>Ga0209713_10000010_pt1 | contig 156127 bp, 147 predicted proteins | sample ArcOceMetagenome_3_FD_187444 | JGI IMG/M metagenome (GOLD analysis project Ga0209713, IMG submission 187444) | Marine eukaryotic phytoplankton communities from Arctic Ocean - Arctic Ocean- Svalbard ARC20M Metagenome (SPAdes) (version 2) | ecosystem: Environmental > Aquatic > Marine > Oceanic...
TTTCAGACATCATGAGTATTTAATAACGAATTAATTAAAATAGAAATAAAATGTCAAAAGTAAAAATTGGAATTAATGGATTTGGTAGAATAGGAAGAATTGCTTTTCGTATTGCTGCAGGTAGATCTGATGTACAAGTTGTTGGAATCAATGATTTGTTAGATGTAGAGCATTTAGCATATCTTCTTAAATATGATTCTGTTCACGGCCAGTTTCAGGGAACTATTGAAGTCAACAATGGAAATTTAGTAGTTAACGGAAATGAAATTCGTGTTTCTGCTGAGCGCAATCCAGAAGATTTAAAATGGGACGCTGTTAGTGCAGACGTTGTTTTAGATTGTACAGGTATCTTCACAAATTTAGAAGGAGCTCAGAAGCATATTGCTGCTGGAGCTAAAAAAGTTGCTATTTCTGCACCATCTGCTGATGCACCAATGTTTGTAATGGGTGTAAACCACAATGAAATTACTGCAGATCACACGATCGTTTCAAACGCATCTTGTACAACAAACTGTTTAGCACCGCTTGCTAAAGTAATCAATGATAACTTTGGAATCGTTGAAGGATTAATGACGACTGTTCACGCTGCTACAGCAACTCAATTTACAGTGGATGGACCTTCAAGAAAAGATTACAGACTTGGACGTGCTTCCTTAAATAATATTGTACCAGCTTCTACAGGAGCTGCAAAAGCAGTAGGAAAAGTGATTCCAGAACTAAACGGAAAATTAACAGGAATGGCTTTTAGAGTTCCAACGGTAGATGTATCGGTTGTTGATTTAACATGTCGTTTAGAAAAAGGTGCTTCTTTTGAAGACGTAAAAGCAGCAATTAAGCATGCTTCTGAAAATGAATTAAAAGGAATCTTAGGATATACAGAAGAAGGTGTAGTATCTCAAGATTTTGTATCAGAAACAAAGACCAGTACATTTGATGCCAACGCAAGTATGGGATTAAATGATAACTTTGTTAAATTGATTTCTTGGTATGATAACGAATATGGTTACTCTGCTAAATTAGTAGACCTAGCACATTATATTAGTGTGATATAATCACGTAACTTTAAAAAAGAGGCTGTCTGGAAAGGCTTAGTTTTGTCATTCTGAAATGAGTTCAGAAAGACAGATTTCCTTAATTTTAAGACAACCTCTTTTTTTTATATATTTAAAATATGATTTTTATAATAGACAGTGGTTCCACAAAATGTGATTGGATTGCAATTGATACAGAAACTGGAGAACCAATTTTTGAAAAGCAACGTACCAAAGGTTTAAACCCAGCTATTATTTCGGACACAGATGCATTTAATGTCATCAAGGCAAACGACATAATTTATGATAATAAATTAAACGTTACCCATGTTTATTTTTATGGCGCTGGCTGTGGTACCGAAAAACCAAGCAAGATGCTTAAAGATGTTTTAGAATCTATTTTTTTAAATGCTGAAGTAGTTGTAGAAGAAGATACGTATGCAGCTATTTATGCAACCGTTGGAGTGTCTCACCGACCTGCCGTGGTTTGTATTTTAGGAACAGGTTCCAACTGTACCTATTATGATGGTGAAAAAGTAGATCAAAGAGTTACCTCGCTTGGATATTCAATAATGGACGATGCATCCGGTAATTATTTTGGGAGAAAACTTTTAAGAGATTACTATTTTAATCAAATGCCTCATGACTTGAAGTTAGTTTTTGAAACTCGTTACGATGTTAATGAAGATGCAATTAAAAAAGCACTCTATAAAAAACCAAATCCAAATGCCTATTTAGCAACGTTTGCTGAATTTTTGATACTCAACAAAGAATCCGATTATATTCAAAACGTGATAAAACAAGGACTTCGGGAATTTGTAGAAACCATGATTCTACAATATAAAGAAGAAATCAAAACCGTTCCTGTACATTTTGCAGGTTCTATTGCTTATTTTACACAAGATGAAATCAAATCTGTTGCTCAAGAATACGGTTTTACTGTCGGAAATTTTGAAAGACGTCCAATAGAAGGTTTGGTTAATTACCATGCAGAAATTGCCAAAAGCTCTTCTCTTAATTGATTATTTTACAGCAATTACGCTAATTTCTACATTTACAAATTTTGGTAAGTTTGCGACTTCCACCGTTTCTCTTGCGGGTGCAGTAGCCTCGTTAAAATACTGTCCATAAACAGCATTAATCGCCGCGAAAGAATTCATATCTGAAATAAATATAGAGGCCTTAATTATATTTTCAAAAGTCATATCAGCAGCCTCTAAAACTGCTTCTAGATTTTTCATAACCTGAGTCGTTTCTTGCTCTATAGAATCTGTTACCAATTCACCTGTTTCTGGATTTAATGCAATTTGTCCAGAAGTATATAACATATTTCCCACTAAAACAGCTTGACTGTAAGGGCCTATAGGTTGTGGTGCTTTCTCAGTGCTTATAATAGTTTTCATGTCTTAGTTTAGTATTTATTATTTCTACGTTACATTCACTACCTCTTTTTCTTGAGTGCCAAGTTCTGATTAGGAATGCTTCATATTTTTACAATTGCTTGTCAGGTTGTTTTCGCTTTTCGTATTTGATATCTTTCAATATACTTGATCGAATTCCTATAAAGAAATTCCATGAGCTTCGATTGCTAAAAGGAATCCAAGAGAAATTCATTCTCCAACTTTCCAAATCACGTTCAAAACGTAATTGAGTATACGTAAAGCCTTTGTTCTTTAGGTCGTATCCAGAAGACGCTCCAACGCTCCATCGTGGAGACAGTTCTATGTCCCCAGAAAACATCAAAGAATGCGATGATATTTCATTCTGACGTCTTGTGTTGCTGTAATTAACAGCATATGCAAGTCGCAAACTCCATGGGATTTTGTAGTTGTAAAGATCTGTTGGAGTTACCTCTTCAGATTGATCTCTGTTATTGATCTGTTGGTCTGCATAATCTTGCGATTTTCCAAATAAATCATCGGCACGCCCCCCACTTCTAAGGGATTGATCTCTTGCAGCAGCATCGTTTTGATTGTTGTCTTCAAAAGAATCACTGGACAAATTATAACTCATGGTCATATTTGCACTGGACAATCTAAATAAACTTCCACCATTATCAATGTTGAAAGTATTAATTTTAGTGTTGTTATTGTCTAATGCATAAGGATCTAAAGTCGCTCCAAAATTCACGCTTAATTTATCATCAAACAGCTGTGTTCCCCCTGAAACTCGTACAGGACTCCAGTTTAAAGAGTCACCAGCAACATTATAATTTGTTGAAAAATTTAATGAATTCAATAAAAACACTTTTTTAGCTTCTGTCGCAGTACTATCCTTATCACGAATTTTGGCTTCTAAATTATTATTAAGTGATAAACCAACAGAGCTTGAATAGACTTTTCCTGGAGTTCCAAATAAAGACCCTTCAAAACGTGTATAATCAACCTGATCGGTTGTGACCCCATCGGCACTTATGACTTCATAGGTTTCATAGTATTTTTCAAAAGAGGGGTTGATATTATAACTCACAGACGGTCGCATTACATGGCGAATGGCTTGTATTTTTTTATCTTCTCCAAAATCAAACATTCCATAAACGGTGGTTCCAACACTAGTGCTAAAATTATAAGTCCGGAAAGAATCAAACCCTTTTAAGGGAGTTGTAACGACCGATTGAGTTTCTGTATCGTACGATTTATTGATCGTATTAAAAGTCCAGTTTTCTTTATAATTAGCACTAGTAGTCATGCTAAAATGTTTAAAAACTTTGAAATTAGTGCTCAAAGGAATGGTGTGTTGAAACCCAGCTTTCGCTTCATCAAACATAGCACCCGTTAAAAATAAAGAATCTGATGTCTGAATACGATTTTCTCCACGCACATTGTATTGAAAATTAATATTATCAATCGCTCCTTTTTTACTTCCTGTTTTGGGTGCAAAGGGGTAAATTCTATCAACACTGCCTTGGAATGTCGGCAACGTCATATTGATGACTTGTGTATTTGTATTTTGAGAATGTGTAGCTGATAAACTTACATTTACTTGAGGCTCGCCCTGAAATGTTTTGGAATACGAAACAGACGAAGATAGGGTGTTATTTAGGAAGTTTGAGGAATTTAGCTGATTTACAGACTCCTGAAAATAGGTGCTAGATCCTAAGTTCACAGAAGCAGAAAACCGAGAATTAGGACTTGACTTTGAATCTTGACTTTGATTCCATCGTAAATTATAGATCGTACTTTTTGAATAATCTGGAAATCCACGTTCGCTATTGATGAGGTTTTCATATCTAAAACTTAACGAACCTCTAAATTTATAACGTACTGCATAACTACTTTCGAGGCGAATTCCATAACTCCCATTTGTATAGTAATCCCCAAGCGCTGCTAGGTCAAAATAATCACTAATCGCAAAATAATAGCCTCCATTTTGAAGAAAATATCCGCGATCATTTTGTTCTCCAAACGAAGGAAAGAGAACCCCCGAAGTACGAGATTTAGAAAGTGGAAAAAAAGCAAACGGCAATCCAATAGGAGTGGGGACGTCTGCAATAAATAAATTTGTAAGTCCCGTAACTACTTTTTTGCCAGGCACAATTTTTGCTTTACGTAACAAAAAATAATACTCTGGATTTTCTATATTATCAGACGTAGTGAATTTGGCACGCTTCACAAAATAGACAGAGTCATTTTCTTTTTTAGTCAAATCAGAGATAATACGTCCACCTTGTTGCTCCGTCTTAGAATTCCAAATCAGGGCTTTTTTTGTTTTTAGATTAAAAGCAATAGAATCGGGTTCCACAACATCACTGCCTTGTTTAAACACAGGGTGTTGGCTGTAATTTCCTAGCGAATCTTTTAATCGTCCGGCATAAACAATGTCTTTTCCATAATCAATAACAATCACCCCTGCTTTGATATCCATGTCTTTATATTGGATTTCAGCTTGATTATAAAGATATATTTGTTGTGTTTTTTGATTGACGGATGTGTAGTCTTTAGCCTTGTAAGTAACAATGGCTTCCAATAATTTTTTTGGTTTCGACAAACTATCATTAACAATAGAATCAGTTTGGATGCGTTTTACTTCCTGAGAAGGTATCGAATCATTTTTAACTTCCAACTCCTTAATGGCAGGGATCTCTGTTGTAGGTTTTGGGTTTGGAATATCCTGAGCCATCCCTGCAGTGTTAGTAAACACTGTAAAACTTAAAGAAAAAACTAGTTGAAAGAATCTTGTTTTCAAGGCTTTTAAGAGTATTTTTGTATTAAATGGCTCGATTTTTGAAAAACCAAAGTTACGGATATTTTTTTTTGATTTTCAGATTTTAATCAATCGATTCACAGTCAAATTAATCAACATGCATAAGCAAATAAAATTATTTTTAGTCTTCCTTTTATTTTTTGGAATTTTCAAAGGATACACACAAAATAATAACAAACCATTTATTGTCGTTTTAGATGCCGGTCACGGTGGTAAAGATCCTGGAAGACCTACCAACTTCGGATATAAAGAAAAGGATATTGCTTTGAAAATTGTGTTAAAAATAGGTGAAAATTTAAAAAAACATAAAAACGTAAAAGTTATCTATACGCGACAAACTGATGTGTTTATCGAATTAAGACAACGGGCTAAGATTGCAAATAAAGCAGATGCTGATTTGTTTGTGTCCGTACATTGCAACGCTCACAATTCTCAAGCTTATGGCACCGAAACCTATGTTTTAGGATTAGGGAGAAATGATTCTAATTTTAGAGTCGCTAAAGAAGAAAACGAAGTTATTTTTTATGAGGATGACTACGAAACTAACTATGCAGGTTTTGATCCGAATTCACCTGAAACTTTGATTGGTTTGACCCTTATGCAAGAAGATTATTTGGATCAAAGTATTTTATTAGCTCGAAATATTCAAGACAATTTTACAAACAGGCTCAAACGTAAAAATAGAGGGGTTAAACAAGCTGTTTTTTGGGTATTACACAACACCTACATGCCAAGTGTTTTAGTTGAAACAGGCTTTATAACCAATAAAAATGAAGGAGATTATCTAAACTCTGTTGTAGGAAATAATAATATTTCAAAAAGTATCTCGGATGCTATCATTGAATATAAATCGAGTTTGAATACAGAACTATTTATTGAAGAGACTGCGCCTCCAAATGAAGAAGATACAACAACTTCCGAACCAATAAAGGCTACCGAAAATGATGACAGCTCAGATAATACGGATACTTCTATAGTTTATAAAGTTCAAATTGCGGCTGGTTCTAAAAGACTAGCCACTAAATCGTATAATTTTAACGGGTTAAAAAACATTTCACGAACGAAGTCAAAATCGATATATCGTTATTTTTATGGCAATACTTCAAGTTATGACGCAGTGGTACTGCTTCAAAAAGAAGCACTCGTAAAAGGTTATAAAGAAGCTTTTGTTGTAGCTTATAAAAACGGTAAAAAAATAGCAATTAAAACCGCCTTAAAATCTACGGAATAATAGACCCTATTATTTCAATATTATTATTAAATTTGTAAGAAGAAAAAACTATTATATTGAAATTATCTAAGGAAATAAAAACGGCTTTTTTAGTCATCTCAGGAATATTACTTTTTATCTTTATTTTTTACTATCTAAAAGGTGAAAATATTCTTGATAATTCTAAACATATTACTGCAGTATATGACAATGTTGAAGGACTGGCGCCATCTGCTGCGGTTACTATTAATGGTCATAAAATAGGGAAAGTTCAATCCATAGATTTCACAGACGATCTATCAGGGAAATTAAATGTCAATATGCTTATTAATAGCGACTTCGAATTTTCAAAAAACAGTACAGCTCAACTTTATGAAGCGGGTCTTATTGGAGGGAAAGCCATTGCAATTGTACCAGCCTTTGATGGAGCCCCTAATATAGAATCTGGAGACATATTAAGTTCCGATGTTAAACCGGGACTCACTGATTTGGTGAATCAACGATTGACTCCATTACAAGAGAAAATAGAGACTATGATGGTTAGTGCTGATACGTTATTAGAAAATCTCAACACACTTTTTGATTCTCAAACCAAGGCAAACATCAAACTGAGTATTGCCGAACTAAGTTCAACAATATCTTCGTTTAAATCTACTTCGGAATCCCTAAATAATTTAATGGTTGACAATTCATCATCAATTGGTGAAACAATCACTAATTTTAATAAAATATCTGAAGATTTAACTGGATTAAGTTCTTCCTTGGCAGCGGCTGATTTAGATACTATTATGGCTAATTTAAAATCTACGATTTCTAGTTTTGACCAATTATTAAGTACTATCGAAAATGGTGAAGGGTCTGTTGGTAAACTTATGAAAGATGATGCAGTTTATAACAACCTAGAAGGAGCAACCAAACAATTGGAACAACTTTTAGAAGATATGAAGCTAAATCCAAAACGTTATGTGCATTTCTCTTTGTTTGGGAAAAAAGCCAAACAATACGATTCTGAAGGAAACGAACTAAAGAACAATAAATAACATAGATTAACCAAATGAACTTTTTGCCAAATGTAATTTTTGCAATCATCCTTTTTATAGGTGTTGGTTTTTTTGCTTGGAATATTCGCAAACTAAAACGAAATATTTACCTTGGTAAAAGTGTAGATATTAGTGGCGATTCCAAGACACGTTGGAAAAACATGGCTCGTATAGCTTTGGGTCAAAGCAAAATGGTACGGCGTCCAATTTCTGGAATCCTTCACATTATTGTATATATAGGGTTTGTAATTATAAACATCGAAGTCTTAGAAATTATCATAGACGGGTTGTTTGGAACCCACCGCATATTTTCTGGAATTGGAAGTCTTTACGGAGTTTTAATTGGGACTTTTGAAATTCTTGCTACTTTGGTTTTTATTGCTGTCGTGATTTTTTGGTTTCGCAGAAATGTGGTTAAAATCAAACGTTTCTTGAGCTCCGAAATGAAAGGCTGGCCCAAATTAGATGGAAACTTAATCCTCTATTTCGAAATTGTACTCATGGGCTTGTTTATTCTAATGAATGCAACCGATGCTGAATTTCAATCCATGAATTCTGGGAACGTGATTAGTCAATTTTTTGCTCCCCTATTTGAAGGTCTTAATGTCCATTTGATTGAACGTGTTGCTTGGTGGATGCACATCACAGGGATTTTAGTATTCTTAAATTACTTATACTATTCAAAACATCTACATATATTATTGGCCTTTCCAAACACCTATTTTGGCAACATAAACCCCAAAGGTCAATTTAATAACTTAGAAGCCGTCACTAACGAAGTTAAGTTAATGATGGACCCAAACGTCGATCCTTTTGCAGCTACGGATGACGCGGGTGCTGTTCCTGATAAATTTGGAGCAAGTGATGTTCAAGATCTCAATAAAATACAACTTTTAAATGCCTATTCCTGTACAGAATGTGGTCGCTGTACAAGCGAATGTCCTGCCAATCAAACAGGTAAAAAACTATCCCCACGAAAAATCATGATGGATACACGAGATCGTTTGGTTGAAGTAGGAATTAATATTGATGCCAATAAAGGCGAGTTTGTACCCGATGGGAAACAACTTTTAGGCGATTATGTAACCAACGAAGAATTATGGGCTTGTACAAGTTGTAATGCTTGTGTGGAAGCCTGTCCAATAAGTATCGATCCACTTTCTATTATTCTTGAAATGCGTCGCTATTTAGTTATGGAACAAAGTGCTGCTCCAATGGAGCTAAACACCATGATGTCTAATATTGAAAATAATGGTGCCCCTTGGCCTTACAATCAAATGGACCGATTAAACTGGAAAAACGAGTAAAAAAATATCAATTAAAATTAATTATGAAAAGAGAAGAAGCAGATAAATTATTACACGAAAAAGTGGAAGCTGGAGAACTAATTAGTCCAGTACTTCCAGGGGGTGTAAAAAATTATTTAATAGACATCGACGGTACTATTACTGAAGATGTTCCTAATGAAGAACCAGAGCGTATGGCAACTTGCTTGCCTTTTTTAGATGCTTTAAAAACGTGTAATGGCTGGTATGAAGAAGGCCATATGATTTGCTTTTTCACATCCCGAACAGAATCACACAGAGAAGTGACTCAAAATTGGTTAAAACAACACGGTTTCAATTATCACAGCCTTTTAATGGGCAAGCCAAGAGGTGGAAACTACCATTGGATTGATAATCATTTAGTAAAAGCAACACGTTATAATGGTAAATTTACCGACTTAGTAGAAAAAGAAGTAACGATCGAAGTCTTTGACGACGGTCAACACGATTAATATTTAGACAATGAGCGATGTATTAAAAGTTCCTACAATGGCCGAATTTACGGCCCAAGGCAAACAGCCAGAAGTTTTGTTTTGGGTTGGCTGTGCGGGTAGTTTTGACGACCGTGCCAAAAAAATAACCAAAGCTTTTGTGAAATTATTACACAAAGCAGAAGTTGAATTTGCGGTACTAGGAACCGAAGAAAGCTGTACTGGTGACCCCGCCAAACGTGCTGGAAACGAATTTTTATTTCAAATGCAAGCAGTTACCAATATCGAAGTATTGAATGCTTATGAGGTTAAAAAAATTGTAACTGCTTGTCCACATTGTTTTAATACGCTCAAAAATGAATATCCTTCTCTAGGAGGTGATTATCAAGTGATGCACCACACTCAGTTTTTGAAGAGTCTGCTTGATGAAGGGCGGTTAACGATTGAAGGTGGAAAATTTAAAGGCAAACGCATTACATTTCATGACCCCTGTTATTTAGGGAGGGCTAATGATGTCTATGAAGCCCCTCGTGACTTGATTAAAAAGTTGGATGCAGAACTTGTAGAGATGAAAAATTGCCGTAAAAAAGGACTCTGTTGCGGCGCTGGTGGTGCCCAAATGTTTAAAGATGCCGAGCCGGGGAACAAAGAAGTTAATATCGAACGAACAGAACAAGCTATGGACGTTAAACCTCAAATCATTGCTGCTGGCTGTCCTTTTTGTAATACGATGATGACAGATGGTGTTAAGAATAAAGCAGAAGGTCAGATTGAAGTCATGGATGTGGCTGAACTGATTGCAAATGCGAACGATTTATAAAATATAATACTCCAAGAACAAATGCTTGTTAATTTTGAAACCCTTCCTGAAACCGCTCGTGTTTGGATCTACCAATGCAACCGCTCTTTCTCTGATTCTGAATTAGAAGAAATCTCAGAAAAATTAACTGTATTTTTACAAGGTTGGACGGCACATGGAGCCGACCTCCAATCAGGGTTTGAGATTAAATACAAACGTTTTATAGTCATTGCTTTGGATCAAGAAATGAATGCCGCTACGGGCTGTTCTATTGATGCTTCTGTGAAATTTATTCAAGAACTTGAAGTCGCATACAATGTAGATTTGATGGATAAAATGAATGTTTCCTACAAACAAGGAGAATATGTGGCTTATAAAACACTAACTGATTTTAAAAAGATGGCGAAAGATAAGGCTGTTTCCAAAAATACAATAGTGTTTAATAACCTTGTAAATTCTAAAGCAGAATATTTGGAGTTTTGGGAAGTCCCTGCATCTGAAAGTTGGCACAGCCGTTTTGTTTAAAATTATTCAGTAGCCTCAAAGGGCAATTCGTTTGGATTTTGAGAATGTGCGAGTTCTAGCTGTAATAAACTCTTTTTAACAGAGATTCCACCAGCATATCCCACTAGTTTATTATTTGATCCAATCACTCTATGGCAAGGGATGATAAGTGCAATAGCATTGGCGCCATTGGCAGTGGCCACAGCTCTTACTGCTTTTTCATCTCCAATTTGTTTTGCCAATTCTAAATACGATATTCTTGTTCCATAAGGGATGGAAATTAAAGCTCTCCAAACACTTAATTGAAATGGCGTACCTATCATTTTAATGGGCAATGAAAACACGTTTCGGGTTCCATTTAAGTAGTCTTTAATTTGGAGCCGAGTAGCTCTCAAAAGAGGTATTTCTTTTTCTAAATAAACCGCGTTTAACCCTGTTTGAATACGTTTGTCAATTTGAGATCGCATTTTTCGGTACCGGTAGTCTAAGACACATATTTGATTTTCAAAACATCCAATGATTAACTCTCCAATTGTTGTCTTGTAGTGTTGTATAAAAATGATATTTTTTGAGGTCATAATTTCGCTAGTTAATAGTAAATCGAACCATGACTTCACATTCAATTTTAATACCAGAAAATTCAACATCAATCGGAGCCGCCAGTTTCCTATCAGTAGTGTACTCCATCCTTAAAAGTCCATTTCTTGGATAGGAAGAATTGTTATAATACTTATCAGAAATAAAAATTGCTTTACCAAGCTGTTGGTCTAGAGGACTAACCAAGGCCGTTGCTTGTGCTTTCGCTTTGAGGATTGCTTTTGAACGTAAAGTCATTTTTAAAGCCTCCGTTTTTGAATATTCTGTTTTTGTTAGTTGCACATTAGAAATACCTTCTGCTTCTAAATGGATTAACACTTTACTTGCTGTGAGTCCATCATAAACTACCAGTTCAAATGCTTTAGATTTGAGAACACTTTTCTTTCTTAAAAAATATTTTTTGAAATTACTAGCGAGGTCTTCAATCTTCAACTGTTTTTTAAGATCAATATTTAAGTTTTCTAAAACTTCAGCGAGCAGTTGTTCTTGCGATTCTAAAGATGTTTTATTTCGATCATCTTTTTCTTGAATGAGAATAGATACATAAATACGGTCGGGTTGCACCAATGAGTCAACCTTGGCAGTTGTTTCTAAATAGGGTTGATCAATAAAATTTTTAGTTTGGGTGAATCCAACAAAGGTGCCTGCAATAATAATTGCGATTGTAAGGTAAGCTTTCATGTTTTTTATATATTATTTATGTTTTTTAATTGTGATTACAATTACTATTCCAAAGTTGATTAAGATGAACAGGATCATTCTAAAATAATAACTTTAGTAGCCTTTAGAACCTCCTATTTCTACTCCAACGCCTTCCGAATTGAATTGGATATTTGATGTCCAATTTTAGGGAAGCCTCCACTTATATAGTCATAAAAATATCCATTTTTGTCAATCACCACATTTGTTGGGTATGTCGTGGTATTAAATAAATTACAGATTTCTTTAGCATCTGAAACAACAGGATATTGCAGCGGATGTTTTTCTAAAAACACATCTACTTTTTCTTTTGTGTCAAAAGTAATAGAAGCAAAAATAACTTCGCTATTGTTTTTGTACGTTTCATAAACTTCATTGAGCTCTGGAATTTCAGCAATACAAGGTTTACAGCTCACAAACCAAAAATTTAATACCACTACTTTTCCTTCTGAATTTTTAGAGGAAATTTCATTCCCATTAATATCAGTCATTTCATATTCAGGTGCTAGTGTTCCAATAAAATCTGAACTATCGGGGAAGAAAGTTCTTTGTCCCATTTTCTTTTTTTCATCCTCAGTTGTTTTTCTCATCTGAACATGTAGTAAGTTTCCATCTTTGTCGAGTACGGGCTCCATAGTCCATTCTCCTGACTCCATCAATTTCATTAATTGAAATACGTCGATTTTATTTCCCGACTCATCTTTTATGAGTGTAGTTTCGTCAATTGTAAAATTTGGATCCGTGGGGTCTTGAGAATATGCATTAGAACTCAAAAACAGTAATAAGGTAAATGCAATTAGAAGGGATCGTTTCATGGCTGTTTTTTTTAAATAATTTAACATAAAGGGCAACATTAAGACCATCCTAATAATTGCTGATTAAAGAACCTTCAAATTTAACACCTTTTCAAACGAAGCTATATTTGCAGCTCTTTGTTTTATAGAGAACAAGAAGTTGCTTTATATAGACTGTTTATGAAGAATTAGATTTGGGGTCTAAGTCTGGTATAAATATAGTAAAAATTATTTATTATCAAATAAACACAAGTTTTAATTCGCTCATAATCATCGGTTAAGTCGGTGAGTTTTAGTTTCCCTTGATTAAATTATATTTTCACTCTACACTCTGAAATCTAGCAACAATTACTATCAGGGGCACAACAAGGCTCTTTATTCAAATCCGATAATTTAACCTTTTGTTTTCCTTCCGGAATGCCGCATTGGTCTTGAGCCAAACAATTGGTTTGTTTGGTAGTCAACAAAAAATTCAGACCATCAAAATCAAGTCCAAATTTTCCAATGGTTTCCGAGTCATTGATCTGTGTTTGGTATTCGACTTCAATTTCTAAATCCTCTATTTTTAAAACGTTTTCAGAAAGTTCAATGATATTAAGAAGTTTTTCGGGATGCAGTCTGTGGTTGTAATCGTCTGCATTCCAAAGTTGAAAGTTGGCAACTTCTTCATTTCTTACGACACCGCCACAATCTATAAAACGTTTGGTGATTTTTCCAACTTCGGTAACATGAAAGTGTTTAGGGACCAATTCCCCATTTGGCAATTGAAATCCAATCATGTCTAATTTTTTTAAAACGAGCTTAACTTCAGATAATTTCATAAATGTATTTTTTAGGTTTACAGAATTGTTGCTAAAATCCAGGATAAATATACTATAAAATTAGTGTCATTAAACTTGATAGATTATAGATAATGTCAATACTTCAATAGGTTGTGTATGTGTTGGAGTACTTATTTTATTGAAGGCCTGAGTATCACGTTTTAAAGACGTTGTGTTTGCTCTTTTTCTACTAAAGTTTTACTCTTCTCAATCTTAATGCATTTGCAATTACCGACACCGAGCTAAAACTCATTGTTAATGCCGCTATCATTGGCGAAAGTAGTATTCCAAAAAAAGGAAACAAAACACCTGCTGCTATTGGCAGCCCCAATGTGTTATAAATAAGTGCAAAAAACAGGTTTTGCTTAATGTTTTTCATTACCGCCTTACTTAAATTTCTTGCCTTTACAATTCCGTACAAATCGCCTTTTATTAGAGTTATCATAGCACTTTCAATTGCTACATCTGTTCCTGTTCCCATAGCAATTCCTACATCACTCTTAGCTAATGCTGGGGCATCATTAATCCCATCACCTGCCACTGCAACCACTTTTCCATTTGCTTGTAGTTTTTCAACTTCTTTGAGCTTATCTTCGGGTAACATACCACCCTTAAAATCTGTCAGATTTAATTCTGATGCTACTGCTTCCGCTGTATCATAATTATCGCCTGTAAGCATGATGACATCAATACCTTTATGCAGAAGTGCTTTAATAGCTTTGGCACTTGTTTCTTTTATCTTATCTCCTATAACTACATAGCCAACAATAGTATTATCTATAGCTAAAAAGGAAACCGTTTTACCTTGTTTTTGATAGGTTTTAGTTTCTCCCTTCATTTTTGATGTAATGTCTGCTTCTGCATACTCCATCATTTTAGGATTTCCTAAGGCTACCTTTTTAAGGCCTATTATAGCTTCAACGCCTTTTCCTGTAACAGCACTAAAATTATTAGACTTTAAGATTTCTACGTTATGTTCTTTTCCGTATTTAACCGTTGCTTCTGCCAACGGATGTTCACTGTTTGTATTTAATGAAACAATGTATTGAAGTACCTCATTATCGGAAAAATTACCGCCAAAAACACCTACAGTCTCAACCGTAGGTTGTCCTTCAGTAATAGTTCCTGTCTTATCAACAATAAGTGTATTTATCGTATCCATTTTTTCAAGAGCTTCAGCATTTTTTATGAGCACTCCATTTTGAGCACCTTTACCAACACCTACCATCACAGACATTGGTGTCGCTAAACCTAATGCACACGGACACGCAATAATAAGAACTGCAATGGCATTCACAAAAGCATATACATAAGCTGGTTCTGGACCCCAAAGTGCCCAAACTGCAAATGTCATTAATGAAATAATCATCACAATTGGCACAAAATAACTCGATACTTTGTCGGCTAAATTTTGAATAGGCACTCGACTTCTACTCGCATCATTAACCATGTGTACGATTTGTGAAAGTAAGGTGTCGCTGCCTATTTTTTCGGCTTTCATTAAAAAAGATTGATTGCCATTAATTGTGCCACTGCTTACTTTATCATCTCTAGATTTGTTGACAGGGATAGGCTCTCCTGTAATCATAGATTCATCAATAGTTGTTTTGCCTTGGGTTATAACGCCATCTACAGGGATTTTATCTCCCGGTTTGACTTTTAGAATATCATTTATTACTATCTTCTCTATACTGACTTCAATTTCTTCTCCAGCTACCATTTTTATAGCTTTGTTAGGGGCTAATTTTAGCAATTGCTTGACTGCTGAATTGGTTTTGCTATGTGCACGTGCCTCTAGAAGTTGACCTAAAAGCACCAAAGTTAAAATCACCGTTGCCGCCTCAAAATAGACGTGAACAGCGCCATGTTCAGTTTTAAATTGTGCTGGAAATACATCTGAAAAAAACATTCCAAAAACACTAAACAACCAAGCCACACCTGCACCAATTCCAATGAGTGTAAACATATTCAAATTCCATGTTTTGAGACTTTTATAAGCACGTTCAAAGAACATCCAAGTAGCATAAAAGATTACTGGAAAGGATAGAGCTAATTGAATCCAATTCCAATATTTTTGTTCTATTATATCGTATAATGGATTGTTATTGATCATTTCGCTCATAGCAATCAAGAATATAGGTAAGGTGAATACAGCTGCTATCCAAAATTTCTTTAAGAGCGTTTTAAAGGTCTTTTCTTCTGCCGAAACATCTGGTTCTATTGGTAATAAATCCATACCGCAAATAGGACATGAACCGGCTTCTTTTTTTATAACTTCAGGATGCATTGAACACGTCCATTGTTCTGTTGATAGGCTATGTTGTTCGACCAAATCCATTCCACAAACGGGACAATCAGCTGGCTTGTCATAGGTTTTATCGCCTTCGCAATGCATAGGACAATAAAATGTTTCTGTGCCTTTTCCTTTTGCGGGTGTTTCTTTTTTAGTTTCTAAATGTTGATGTTCTCCTTGTTTATGAATACTGTATCTGCCACTCTCATTTTTCAAAACCTCTTGAAAAGTTTCTAATGGAATATGAGTTTCCATGTCGATTGTAGTTTCTGCTTTTTTTAAATCAACTGTTACGTTTAAAACACCCTCTAGTTTAGAAAGTATTTCTTCAACATGATTGCGACACCCGTTGCAACTCATCCCAAGTATTTGGTAAGTATGTTTCATAGCTTTTTAGTTTGCAGAGAATTCTTGTATATACACTCCTGTGCTTGTTTTTTTTAGTTGGTACATTTCTAGGTCTATGTTCACAGTATGTTGGTCTTACAACTGTGATACGCAAACGTGTTTTGAGTATGCTGTATCTAGGCATACTACAGGGTAAACGCCTTATCTAAATAAATTACTAAAAAATTGAATCGGTTGTTGAAGAATCAGATTTGAGGTCTAAGTCCACCATAAATATAAAAAAATAAACAGGACAAACAAATAAATATTTAGGGTATCCTTCTCATTCTGATTCAATTAGTGAGTTTGAATTTAGAAAAATAAATTTGAACTATTAAATTGCTCTTAAAAATATTAAGAGTTTCCATTAAAAATAGTAATTTGGTAAGGGATTAAACCGCCACTTTTTTAAAACCATTTATGCGTCATTTTTTTACACTTTTTTGTTTCATTTTCTCACTATCTCTTATCGCTCAAGAATCGAGTTCTCCTTTAGAGACTCCAGATTTTGAATTGCAAACCAAATGGGTGGATAGTACCTATAATGCGCTCAATCTCAAAGAAAAAATAGGACAGTTGTACATGGTTCAGGTATTTTCAAATCAAGATCAAGCCAAAAAAAAATCAATTTTAAAGCTTATTGATACCAATCATATAGGAGGGGTTATATATTCAAATGGAGGACCTGTTCGACAAGCATCTCTAAATAATGAACTACAGGCCGCTTCCAGAATCCCATTATTAGTTGGGATGGATGCCGAGTGGGGACTGAGCATGCGTTTAGATTCTACCTATGCTTTTCCTTGGAATATGACTTTAGGAGCGGTAAAAAATTTAGACCTCATTCGACAAACAGGGGTTCAAATAGGAGAACATTGCAAACGGATTGGTGTGAATTTTAACTTTGCACCTGTAGTAGATATCAATACCAACCCCAAAAATCCAATCATTGGAAACCGATCTTTTGGAGAAGACAAAGAGGAAGTTACCAAGCGTGCTTTGGCGTTTATGGAAGGCATGCAAAGTGTTGGGGTGTTGGCAAATGCCAAACATTTTCCGGGGCATGGCGATACGAGTTCCGATTCGCATAAAACCCTTCCTACCATTGATTTTTCAGCCGAACGTATTGATTCTCTTGAATTATATCCTTACAAAAAACTCATCTCAAAAAATTTATCTTCAGTAATGGTTGCACATCTTAACGTGCCCAATCTTGACTCAAGACCCAATTACCCATCGTCATTGTCATATCCAATTGTGACGGATTTACTAAAAGAAAAATTAGGGTTCAAAGGCTTGATTTTTACAGATGCTCTCAGCATGAAAGGTGCCTCTAATTTTAGTGACCCTGGTGAAATTGATTTACAGGCTTTTTTGGCTGGAAATGATGTGATGTTGATGTCTAATGATGTCACTCAAGGCATAGCCGCTTTAGAAAAAGCCGTGGTATCGGGTATTATCTCAGAGGAGCGTTTAGCACATTCCGTCAAAAAAATATTAAGGGCTAAATTTAAGGTGGGTTTACATGAATTTGAACCTATTGAAACGGCTAACTTGGTTGCGGACTTGAACCGTCAAAAAGACGATTTGTTGTATGGGGAATTGATGGAAAATGCAATCACACTGGTTCAAAATAAAAATAATAATTTACCACTAAAAAATTTAGAATTACACAAAATCGCCTATGTCAATATGGGAGATGCTGATGCAACACCCTTTGTGAATTCGCTAAAAAAATACACGAAAGTAGAGGTCGTGAATGCCACTAATTTAGATGCATTGATTGCGTCTTTAAGCAACTACAATACTGTGATTGTTGGATTTCATAAATCCAATGTAAATCCTTGGAAATCTTATGAATTTACGGATAAGGAACTTGTATGGCTTTATGAAATAGCACGAACCAATAATGTAATATTAACTTTGTTTGCAAAACCGTATGCGTTGAACGATTTCAATACATTTGAGAATTTTGAAAGCATTTTAATGGCGTATCAAAACAGCCCGATTGCACAGCAAAAAGCGGCTCAAATTATATTTGGAGCCTTGCCTGCCAAAGGGTCGCTTCCAGTGAGTTGTGGAATTGATTTCAAAGTTGGAGAAGGTCTTCAAACAAATTCTTTAAATAGGTTGACTTACGGATTGCCTGTATCGGTTGGGATGGATGCCAGACGCTTAAAAAAAATTGATTCCATCGCTAAGTTTGCTATCTCAGAACAAATGACCCCAGGGATTCAGCTCTTGGTCGCGCGTAAAGGAAAAGTGATCTACGAAAAATCGTTTGGGTATCACACCTACAAAAAGTCCTCCAAAGTAAAGTTTAATGCCCTTTATGACGTGGCATCCTTAACTAAAATATTAGCGACCCTTCCTTTGCTCATGGAATTGGTTGATTCAGGGGTCATTGGTCTCGATTCTACTTTGGGGGAGCTGTTGCCTTCTTATAAAGACACCAACAAAGACGCTATTACAATTCAAGAAATGCTGTCTCATTTTGCGCAACTAAAACCATGGATTCCATTTTATATATCCACCTTAGATTCGGTTACACAAAAGCCAAACCCCAAGTTTTACAAAACAAAATCTTCTAAAAAATTTCCAATAAAAATAAATGAACGTCTGTACTTGCGAAAGGATTTTAGAGACAGTATTCAAAATAAAATCATCGCTTCAGAACTGCTTCAAGAAAAAAAGTATAGATACAGTGATTTACCTTACTATATTATAAAATTAATTATCGAAAAACACTACGATTTACCCTTAGATGCGTTGGTGCAGCAGCATTTTTACAAATCATTAGGAGCCAATTTTACGACCTATAAACCGTTAGAGAAGTTTAATAAATTCCAGATTATTCCCACAGAAATAGACGATTATTTTCGTTATGATACCGTCCATGGCTATGTGCATGATATGGGGGCTGCAATGCAAGATGGCGTTGGTGGTCATGCAGGCTTATTTAGCAATGCCAATGATGTGGCAAAGCTAATGCAAATGTATCTTCAGGAAGGAGTTTACGGAGGCAAACGTTATTTTTCACCAAACACCTTCAACACATTTAATACCTGTCATTATTGTGATGAAGAAAACCGTCGTGGGATCGGATTTGACAAACCTCAATTAGAAGAAGAAGGCCCGACCTGTGGTTGTTTGTCAATGACTAGCTTTGGACATTCAGGATTTACAGGCACTTATGCGTGGGCAGATCCAGAAGAAGAAATAGTTTATGTATTTTTGGCCAATAGAACCTATCAAGAATCCGATACGAATCGACTTTCAAAAGGGAATATTAGAACGGATATACAGCGTTTAATTTATGAATCAATTATAGAATAATATGAATATTGGTATTGTATGTTATCCCACCTTTGGAGGAAGTGGTGTTTTGGCAACGGAATTAGGACTCGAGCTATCTCGCAAAGGTCATGAGATACATTTTATCACCTACAGTCAACCTGTCCGATTGGAGTTATTAAATTCCAATGTGCATTTTCATGAAGTCAATGTGCCTGAATACCCCTTGTTTCATTACCAACCTTATGAGTTGGCATTGTCCAGTAAACTCGTGGATATGGTAAAGATTCATAAAATTGATGTCTTGCATGTACACTATGCAATTCCGCATGCCTATGCTGCTTACATGGCTAAAAAAATGCTTCATGAAGAAGGGATAGATGTCCCCATTGTTACCACTTTACACGGTACCGATATCACCTTAGTAGGAAGCCACCCTTTTTATAAAACAGCCGTCACGTTTAGTATCAATAAATCAGATGCTGTGACCTCTGTTTCTCAAAATTTAAAAGAAGATACCCAACGTTTATTTAACACCAAAAAAGAGATCAAAGTTGTTCCTAATTTCATCGATATTGATAAATATAAAAACAACTATAAGGAATGTAACCGTACGCTTTTGGCTCTCCCCACAGAACGTATAATTACCCATGTTAGTAATTTTAGACCTGTCAAACGCATTGCAGATGTAATTGAAATTTTTTATAGAATTCAAAAAGAACTCCCTGCTAAATTAATGATGGTAGGCGAGGGGCCTGAGCGAAAAGAAGCGGAACAGCTTTGTGAAACATACAACATAGAAGATAAGGTTGTGTTTTTAGGCAACAGCAGCGAAGTGGATAAAATTTTATGTTTTAGTGATCTGTTTTTATTGCCTTCACAAACAGAGAGTTTTGGTTTGGCAGCTTTAGAAGCCATGGCTTCTGGAGTTCCAGTGATTTCGAGTGACTCTGGAGGCATTCCAGAAGTTAATATTCAAGGAATTTCTGGGTTTTTAAGTCCCGTAGGAGCTATTGATGAAATGGCGCAAAATGCGCTCAAAATTCTTAAAGAGGATGCTGTTTTAAAAACATTCAAAAAAGGAGCTCAAGACACGGCAACAAAATTTGATATTCACAAAATAGTTCCTTTTTATGAAGCTATTTATGAAGAAGCGCTCCAAAACTGCATTTCAATTTAATTCGTCAAAAGATTCAACACTTAGTAGCGTTGGAATTTTTGTTTTTATAATAATACAATTACTTTTACATTCTAAAGACTTAAGAATTAGTATATGGCAGGGAATGCATTTGGATCGATTTTTAAACTGACTACTTTTGGGGAATCTCATGGAACCGCTATAGGTGGGGTGATTGATGGATGTCCTGCTGGGATTGCCATTGATTTTGAAGCAATTCAGCTCGAAATGGACCGACGTAAACCCGGACAATCCAACATCGTGACCCAACGAAAAGAACCCGATACAGTTCAATTTTTATCTGGAATTTTTGAAGGAATTACTACTGGAACCCCAATTGGCTTTGTCATTGAAAATGCCAACCAAAAATCCAATGATTATACCCATATAAAGGATGTATTTCGTCCAAGCCATGCCGATTACACCTATACCGAAAAATACGGTCAACGTGATTACAGAGGGGGTGGACGTAGTTCGGCACGAGAAACAGCCTGTCGAGTGGTAGCCGGTGCAATTGCAAAACAATTTTTACAAACCATAGAAATAAACGCTTATACTTCATCAGTTGGCGAGATTGCACTTAATAAATCTTATAAAGACTTAGATTTAGCCAATGCTGAAACAAACGATGTACGTTGTCCAGATTCTGAAGTGGCTGAACAAATGATTTCAAGAATCAAAGCCATTCGTAAAGAAGGGGATACTATTGGAGGCGTGATCTCTTGTGTGATTAAAAATGTCCCTGTTGGATTAGGCGAACCTGTTTTTGATCGTTTACATGCACAGTTAGGAAAAGCCATGTTATCTATCAATGCGGTGAAAGGATTTCAATACGGAAGTGGATTTGAAGGCACGCAACTCAAAGGAAGCGAACATAACGATGCGTTTAATGCCGATGGTTCTACCAAAACAAATTTATCGGGTGGCATTCAAGGAGGCATTAGTAACGGAATGGATATCTATTTTGATGTGGCCTTTAAACCGGTTGCAACAATTATGCAAGCCCAAGATACCATCGATAAGGATGGTAATGAAGTTGAAATGCATGGAAAAGGCCGACACGATCCTTGTGTGGTTCCGCGTGCAGTGCCCATTGTTGAAGCCATGGCTGCCTTGGTCATTGCCGACTTTATGCTGTTAAATCGGCTTAGTAAAGCTTAGAACTTAAATACAAACATATATGAAATCACTTGCGCTACATTGGAAAATATTAATAGGCATGCTCGCTGGTGTGACCTTTGGTTTTATAATGCTTGAAGTAGGCGGTGCTGATTTTGTGGCGAGTTGGATCAAACCCATCGGGACGATTTTTGTAAAACTCTTAAAACTAATTGCAGTCCCGCTGATTTTAGCGTCGCTGATTAAAGGGATTTCAGATTTAAAAGACATTTCAAAATTCGCATCTATTGGTCTTAAAACCATTATAATCTATGTACTCACCACAGTGATTGCTATTAGCATTGGATTGATTTTAGTGAATACTCTCAATCCTGGAGACGGCGTTTCTACTGAAACCATTTCGAAACTGACTGAAACTTATGCGGACAACAGCAGTGTGCAAGGAAAAATTGCGGAAGCCAGTCGTCAACAAGCCAGCCGTCCTTTGGACTTTCTGGTGGATATGGTACCGGATAATGCTTTCTCTGCTTTGAGTAATAATAAACTCATGCTTCAAGTGATTTTCTTAGCGATGTTTTTAGGGATTTCCCTCTTGTTAGTAGGTGAAAAAAGTGCCAAACCCCTCAAAGATTTCTTTGATTCTTTGAATGATGTGGTGCTTAAAATGGTGGATTTAATTATGCTCACTGCGCCTTTTGCGGTCTTTGCTTTGTTGGCTAATGTGGTCGTGTCCTCAGGAGATCCTGAACTGTTATATGCCCTTCTGTTTTATTCAGGAGTGGTAGTAGGTGGTCTATTTTTGATGGTTTGTTTTTACCTTGTGTTGGTCTCTGTGATCACCAAAAGAAACCCACTGTGGTTTTTAAAACAAATCAGTCCAGCACAGTTATTAGCATTTTCTACGAGCAGTAGTGCAGCAACCCTTCCTGTGACTATGGAGCGTGTGGAAGAACACCTTGGCGTGGATAAAGAAGTATCTAGTTTTGTCTTACCAGTAGGCGCGACCATCAATATGGATGGTACCAGTTTATACCAAGCGGTAGCGGCTGTGTTTATTGCGCAAGCTTTGGATTTTGACTTGACGTTTACAGATCAATTAATGATTGTTCTCACAGCGCTTTTAGCGTCGATCGGAAGTGCAGCAGTCCCTGGTGCGGGAATGGTGATGTTGGTGATTGTGTTAGAGTCGGTTGGCTTTCCAGCAGATAAATTAGCCATTGGATTGGCGCTTATTTTTGCAGTGGACCGTCCCTTAGATATGTGCCGTACCATGGTAAATGTCACAGGCGATGCTACCGTGTCTATGATTGTTGCTAAGTTTGAAGGCAAGCTCCATAAACCAAAATCTAAAGAATGGGATGACCATTTGGAGGAGGTGAAGTAATTTTTTTAGATACTTTACGAGAGGATTTTTGCGTTAGCTTGGGAATTTATTTTTAATCAGACTGTTTAGAAATTCATCAGGAGACATTACAGCAAGCAATGATTTTTTAAAATCTTTCCCATTTCTTGTAATGATTAATTCACAGCTAGAATCAATTGCACTGATATATTGAAGTGCATCTTCAAAATCATGAAATGAAGAATTTAAGCCTTTTTCAATGGTTTGTGCATCAAGCAAACAAATTTCACTTATAACATTAAATTTCCTTAATTTCTCTTGAGCTTTTTTTGAGTTTTCAAATTTTGAAAGAAAATAATTCACGGTAGCAAATGATAGAGGCGAAACGACTAAAGTTAAGATCTTTTTTTCTGCTAAAGAAGCTATTTTTGCTATGGACTCATAGAATGGTTGGCGCTCCCCCAAAAGATCTAACATTACATTGGTATCTATAAAAATTCTTTTACTCATTTATATTTCTCCATTAAGTAGTCTGAGTACCCTTCTTTATAATCTAAATCAGCCGGAATGTTAACACCTGTTGCCATACTTTTTACAAAAGGAGAAATTTCAAAATCAGTTTCATTTTTTTCAGACGTAAGCGATTGAAGATAAGCTTCTACAATCCTAGATAAACTCATTTTTTTATCAAAAGCATATTTTTTTGCATCAGTAATAATCTTCTGATTTAACTTTAATGTTAGTTTCGTATCCATAAAATTAATCTATACGTACAAATATAATAAATTCATCCGTATTAAGCGGTTTTTGAAAAGGTTTTTAGGCACCTAATTCAGCAAATACAAGCTGAATTTGCCTGCGGCAGGGAGATATTTACAGAAGAAGGCAAGAACAAGCAATTACTTATAGCCATTGTTGTGTGTAGTGTTTTATTCGTTAATTTCTTTTTTTAGTTCATTCGGTAAAAACATATCTATTTCATCGTTTGAAAGTGTTAATTCTTCGTTTAATTTTAAGGCTTTTGTAGCTTCTTTATATGCTTTATTTATTGTTCTTGGACTGCCTTTATAGATATTGTTCAGCCTGTCCTTTAATGAATCTCGTTTTTCAATAAGCACATCCAATTCTATAATTTCTGCTTTTATATCTGTTAGTAAAGAAAAATATTCTTCTCTGACATTCCACAAATCAGAAGCAGATTCAGAATGCTTTTGTGCAATTTCTCCTAAATCGTGACCTTTTACATAAGTATTTATAGCAAACAAGATTGCAGATAAAATTGCCGTCACAATTCCAATTATCTTGTTTTCTCCAAATACTGCAATTAACACACCTGTTGTGGTTAATGCTGATAAAACAATTTGGATATATTTTATAACATTGTGTCTGTTAGAAATAATATCCGCACACTTTTCTTGTGTTTTGTGAGACCAAACAACTCTACCAAAACATTCTCTTATTTGTGATTCAAGTATTTTAACTTGGGAATTTGTATCCATATATTTCTCTCCATTTTTGTTTAGCTGAATAGTATTGTTTATTTCTTTGAAATTCAATAGCTTCTACAGCTTTGTCATAGGCTAATTTAGCTTTATATTCAAACTTTCCTTTTCTGTAAATTAATTGATTACTTCCTAAAGCATACCAATATGTTTGAGTTTCCCTTTGATTTTTTAAATAACTAAAAAAATCTCTTGCCATTAAATCATAATACAGATAGGATTTGTCTTTATTGTCCCAATTACTTAAAAAATTATAGGCAAGAGTGTCAATTAATAATCCTCCCATTGGTACATTACAAAAGCCTTTCCAAGCTCTTGTCATTTTACACAGTCTTTTGAGGTTGTAATTTAATTTCGGGTCTTCTTGATTTACTTTATCTATTTCGGGATGAGGATTAGTCTTTTTCCAAGAGCCTCCATTATTTGAGTCAGGAAAAATGTATGATTTATCCTCATTTTGAAAAGCAGGAACAACCTCAAAATTTATATTATCTGCAAAATTTATTGCGATAACTTGTCCATCTGCACCCAATTTAGAAGTTGAATAAGTTTTTCTTATTGAATCTCTTACTGCTTGCAAAAGAGATGATTGGCCATTATATAAATAATTATCGTAAGTGGTTTTTAAGTGAGCAGGTAAAACGAAAATCATATCAATATCGCTTTCGTCTACCATAGAAGTATTTCTGCCGTAAGAACCAACATATCTACTAAAAAGCGTTTCACTTGGACTTCCCCAAAAGTCAGTATTCAATCTATTCGTAATCGCTTTATATCTTCTCGAAATTGTCGAGCGTTTTTCTGTTCCAATAATTAAATTGTCGCAAAAGGTTTTAAAATATTCAGCTTCACTCATAAATTTTAATCAATTTGTCGGTTTCGGTTACATTACACACAACTAGTTATATGGAGAATAAACTTCCTGTTTATACGCCTCAAATTCCGGATAATAGGAACTTTTGTTCTCGTTTATTGTTTTTTCATATTCTAAAGTCTGCATTCTTTTTTTTAGTTACATTCATTCAGCGCATATATTAAGGGTATTAAAAACACCACATACCCACACACCGCTGTGTAGTTACAGTTTCTTAATACTTTACTTAAATCATGAATTGGTTAAAAATGAAGAATCAGATTTGGGGTCTAAGTCCGCATAAATGTAGTAAAAATAATTTAATAGCGGCTAAAGGAGTTGGGTTTTAATATTATGGCGTTCAGTAGGTTCAATCTAAAAACCGATCTTTCAGTTCTGGAGAGGGGACCCTGCATTGAGATTGTTTTCCAAACCAGCGGTAACGGTTGTTGGCGATGAACCGATACAAGCCGTCCCGAATAAAACGGGGGATGAGGTATCCAATGAGAAACACATAAAACCCACCACCTAAAATGTTGCACAGTTTTAGAACTGCGTTACTTCTATCGTAGAATTTACCGTCTAAATAAACTATAATCGTATCTAAATTTTCACGATTTAGCAGCGCTTTTGGAATAATGTTTTGGGCATATTCACTTTGTAGAGACGCGAATTTTAAAACCTCTTTTTTGTCTTTTGAAATGAGGAAGTTCACACTGCGATTGCAGAGGTTACACACGCCATCAAAAAAGACACTAGTTTGCATTATTTTTTAGAATTCACATACTCCAAGCGGTCAATATTAACCGTCGTTGTAAACAGTCCATAATTCACCACTGCTTTGTTTTTTTCGAGTTTATCCAAAGTCCCCACAGCGCGACCATCTTCCAAACGTACTGAATCTCCAACCACAAGAACACGTTTTGGTTTGGGTGGAATCAAGGCTGCTTTTTCTTTTTGTTTCTTCTTTTCTTTGCGAATCACCGCTACTTTTTGGTCCACCTCTTTTTTAAGCTCTGTTTCTTTAACTTTTTGCGCCTTTTTTTGTTTCAGAGTAATTTTTTGACGTTTGGAATTTTCGATCTGAACCAATTTAAACAGCTCACTCATCAATTCGCGTTTCCGATTGTTCTCAAAATAACGCTCCCCTAAATCACTGATTTTTTGCCCAAGATAGACCAATCGCTGGTTGCTGTCAAAAAGTTCTTGATAGCTTTGTAGTTTCTTCTTGGCCTTCGCATTGGTTGTTTCCAATTTGTCAGCTTCTAAACTCTTTTTAATCTCATTTTGTTTGAGTGCTCGCTCTGTTTTTTCCAGTTTAGAACGCTCTTTTTGCAGCTTTGCAATGGTTTTATCGAACCGTATTTTGCCACGTTCAATTTTCTTTTTAGACCGATTGATCAAACTAAAAGGAATGCCGTTTTTCTGAGCTACCTCAAAAGTAAAGGAGCTACCGGCTTGTCCAATGACCAACTTATACAATGGGAGTAAGGTCTTTTCATCAAACAACATATTTGCATTCTGAATGTGCGGCAATTCGTTGGCCAAAAGTTTCAAATTACTATAATGTGTGGTAATAATTCCAAAGGCTTCTCTCTCGTAAAATACTTCCAAAAAAGTCTCTGCCAAAGCTCCACCCAGTTCTGGATCACTACCCGTTCCAAATTCATCAATTAAAAAGAGGGTATGTTTATTACACTTCTTTAAAAAATAATTCATTTGTTTCAAGCGGTAACTATAGGTGCTTAGGTGGTTTTCAATGGATTGGTTATCCCCAATATCACTTAAAATCGAATCAAATAAACAGAGTTTTGAGCGTTCATGCACAGGAATCAACATCCCCGATTGAACCATTAATTGTAGCAAACCGACTGTTTTTAGGGTGATACTTTTACCGCCAGCATTTGGTCCTGAAATGACAATAATCCGACTGTCCGTCGTCATGGTAATCGTTTGTGGAAAGGTCGTAATACCCTCACTTTTATTCGCCACCAACAACAAAGGATGGTAAGCGTCCACGAGGTCTATTTCTTGATGTTTGGTCACTTCTGGAAGGACAGCATCAATAACTTTGGCATACTTTGCTTTGGCATAGATGACATCTATTTTGGTCAGAAATTTCTGATAGGATTCTAACAACGGACTGTAGCCGCTTATAAAACTAGTGAGTTCTAGTAAAATTCGTTTGATTTCTTCCGTTTCTTCAAACTCTAAATTATTAAGATCGCGTTGGTGTTGTTGGGTTGTATCCGGTTCAATATAGACGATACTGCCGGTTTTACTAGAACCCAATATACTTCCTTTGACCTTACGGCGATGCATGGCTTTTACGGCCAATACACGGCGGTTTTCCATGACTGTTTCACGAATGTCATCCAAATACTCAGCACTGTTGTACATGCTTAAAGCAGAATTGAAACTCGTGTTTATTTTTGTGCGAACAGATTGAATCGATTTCCGCAGTCCGTACAATGTATCAGAAGCATCATTCCGAATCTCTCCAAATTTATCAACCACACTATGAATGGCTTCTGGAATGTCTTTATTGGCTTCTAGTTGTAAAGAAACTTTATGTAATAGGGGATAGTACTCATGAAATTTTTTGAAGAACTTCAACAGTATGTTTGTGGTCACACAGATGCTCGCTATTTTTCGAAACCCATCTATTTCAAGATAATTATTTTCAATCCGAATCAATTTTAATTCTGCAGTGATCGCATCAAATCCATGGTTAGGAATTCGATTTTCGTTATCAAAAGAAGACACAAATTCATTAGTGAGTCGAAGTGCCTGAATTACATCCTCTCTTTGTGAAAATGGCAGCGTAGCAAGAATCTCATTTTTACCCAAGCTTGTAACATTGTGAGAGGCCACTTGTTGAATCACGGATTCAAATTCTAAATCTTGTAAAGTTTTCTTGGAAATATTAATCATTGTGTTCAAGCATAAGTCGTCACAAATGTAGGAATTAATGTTTAAAATATATAGCTTAAATTTGTTCCTTAAGCCTTAATCTTTAAGCCTCTTTATATGTTACAACTCAACGGGACTTGGCGTTCCCATTTAGAAACTGAATTTAAGAAACCCTATTTCGAGAAACTAGATGTTTTTGTGCGTGCAGAATATGGTTTACATCCGTGTTATCCACCCTTTAATCAAATTTTTAATGCATTTGACAGTTGTGCGTTTGAAGCGGTCAAGGTTGTGATTATTGGTCAGGATCCTTACCATGGTGAAGGGCAAGCCAATGGATTGTGTTTTTCTGTGAACAAAGGCATGCCGCATCCACCGTCTTTAAAAAATATTTTTAAGGAATTAGAATCCGATTTAAAACTTCCATATCCATCCAGTGGCGATTTAAGTTCTTGGGCTAGCCAAGGAGTGTTGCTATTAAATGCCACTTTGAGTGTACGTGCAAAGGAAGCAGGAAGCCATCAAAAACAGGGCTGGGAGAAATTCACAAATGCTGTGATTAAAACTCTTTCTAGTGAAAGATCGGATTTGGTTTTTTTGTTATGGGGGAGTTTTGCTAAAAATAAAGTGAGATTTATCGATACAGAAAAACATACAGTTTTACAAACAGGACATCCATCGCCTTTGAGTGCCAATCGTGGGTATTGGTTTGGAAATAAACATTTTAGTAAAACAAATGAAGTACTGGAATCGTTGAGTAAATCTCCAGTACAGTGGGGTTAATCTTCTAAATTAGCAACCAATTGATTGTAGGGGAGCTTTTTGGAAATGATATCTAATTTCAAGAGTTGATTTTGAACTGCTTCTACGGTTTCAGCTTCAATATTTTCTAGCGACCATTCTGTAAGTGCTAGCCAATTTTTTACATCTTCAATTTTTTGCTCGTAACGTTTGGAAATAATCCCATCAATTTCAGGGATATCTTTAAAACCGGCTGTAATGGAATTGATGACTTCTAAAACGGCTTGAAGGGTTTCTTTTTCATTAGTTATAAATTCATCGCGTACCGCAATTACAAAACATGGCCAAGGCGTAGGGCAATCGCCCAAACGTCTGAAAGTTTTTTGATCCACCAGAGGCTTTGTTGTAAATTTCTCCCACATAAAATAATCAGCGTTCTCTTTTGTAAGTGCATCCACTGCACCCTCTAAATCTTTCACAACTTCAAATTCTAAATCGGTGGCTGTATTCCAACCTAATTCTAACGCATTCACATATGCCATCAAATGAGATCCAGACCCAAACCGACTGATAGCAGCACGCTGACCTTTGAGCTCACTAAGTTCTTTGTAAGTAGATTTTTCTGCCACATGAATTCCCCAAATTAAAGGGGATTCTACAAAAACCTGTACAATTTTACAGGGACTTCCTTCCGTAATATCTTTTATGATGCCTTCCGTTAGGATGACAGCGATGTCAATTTCGTTTTCTCGAAGTGCTTTGGTCATTTGACCTGTGCCACCAAAATAATCGTTCCAACGAACATTGATGTTTTTGGGTTTAAAATGCCCCTGTTTTAGTGCTAAATACCAAGCGTAATTGAAGTGTTCGGGAACTCCGCCAATGCGTACGTTTTTCATCTAAGAAATGAGTTTATTGAGCGTATAGATTATTAATTTTTCTATGGTGGCTTGCGGATTCTTGCTAAAAGTTCCTAAAGCTCTGTTGGCTAAAATAGCGTTCATAGAACAGGCTTCATGTCCTAATAATTTTGAAAGGCCATAAATGGCAGAGGTTTCCATTTCAAAATTGGTCACTCTTAAGCCGTTGTACTCAAAACTATCCATCTTATGATTCAGACTGTCATCTTGTAATTCTAAGCGTAATACGCGCCCTTGAGGCCCGTAGAATCCACCACAAGTCGCTGTCAATCCATTAATGGTTTGTTCGCTTTTTAATTTTGCTTCTAAGCGGTTCGAATTTTGAATGATAACCGGGTAGGGTTTTTGTGGACTCCATTGTGTATGAGCCACAAAAGCAGCTTCAATATCGGCATGTTTGATGGCGTCAATTTTATAAGACTGTAACATTCCATTAATATCCATTCCATACGCACTCAATACAAAGCTGTCAATATCAATATCAGGTTGTAAAGCACCTGAAGTTCCGATGCGCACAATTGATAAACTTGTTTTAGTCGCTTTGATTTCACGAGTTTCAAAGTCGATATTAACCAAGGCATCCAGTTCATTCAAAACAATATCAATATTGTCAGGTCCAATCCCTGTAGAAATTACAGACAATCGTTTTCCTTTATAGGTTCCTGTTTGGGTTTTGAATTCGCGACTTTGGACTTCAAAATCAATAGAATCAAAATGCTTTGTAACTTCCCCAACACGTTCTTGATCGCCTACAAAAATAATGGTATCCGAAATGTCAGAAGGTTTCAAATGAAGATGGTAAATACTACCATCGGGGTTGAGTATGAGTTCAGAGTTTTTTATAGACATTTTATTGTTTTATAGTTAGCCCCCAACACGTTTGACATGGAATCCTAATTCTTTTAAAAACCCCATAATTTTGTCTCTATAATCCCCTTGAATGATGATGGTATCGTTTTTAAAACTACCACCTACACTAAATTTCTTTTTGAGGTCTTTAGCTAGAATTTTAAAATCTTTGTCAGCTCCCGTGTAGCCTTCAATAATTGTGATGGGTTTTCCTTTTCGTTTTTCGTATTTACAAATAATAGGAGCGTCCTGCATCCATAGAGAAGTTTTTTCAACTTCAGAGGGGTCTTCAGGACTTTCGGTATGCTCTGGAAATAGGTTTTTTAGTTGATCTTTTAAATCCATTATTTTTTAGCTAATCCCAATTCTCTTATTCGTTGATCTAAATATTCACCAGCAGTAATGTCTTCAAATTGTTTGGGATGTTCAGCGTCAATACAATTCTCTAAGACATCTAATTTCATAGCACTTATAGGGTGTAAGAAAAAAGGAATTGAATAGCGAGAGGTCCCCCACATTTCACGTGGTGGGTTGACCACACGGTGTATGGTTGATTTTAATTTATTATTGGTGTGACGCGATAACATATCGCCCACATTTATCATTAATTCATCTGGATTTGCAATGGCATCAATCCAATCGCCATCAAGGTTTTGAACCTGTAATCCTTTTCCTTGAGCCCCCATTAGTAACGTAATCAGGTTGATGTCGCCATGCGCTGCAGCACGTTCGGCATTTTTTGGTTCTTCATGAATGGGTGGGTAGTGAATAGGTCGTAAAATACTATTTCCATTATGAACATAATTGTCAAAATAAAATTCATCCAATCCTAAATGAAGGGACAAAGCTCTCAAAACATAGGTAGCTGTTTTTTCCAGCATCTTATAAGTTTCTTTTCCGACTTTATTAAACTCAGCCAATTCACGGACTTCTACGTTTTCATGGTATTCTGCTTCGAGTTCTGGATTGTCTTGTACATACTGTCCGAAATGCCAAAACTCTTTTAAATCGCCTTCTTTTCTTCCTTTTGCACTTTCTTTGCCAAAGGATACATACCCACGTTGTCCTCCAATGCCTGGAACTTCATAGCTTTGTTTTTGAGCTGTTGGTAAATCAAAAAATTTCTTTATTTCAGAATATAATGTATCTACTAAAGTATCATCCAAAAAATGACCTTTAAGTGCTACAAAACCAATAGTTTCATAGGCTTCACCAATCTGATTAACAAACTTCTGTTTGCGTTTAGGATCGTTAGATATGAAGTCTAAAAGATTGACACTTGGGATTTTATTCATGGCTTTTGTTTAATCATGTTTATAACAAAGATAACAATTCAAAAGTTTTACAAAAGCAATTTTTAAAGTTAAACGTTTCTAATTAATATTTTCCTATTTTTGAGGGACAAACAAACTAGATTTGAAACCATTATTTCAGTACGATTTTAAAGAAATCAGTTCAAAAACTCGAAAGTCTTTGTATTTCAATATGTTGAAATCCAGACTTATTGAGGAGAAAATGTTGATCCTACTTAGACAAGGAAAAATTTCAAAATGGTTTTCAGGTATAGGGCAGGAAGCAATTTCTGTGGGGGTTACAATGGCCTTAAATGCCGCCGAATATATCCTTCCTATGCACCGTAATTTAGGGGTGTTTACTACGCGGGAAATCCCCTTACATCGATTGTTTTCTCAATGGCAAGGAAAAGCCGGTGGGTTTACAAAAGGACGGGACCGTTCGTTTCATTTTGGAACTCAGGATTATAAAATTATAGGAATGATTTCTCATTTAGGCCCCCAACTTGGGGTTGCTGATGGGATTGCACTCTCTCACATATTAAAAAAAGAAGCCAAACTAACCGCTGTTTTTTCTGGCGATGGTGGAACTAGTGAAGGCGATTTTCACGAAGCACTAAATGTAGCTTCTGTTTGGAATTTACCCGTTTTATTTTGCATTGAAAATAATGGGTATGGACTTTCTACTCCGTCTAATGAACAGTATAATTGCGAATCCATTGCCGATCGTGGCGTGGGCTATGGTATGGAATCTCATATAATTGAAGGCAATAATGTGATGGAAGTGTTTTCTAAAGTAGATGCTATTGCCAAAAGTGTACGAAAGAATCCACGCCCTGTTTTAATTGAATTTAAAACATTCAGAATGCGAGGCCATGAAGAAGCAAGTGGAACAAAATATGTTGCTCAAGAATTGTTAGATACTTGGGCACAAAAAGATCCCATATCAAATTTTGAAGTCTACCTGCTTCAAGAGAAGTTGATTACACAATCTGAAATAGATGATTTTAAAGAGGCTTTTAAAAATGACATTCAAGATGGATTGCAACTAGCTTTTGACGAGCCTGCAATTATTCCAGACTTGAAAACTGAATTAGCAGACGTTTACAAACCTTTTGAGTATATAGCTTCCGAACCTACTTCAAACCAAGAGACAAAACGTCTTATAGATGCTATTTCTGAGGGACTCCGACAGTCTATGGAAGTACATTCAGATTTGTTGATTATGGGGCAAGACATTGCTGAATATGGAGGCGTTTTTAAAATTACAGAAAATTTTGTTGAACAGTTTGGAAAAGCACGTGTTCGAAATACACCTATTTGTGAATCTGCGATTGTAGAAGCCGCAATGGGATTGTCTATTGCTGGTATCAAATCAGTCGTGGAAATGCAGTTTGCAGATTTTGTAAGCTCAGGATTTAATCCCGTAGTTAATTATTTAGCGAAATCCCATTACAGATGGGGACAAGCTGCGGACATTGTAGTTCGTATGCCATGTGGAGCTGGCGTAGCAGCAGGACCTTTTCATTCCCAAACGAACGAAGCTTGGTTTACCAAAACACCAGGACTAAAAGTGGTATATCCTGCCTTTCCTTACGATGCTAAAGGATTGCTTGCAACCGCTATAAACGACCCAAATCCAGTCTTGTTTTTTGAGCACAAAGCTCTGTATCGAAGTATAAGACAAGAAGTTCCCACAGATTATTTCACCTTGCCATTTGGGGTGGCGTCTGTTCTTAAAAAAGGGTCTGAGGTCACAATCATCACTTATGGTGCAGCGGTACATTGGGCACTAGAAACCTTAGACAAACATCCGCATATATCAGCTGATTTAATTGATCTAAGAACTTTACAGCCTTTAGATTTTGAAACCATTTTAGCATCCATCAAAAAAACCAATAAAGCCATTATTCTACAAGAAGACTCGTTGTTTGGAAGTATTGCTTCCGATATTTCGTCTCAATTGATGGAGCAAGCGTTTGAGTTTTTAGACGCACCTGTAAAACGTGTGGCAAGTATAGAAACACCGATTCCATTTGCAAGTGCGCTAGAACAGCAGTATCTTGCAAAGCGAACTTTTGAACAAGAATTAATAGCGTTATTAGCGTATTAAATGGAGTATTTAGAATTATTTTTTAATGCCTTTTTAGGTACTGTACAGTGGACATGGAAATCCATTTGTTTTGAGGTGCCTTGGACGCGCAATTATTTTTGGGGATTGATAGCGATCTCATTAATTGTGTGGGGAGTTGAAATGTTATTTCCATGGCGCAAACAACAATCTGTTTTTAGAAAAGATTTTTTTCTGGATGGATTTTATATGTTTTTCAACTTTTTCATATTTAGTATGTTTATTAGCGGCGTGTATAAAATCATTACAAAAATCTCGGTTGATGAATTTCAGATAAGTCCAAATGCCATTGCCCTTATTGATTTGTCAAATTTTTCTCCAATACTTCAATTATTGATTTTCTTTGTAGTTCTTGATTTTGTACAATGGTTGACCCATATATTGTTGCATCGTTTTTCGTTTTTATGGAAATTTCATAAAGTACACCACTCTGTAAAAGAAATGGGTTTTGCGGCTCATTTACGTTACCATTGGATGGAAAATATTCTTTATAAACCTTTTAAAGTAATCGCGCTGATGTTGTTGGGAGGCTTTGAACCTGAACAAGCATTTATTGTTCATTTTATTGCCATTTCAATTGGTCATCTGAACCACGCAAATATCAAACTAGATTATGGACCTCTTAAATTTGTGTTTAACAATCCTGTAATGCATTTATACCACCATGCAAAAGCCTTGCCTGAAAACCATAAAATAGGAGCTAATTTTGCCATCAGTCTCAGTGTGTGGGATTATATTTTTAAAACCAATTACGTCCCCACGCCTGATAAAAACCTCGTGTTAGGCTACAGCGACGACCAACAGATGCCGTCTGGTTTTTTTGGTCAATTATTTTATGGGTTTAAAAAAGGAGATTAATTTAAAAATCTTTTCGAGCATTCAAAAAATCTGTAATCAAATAGGAGAGGAGTTTTCCTGTTTGTGCGTTTGTCAGCGAATCATTGGTACTTGTAGCCGCTTCACAAATATGTAAATAAGTCGCGTTCGGATGGCTTCCAAAATAGTGTACAAAACGACGTGTTTGATTTACTGAAAATCCACTCGGAGTTTGCGCACTGCTAGGGATGTTTTGAATGGCATCACAATCAATTTCAATACCAAATTTTGAGTTTGATATAAACCCCATTGCGATTTTTGAGGCTTTCTTAAAAGAGTTCTTTTTTCGGACACTAAGGTCTTCAAAAGTATTGAATTTTATATTTGATTTTGATGCCTCTATATAATTTAAAACCTCTTTAGAAGTATAGTTTTCATGCAGTCCAAAAATATAATAGCGGTCTAAATATCCTTCTTCAATAGCATACCTAAACCCATTTCCACTGTGCCGGCCTTCGAGTGCTCTTAAATCTGTATGTGCATCAAAATTTAGAGCGTTTATTTTTGATTCTAAAGCGATTGAACTCCCTTTGATAGCACCATACGCATTGTTGTGTCCCCCCCCAATGAGTATTGGAATTTTTCCTGCTTTTACGATTGTACAGACCAGTTGAGTTACACATTGGTCAATTTTCTCCACATAGGTTCGATAGGTGTGTTGGAGCTGATCTGTCTTTACAGTGGATAATACATCGTATAGATCCGTGAAATCTAAATGTCCTAAAATAAGAACATTAGAAGGGTTTGTAAATTCATTGCTTTGAAGGTTTAAAAGCGATTTTAAGGTAGGGTCCCAAGTGTTTTTTGCCCCAGCTTGTCCATTGTTTGCCAATACCCCAATATCTTCTTTGATTCCAAAAAGCACAAATTTCACTTTAGAATCAGCAAGCAGCGATGGTAAATCGTTAAGATTGGATACATATTTAGCATCCTCAAAAAATTTAGTTTCTCCAGATCTTTTGGTTGTAATGTTATCTAACGTTTCGGAAGTAATAATTTGAAGATTGTTCATTTTTTGTAATACATTTGCTGGACTTTAAAATTACAATTTTTTTATTGTTTTAAGAACTCTTTATTTTAATCCTTATTAAACACTAGCATGAATTCTACATCTTCAAACAAAGGCTCAAAGGCAGCGATTATTATTTTAGCTTTATTGCTTATTGGAACTTTATTTTATGGCTATAAAATGCATCAAGAAAGTAGTGAAACTGAGGCGATCCTCCAAAGTGAAAAAAGTGAAGTTCTTAGAAATTTAGAAAACATGTCTTCTTTGTATAACGAAGCAAACGCCGATAATGAAGTTGCGAATGAAAAATTGATCGAAGCGCAAGCCCGTCTAGAAACTCTTATGGCAGAGCTTAAAGCTTCAAAATCGTCTGTGTCTGCATTGCTTAAGTACAAGAAAAAATATTTTGAGCTGGAATCTGAAATGGAAGTATTATTAGATGAAAATGCAACTCTAAAATTCCAAAATGCATTATTAGAAACTTCTTTAGACAGTACGCAAGTTGAATTGTCTACTCAGTTGGCTTCCAATAGTCAATTAGAAGAACAAAACCTTCGTTTGACAGAGTCTGTGGACGTTGCTAAAAAACTAACCGTTGAACGTTTGAATGCGTTTGGAGTAATTCAAAGAAATTCTGGCAAGTTAGTTCCAACGACCCGTGCTTCAAGAGTTGACAATTTAAGAATATGTTATTCAGTACCTTCAAATCTATTAACAGAATCAGGGGATAAAAAATATTTCGTTCAAGTTATCGATCCCAGTCTTAATGTAATTGGTTCTAATACGCCTGTTCAGTTTGAAGAAGGTGTTTTAAAATATAGTTACGTGAGCGCATTCACATACGACAACCAATTGTTAGATGTTTGTGATTTTGTTTCTCCTGAAGAAGGTGACTATGGAAAAGGAATCTACACTGTAAATATGTTTGATCAGAATGTATTGATTTCTACGTCAACATTTACTTTGAAATAGGGGAAATTTAATTTACAAATTCACCGTTAATCATCACTTTATGAATGGGGTTATTCCCAAAATGGTAAGGGATCTGACGGTAAGATGTCATATTTTTTGTGATGATAAGGTTTGCTTTTTTCCCTGTTGTTATGCTTCCATATTCTTCGGAGATATCCATTGCATAAGCACCATTTAGGGTCGCTGCATTGATGGCTTCTTCGGGTGTCATGTTCATTTTGATACAGGCAAGACTTACTACAAAATTCATGTTTCCACTAGGAGAAGAGCCGGGGTTATAATCGGAGGCAAGGGCAAGGGCCATTCCCGAATCAATTAATTTCCGAGCAGGTGTATAAGGGATTCCTAAAAAAAAGGAACATCCCGGAAGGGCAACGGGTATTGTATTTGAATTTTTTAAAACATCAATATCTTCTTGATTCAGAATTTCCAAGTGATCGACTGACAGGGCTTTGTATTTAACTCCTAATCCAACACCTCCAAAAGCATTAAATTGATTCACATGAATTTTTGGTACCAGTCCATAAGGCATAGCGGCTTTCAAAATTTGTTCGGTATCATCTACTGAAAAATAGCCTTTTTCACAAAATACATCAACAAAATCAGCTAAATTTTCACGGTGTATTTCTGGGAGCATTGTGTTGATAATCAAATCAATATAGGCTTGTTTATCAGTTTTATATAGTTTTGGAATCGCATGCGCTCCCAAAAAGGTTGCTTTTATTTTTAAGGATGAGGTGCCTTTAATGGCTTTGATGACACGAAGCATTTTAAGCTCCGCTTCGGGACTGAGTCCATATCCAGATTTTATTTCCAAAGCACCGGTGCCTAGTTGAATGAGTGCATTTACACGCTCCATGGATTGTTCAAAAAGTGCTTCCTCACTTGTGGCTTGTAAGGTTTGAGCGGAATTCAAAATACCGCCGCCTTTTGCTGCTATATCTTCGTAGCTTAATCCATTCAATCGATCTACAAATTCTTGCGAGCGGTCGCCTGCATACACCACATGCGAATGACTGTCGCACCAAGATGGAAGTATTATTCTCCCAGTGACATCTATAACTTCATCCGTTTCTTGAATGACTACATCTGCCATAGATCCAAAATCTAAAATGGTATCGCCTTGAATTCTTAAAAATGCATTTTTGATATGCGGTAAATCCTTCATTGAATCTCCCATCACTTTTACTTCCGATTTTGGGCGGGTTTGAAGTAATTCTTTAATGTGAGTAAAAAGGATATTCATAGATTTATTTTGAGTTTCCAATCATGTTTTCTGGTTTGACCCAAGCATCGTAATTTTCTGCGGTTACATACCCCAAATTGATGGCTTCTTCTTTGAGCGTCGTTCCATTTTCATGCGCTGTATTTGCTATTTCAGCAGCTTTGTAATACCCGATTTTGGTGTTTAAAGCGGTGATTAACATCAATGAGTTATTTAATAATTTTTCAATAACATCGTGGTTAGGTTCAATGCCTGAAGCACAATGGGTTTCAAAACTCAAAGCGGCATCGCCTAACAGTTGTGCAGATTGCAAGAAATTAGCCGCCATCATTGGTTTAAAAACATTTAGTTCATAATGTCCCTGGGTGCCTCCAACAGAAATTGCAACATCGTTCCCCATCACCTGCGCACAGACCATTGTGAGTGCTTCACATTGTGTAGGGTTCACTTTGCCCGGCATGATTGAACTTCCAGGTTCGTTTGCAGGAATGGTAATTTCTCCAATTCCAGAGCGAGGTCCTGAAGCCATCATACGAATGTCGTTAGCGATTTTATTTAAGGAAACGGCCAATTGTTTTAATGCGCCATGACTTTCTACGATTGCATCATGTGCTGCAAGCGCTTCAAATTTATTGGGTGCTGTAATAAAGGGCAGTTCTGTAAAATCTGCAATATATTTTGCTACAAGTTCTGAATAGCCTTTTGGTGTGTTTAATCCTGTGCCAACAGCTGTACCTCCCAAAGCAATTTCACTTAAGTGTTCTAGTGTGTTTTTGAGTGCTTTTAGTCCATGGTCTAATTGCGAAACATAGCCCGAAAATTCTTGTCCTAAAGTTAGGGGCGTCGCATCCATGAGGTGCGTACGTCCAATTTTTACGACGGATTTGAATTTTTCAGACTTCGCTTGAAGTGTATCTCGTAAGTGTTGAATCCCTGGTATGGTTGTTTCTACTACTTTTTTATAGGCAGCGATATGCATCCCTGTGGGGAAAGTGTCATTTGAAGACTGGGATTTATTGACGTCATCATTGGGTTGAATGGTTTTTTCGCCTTCTCCAATAATTTTTCCAGCCAGTTGTTGTGCACGGTTGGCAATCACTTCGTTTACGTTCATATTACTTTGCGTTCCTGAACCTGTTTGCCAAATGACCAAGGGAAATTGGTCGTCGTGTTTGCCTGCAAGAATTTCATCACAGACTTGAGCGATTAAATCACGTTTTTCAGAAGCTAGAACTCCAAGCTCACAATTGGTGTATGCGGCTGCTTTTTTAAGATATGCAAATCCATACACGATATCAATTGGCATGGAAGCCGCCATCCCGATTTTGAAATTATTTCGAGAACGTTCGGTTTGGGCTCCCCACAATTTATCTGCGGGAACGTTTACATCTCCCATCGTATCTTTTTCTATTCTAAACTTCATAACATTCTGATTTTAATACAAATTTACGATTTTTTAACTTCAATTGCACACTGTTATGAGGCTGTTGGTAAATTTGAATTTTTATGTTGTAAAACAGGTTTTCTTATAGGCTAATTGCAGCGTAAAATAAACGTATGGACTGCTGCTACCACGTTAGCGGAAAATTGATGGGATATTTTCATAAACTATTTCTTTTTTTGGATGATAATTATTACTTAATTTTGACAGCTCTATGGAAGAATTAACATTAACAACACCTGCACTTTTATTTTCTGCAATCTCTCTAATTATGTTGGCATATACCAACCGTTTTTTAGCCTATGCTGCAGTAATTAGAAATTTGCACGGTATTTATTTAGAACGCAAAGAAGAATCTTTAATAAGACAGATTAAGAATTTAAAACTACGTCTAAACTTAACCCGATGGATGCAGATTTTTGGAATTTCAAGTTTATTGTTCTGTGTGTTGACCATGTTTTTAATCTATATTCATCAACATAATATGGCTGTTTGGATTTTTGGATTCGCTTTAATTTTATTAATCATTTCTTTGGCATTATTGATTAAGGAAATACAGATCTCTGCTCAGGCGTTGCAATACCATATTGCTGATATTGAAGAACATTTAGAAAAAAACTAAGGAGTTTTATTTTTATGTTCTCTCCGCGCTGGTGAGCGAATCTTTCGCGTTCCCAAATAAGCTTTATAAACCACGCAATTCAATCGTGCGGCAGCTGAACTATACACGTTGTTGTAGCCAGTTTTTATTCATTAATTAATTCTTCCCAAGTCGCTGTTGCAGATAGCATTCGGTTTTTAATTACTTTATCAACCTTTAGCCACATTAGGTTCTTCTGTTTTTCGACTTTATATCTAATAATCCACCAATACCAAAAGTCAGCAATTTTTTCACCTCGTAATTCCAATGTCAGAAAACCGTTCTCGGATTTCCAGTTTCCGTCTTTCAAAGTGAACATTCCAACTAGACACTCAACATTAAAATCGTTCTGGTGTAGAATAGCACCATCTTTCCTGAATTCGAAAACATCATCAGTAAGCTCTTTAGAAGTGCTTTCGAATAGTAAATCTTTTTCAGGGAAAAACCCACTTTTCATCCAATTCAATTCCCATTTTCCTACGAGACTATTTATTTCTTTTTCTTGGGCTTCCGATTTTCCAATTGCCATTAAAACTAATATTATCAATAAATTTTTCATTCTTATTTCGAATTTGCTACAACTACTGTATATCCGTATTAGTACCGATATTTCCATTATGTTAAATTAAGATGTCCTAACGACCTAATCAGGCAGATATCAGAACCCTTCCAATATGGTATTCAATAAAATAATATCTTAAGCTTCGGTTAAATTGCTTATGAAGATTTAGACTTGGGGTCTATCGTCACTCAAATCTACACTAATTTTTTAAATATCAAAAAAACGAATCGAATTTTAAAAGATAAATCTGAAATTTTATGTTGTAAAACTATTTTTCTTATAGTATATTTGCAGCGTAAAACTAAAGTACACACTATGTTTGATTTTGATCAGTATTTAGGATTTTTAGCATTTTTATCAATACTTACCTTAGGGTTTTGGTTGATGATCTTTTTATTAACGTTTGCCATCCCTTATTGGTTGGTAGGATCAGCTTTGGAACATTTCAAAGAAAAAAGAGACGCTAAAAAAGCAAAAGCAGAACAAGCTTAAAAAGCCTTCCCTTTATACGAATCAAAATCCAAAGCAATTATGTTTTGGATTTTTTTGTTTATTACCCCTGAAAACCATTTCCGAAGCCCCGTTGTGAATCTTTTTTCTTCTGATTAAAACGGTAGGTAAATGACAGATTGTAAGAGCGTACACGCCATCGGTAATAACTGTCACTATAAAACGTTGGAGTTGTCGATTCTAAGTTGCGACGCTGTGTATTAAATAAATCATTAATACTAAAGCTTAGAGATGCTTTTTCTTTGAACAGGTCTTTACTAAATGCCATGTTTGATGAAAATCGACCTTCTCGTCTGTTTACAGCATCAATTCGTGGACCATCATAACTTAATCGTGTCTGCCATTCAATGTTTCCTGGTAGGGTGTATTTGTTATTCAAACGAACAAACCAACCTAAGTTTTCGGAATCATAACTCAAGCCTTTATAACTCCCTCTAATAATGGATTGATACAGGTTAAAATTTACATTCATGTTCCATTTGTTCATTGGACGGTAGGTCAATGTAAACTCAAATCCATAGCGGTCGTTTTCAGCCAAGTTAATCGGACCACGACGAATGACTGGCACACTCTGACCATCAATTACAACTTCTTCGCCAGTGTCTTCACTTACAAAGGTGAAAATATCAGTCGCATGGTTAAAATATAAAGAAGTGTTGAGAGTTAAAAGATCAAACTTATTTAGATATCCAATGTCAAACCCGTTAGAATAACTTGGGTTCATATATGGATTCCCTTGAAACAAGTTTGTTGCACTGCTTCTTGAAGGAAATGGGTTCAGATACCAAGATCCTGGTCGACTGATTCGACGGTTATACCCCAAAGTCAAGCTTTGTGTTTCAGAAAATTCATATCCTAAATTAACCGTTGGAAAGAGTCCAATATAATTGTTGTTGGAGAACTCATTACTACTAAGCTGTTGAATGGTTATCCGTGTCGATTCCAAGCGCAAGCCTAACAAAAATGAAAATTTATCTTTTAATTTGCTTCCATATTGTGAGTAAAACGCATTGACTTCTTCTTTATACACTAATGTATTACTCACATCGGTATCCAACTCAAAAACGTTGTTGTTCGCAAATTCTAATTTATAGTCTGTTGTATTTTTACTGAATCGCCCGTTATAACCGGCTTCAAACCGACTGTTTTCTCCGATGGGAAGCGTAAAATCTGTTTTGAACAAAATACGTTTTTGATCTTCAATTGTTTGGACACGTTCAGCAGCCACAGAATTATTGTAAATCACAGAGCTTTCATCTTCAGCACTGTTTTCAACTTGGAAATCTGCAGTCAAACGGTGGTCGCTATTGCCATGAAACTGTTTGTCAAAATTAATAGAAAATTGTGTGGTTTCATCTGTTTCCAATTCGGGATCATAACGAAAGGACTGGCTAACAAGCGTTTTTGATGCATCAAGCGTTTCCGCTCTATTGAAGGTCTCATTGCTATTGTCGCTTTTTCTAACTAAAAAAGCAGATGTTAGAGAAGTCGTTGGATTGATGTACCATTCGATACCTGTATTGCTGTTAAATCCTTTTCGGATTCGTTCAAACGTGCGATATTCATTCCGAAACGTATTTGGTGCATCTTGAATAAGCAGTCCATTATCGTCGTATTCGGAATTGAAAAATTCGGTCTTTGTAGTGGAATTTCCGGGGCTGTTTCTGAATGTATAGCCTGAAGTATTAAAGATATTTACATTTCCTGTACGGTAGTTGATATTTCCGGAAGCTCCTAATTGATCTGGATGTCCTGCGTTCAAAATGACCGCACCGTTTAGTCCGAGTAACTTGCTTCGTCTTAAAATAATATTTAAAATTCCAGCAGTACCTTCAGCATCATAGCGTGCAGAAGGGGAGGTGATAATTTCTACTTTTTCAATGGCATCTGCAGGTAATTGTCGCAAGGCTTCGCTGGAGTTGAGCCCGACCAAACCAGAAGGTTTCCCATTTATTAAAATACGTACATTTTCATTTCCTCTCAAAGCAACATTGCCTTCAATATCAACAGAAACAGAAGGGACATTGTCTAAAACATCGCTCACACTTCCACCTCTGACAGTGAGGTCTTTTCCTACATTGTAGATTTTTTTATCCAGTTTGATTTCAACCGAGGTTTTTTCAGCAATGAGGTCAACAACTTCCAAGGTCTGTAGTTCTGCTTCCAGTTCAATGACTCCCAAATTAATGTCTTGAAGGATGTTATAATCTGTTTTTATAACGGTCATAAGCGAGAAATACTCAAAAGAAATTTCATAAACCCCTTTTGGAATGGCGATACTAAAATTACCTTCAGGATCTGTAATGCCGCCACCAACCAATTTTGTTTCAGTAGAACTATAAAACCCAACAGTTGCATATTCAAGCGGAGACTGACTTGCTCTTTCAACAATAGTTCCAGAAACGATGTACGTATCTGGTGTTTTTTGAGCGCTCAAAGAGCTATGTGCCAGAATTAAAGTTAAAACAAATAAGAAATACTTACTCATGAATTTTGGTTATTATTGGAAACAAAAGTAAACTCCTAAACTGTTTGTTCAGGTTAATATTGTGTTAAATAAAAGAGGGGTAATCACAAGTTAAATAACGTCTAGAATTCGCTCTTTTGGGCGTCCAATAACGCCTTTGTTTTTATGGATTACAATAGGACGTTCTATAAGCTTTGGATGCGCTGCCATGGCTTCAATCAATTCTTGATTTGACAACTCTTTTCCTTTGTAATCCGACTTCCAAATGGCTTCGTTTTTTCGCACAAGATCCATTGGTGGAATTCCTAAAATTGTAATGATTTCTTCCAGATCTTTTACACTCAAAGGATTGGAAATATAATCGATTACTTCATAAGGCAGTTCAGACGCTTGAACCGTTTGAAGTCCTTCACGCGATTTCCGACAGCGGTTGTTGTGGTAAATTTTTATCATAAGGTGTCTGATTTTTCTTTTTGGCCCATGAGCATTAGATATGCTTTTAGAAAAGGAGTAATGTCTCCATTCATTACAGTATCCACATTACCTGTTTCTTTAGCGGTTCGTACATCTTTCACTAGCTTATAGGGATGCATTACGTAATTCCGGATTTGACTTCCCCATTCAATTTTCATTTTCCCTGCTTCAATATCCTCGCGCTGTGCCAATTGTTTTTTGAGTTCAATTTCATACAATTGAGATTTCAGCATTTGCATTGCTCGAGATCGGTTGTCATGCTGTGAGCGCGTTTCAGAACATGAAATTTGAATCCCAGAGGGCTTGTGGGTTAATTGCACTTTTGTTTCAACTTTATTCACGTTTTGTCCACCTGCTCCACTCGAACGTGCGGTAGTAATTTCAATGTCTGCTGGGTTGATGTCGATCTCAATTGTATCATCGACAAGAGGATAGACATAGACAGAAGCAAAACTAGTATGGCGTTTGGCATTGCTGTCAAAAGGAGAAATACGCACCAAACGATGCACTCCGTTTTCGCCTTTTAGCCATCCAAAAGCAAAGTCTCCTTCAATTTGAAGTGTCACGGTTTTGATTCCTGCCACATCGCCATCTTGAAGGTTTAATTCTTTGATTTTGAAATTATTTTTTTCTGCATACATGATATACATCCGCATGAGCATACTGGCCCAATCGCAACTTTCGGTACCTCCGGCACCCGCAGTAATTTGTAGTACTGCACTGAGTCCATCTCCGTCCTCGGAAAGCATGTTTCTGAATTCAATATCTTCTAAGAAATTAGAGGCGAGCTCAAATTGTGCTTCAACTTCTTCAGCCGTCGTTTCTCCTTCTTTAAAAAAATCAAATAAGATTTCTAATTCTTCAGTGTAAGTTTGTGCTTTTTCAAAATCGCTTACCCACTTTTTATTGACTCGTAAAGATTTCATGAGCAGCTCGGCTGCTTTTGAATCGTTCCAAAAATCAGGAGAAAAAGTTTTTTCTTCCTCATTTTGAATTTCGATGCGTTTGGCATCTAAGTCAAAGATACCTCCTCAACGCTCCAAGGCGCTCAAAAAGATCTTTTATATGATCGTGTGTTATCATAATTTTATTTCGAAATACAAAAATAGAATTTATAGTATAGAATTAAAATAATATGTAGTTTTATATCCAAAATAAAATTCATGCAAATAGATTTAAGAAGCGATACGGTTACAAGACCCTCCAAAGGGATGTTAGACGCTATGATGACTGCCAAAGTAGGGGATGATGTGTATGCAGAAGATCCAACAGTAAATGCTTTAGAAGCTCGAGTTGCAACGCTTTTTGGTAAACCAAAAGCCTTGTTTTTTCCTTCTGGAACCATGGCCAATCAAACTGCAATCAAGCTCCATACACAGCCAGGTGAACAATTGATATGTGATAAATATGCACATGTTTATAATTATGAAGGGGGCGGTGTTTCTTTTAATAGTGGCGTATCGTGTCAGCTAGTCGATGGACATCGCGGTATGATGACCGCAGCACAAGTCGAAGCAGCGATCAATCCTCCTGATTTTTATCACAGTCCATTGACCTCTTTGGTAACTCTGGAAAATACAACTAATAAAGGTGGCGGTGCTTGTTGGGATTTTAATGAAATTTCTAAAATTCGCACGGTTTGTGACACCCATCATTTAGGGCTCCATTTAGATGGTGCTCGATTGTGGAATGCACTCAATGCAAAATCTGAAACAGCTCTTCAATACGGAGATATTTTTGATACTATTTCTGTGTGTTTTAGTAAAGGACTTGGAGCTCCCGTGGGTTCTATGCTGGTTGGAGATGAAGCATTGATGAACAAAGCCTTACGCATTCGAAAAATGTTGGGTGGTGGCATGCGTCAAATAGGATCGCTCGCAGCCGCAGCTTCCTATGCATTAGACCACCACTACGATCGCCTCAAAGACGATCATAAAAAAGCGAAAGAGATTGCAGTAGTTTTGCAAACATTGGAAGCTGTATCTATCGTAGAACCCGTAGAAACAAACATTGTCATTTTTAAATTAAACTCTAATTTTCCTGAGGGGCTATTTTTAGATAATTTAAAAGCACATAATGTTCTTGTAAGTGATATGGGAAGTGGTAAGCTCAGAATGGTAACGCATTTGGATTATACCGATGCAATGCATGCCAATCTTTTAGAAATTTTGAGCAAACCCTAATAATTTTTCGTAAGTTTATGCCTCTCAACCCTAATTTACAATGTTATGAAAATCAAATTTTTATCTCTAATTTTAATAAGTTCACTGTTTTCTTGTGATACTAAGACTCAAAAATCAATGTCTGAATTACCAAAAGCTCCATTAGCGAAACAAATACCCAAAAATTTAACAATTCACGACGATGTTCGGGTTGATGAATTTTATTGGTTAAAAGATAGAGAAAATCCAGAAGTGATTGATTATCTCAATAACGAAAACGATTATTATAATGCCCATACGGCACATACGAAGGAGTTTCAAACGTCTTTATTTGAAGAAATGAAGTCAAGAATTAAAGAAGATGACAGTTCTGTTCCTTATAAATACAACGGATATTGGTACATCACCAAATACGAAAAAGGGAAAGATTATCCGATTTACACCCGAAAAAAAGAATCTTTAGAGGCAGCGGAAGAACTCTTGTTTGATTGTAATGAAATGGCTAAAGATCATTCTTATTTTAGGTTGGTAGGCTTGAATATAAATCCTAATAATGATTTGGTTTCTTATGGTATTGATACCACAGGCAGACGACAATATACATTACATATTAAAGACCTTAAAACCAATACAATTTTTAAGGATGAAATTTCAAATACAACTGGGGGAAGTACGTGGGCGAATGACAATAAAACGCTGTTTTATACGCTTAAAGACGAAACGACTTTACGTTCAGAAGCGATCTATAAACACCAATTAAACTCCGAACAAAAGTCAGATGAATTAATCTTTGAAGAAACTGATGATACTTTTGGAGTGAGTGTCTATAAAACCAAATCCAAGAAATATTTGGTTATTGTGAGTTACAGTACTTTGACGACCGAATATCAAGTTTTAAATGCCAACACACCCGATGGTGATTTTAAAGTATTTCAACCTCGAACGCGTGGTTTAGAGTATGGGATTTCCCATTACGAAGATTCATTTTACATAGTGTCAAATGCCGATGGTGCACAAAATTTCAAACTTTCAAAAACATCGGAAACCCAAACAGAAAAAGAATATTGGAAAGATGTGATTCCGCACCGAGAATCAGTACTGCTTGAAGGCATCGAAATATTCAAAGACTTTTTAGTGGTTTCGGAACGTGAAAACGGATTGAATCAAATACATATAAAACGGTGGGATGGTGCAGCCAATTATTACCTTCCTTTTGAAAGCGAAACATATACCGCTTACACCACCATAAATATTGATTTTGATACCACAGTTTTAAGATACGGCTATCAATCTTTAACCACCCCTTCTTCAGTGATTGATTTTGATATGGTAACTAAGACCAAAACCATTAAAAAAGAGCAAGAAGTACTGGGTGGTAAATTCAAAAAAGAAAATTATACCTCCGAACGTTTATGGGCGACTGCTGCTGATGGGACTAAAATTCCTGTTTCATTGATACGTCGAGTGGATACCGAAAAATCATCTGATACCCCCTTATTATTATATGCTTATGGGTCGTACGGAAGTACAATAGACCCCTATTTTTCAACCGCTCGATTGAGTTTATTAGATCGCGGTTTTATTTTTGCAATTGCACACATTAGAGGTGGGGAATATCTGGGTCGTCAATGGTACGAGGATGGAAAATTATTTAAAAAGAAAAACACCTTTTCAGATTTTGTGGACTGCTCGAAATATTTAATTGAAAACAAATATACTTCTGCCAAACATCATTATGCGATGGGCGGGAGCGCCGGAGGATTGTTGATGGGAGCGGTTGTAAATTTAGCTCCTGAATTATACAATGGAGTGGTTGCACAGGTGCCCTTTGTGGATGTTGTAACGACTATGTTAGACGATAGTATTCCGCTAACTACTGGAGAATATGACGAGTGGGGGAACCCCAATGAAAAAGATTATTATGAGTATATGAAATCGTATTCCCCTTATGATAATGTTACAAATAAGTTGTATCCAAATATGTTAGTGACTACAGGTCTTCACGATTCTCAGGTTCAGTATTGGGAGCCTGCAAAATGGGTTGCGCGCTTAAGAGCACAGAGCAAAAATGCATCTCAACTCTATCTTCAAACTAACTTGGAGGCAGGTCATGGAGGTGCTTCTGGACGTTTTGAAGCCTTGAAAGAAGTTGCTGCAGAGTATGCATTTTTATTAGATCTAGAATCTATTTTAAAATAGGTTTGAAAAAATTATTGTAATTTTGTTGCTTACTTAAAATCACAAACTTGGTAAATAAAGATAAATTAATATTTGATAATGTATTAGAGCTCGTTGGAAACACGCCTCTAGTGAAGTTAAATACTATTTTAGGTAGTTCATCAGGAACCTTTATTGCCAAATTAGAATGTTTCAACCCTGGACATTCTTCTAAAGACCGTATTGCGCTTCACATTATTGAAGATGCTGAAAAAAAAGGCATTCTCAAACCTGGAGATACGATTATTGAAACAACTTCTGGTAACACCGGTTTTAGTATTGCAATGGTCAGTATTATCAAAGGATACAAATGTGTGTTAGCTGTCAGTTCAAAATCATCTTTAGATAAAATTGATATGCTAAAGAGTATGGGCGCAAAAGTATATGTATGCCCAGCACATGTGAGTGCAGACGATCCTCGATCTTATTACGAAGTAGCAAAACGTTTACACAAAGAAACCAAGGGCTCTGTATATATAAACCAGTACTTTAATAGCCTAAATACAGAGGCACATTACCAGTCAACAGGGCCAGAAATTTGGCAACAGACACAAGGTAAAATCACGCATTTAGTTGCATGTAGTGGGACTGGTGGTACAGTCTCAGGGACTGCAAAATATTTAAAAGAACAAAATCCAGATATTAAAATTATTGGGGTGGATGCTTATGGGTCGGTATTGAAAAAATACCACGAAACCAAAGAGTTCGATTCCAATGAAATATATCCATACCGAATAGAAGGGCTTGGAAAAAACTTGATTCCCACAGCCACTGATTTTGATTCAATTGATGAATTCATTAAAGTGACAGACGACGAAAGTGCGCATACTGCACGAGAGTTGGCACAGACAGAGGGCTTGTTTGCAGGTTATACATCTGGAGCCGTTGTTCAGGCCGTAAAACAGCTCAATCAAAAAGGTACTTTTAAACCAACTGATGTGGTTGTCTTAATCTTTCCTGATCATGGATCAAGATACATGAGTAAGGTATTTAATGATCAATGGATGGAAGACCAAGGCTTCTTTGATACAAAAAACGAAGTAGCTGCTCAAGGAATTGAGTTTATTAAGTAAATCACTTACACTTTTCTACATCAAATCCTCTTCATAGAATTCATATCTGTTTAATTGCTTAAATTATTATGTATTGAGAATATTATTGTATAATTTTGTCCCGCAAACTAACTAGGAATCATGATGAGAGATTTATTCGAAAAAATATATAAAGACAAAGGTCCTTTAGGTAAATGGGCAAGCCAAGCTGAAGGCTATTTTGTGTTTCCAAAATTGGAAGGTCAGATTTCCAACCGCATGAAATTTCAAGGCAAAGATGTCATCACATGGAGTATTAATGACTATCTAGGACTTGCAAATCATCCCGAAGTTAGAAAAGTAGATGCCGAAGCAGCCAACGATTTTGGTTCTGCCTACCCAATGGGTGCTCGTATGATGTCTGGCCATACTTCGCTTCATGAGCAATTGCAAAATGAATTAGCAGAATTTGTAAATAAAGAAGCTACGTACCTATTAAATTTTGGTTACCAAGGAATCATGTCTACAATTGATGCGTTGGTTGGTAAGGATGATATTATCGTTTACGATGTTGATTCGCATGCTTGTATCATAGATGGCGTTCGTTTACATATGGGAAAACGTTTTACCTACAAACACAACGATATTGAAAGCTTAGAAAAAAACTTGGAGCGTGCGACCAAAATGGCGGAGCAAACTGGAGGGGGAATTTTAGTAATCTCTGAAGGTGTTTTTGGAATGCGAGGCGAACAAGGAAAGCTGAAAGAAATTGTAGCATTGAAAGATAAATTCAATTTCAGATTTTTAGTTGATGACGCACACGGATTTGGAACGCTTGGAAAAACAGGTGCTGGTGCAGGGGAAGAACAAGGCGTTCAAGATGACATTGATGTATATTTTGCAACCTTTGCTAAGTCTATGGCAAGTACAGGTGCTTTTATAGCTGCTGATAAAGAAATTATAGATTATCTAAAATATAACTTACGTTCACAAATGTTTGCAAAATCTTTGCAAATGCAATTGGTAAAAGGGGCTCTAAAACGTTTGGATATGATTCGAACCATGCCTGAACTTAAAGAAAATCTTTGGAAGATTGTAACTGCTTTGCAATCAGGTTTACGTGAGAGAGGGTTCGATTTAGGAACGACTCAAAGTTGTGTAACCCCTGTGTATCTAAAAGGAAGTATTCCAGAAGCGATGGCCTTGGTAAAAGACCTGCGTGAGAATTACGGAATATTCTGTTCAATAGTGGTATACCCGGTCATTCCTAAAGGCTTAATATTGTTGAGGTTGATTCCAACCTCTATGCATACCTTAGAAGATGTAGATGAAACCTTAAAAGCTTTTTCTGTGATTAGAGAACGCTTAGAAAAAGGAGTTTACAAGCGTCTTTCGGCTTCTGTTGCAGCTGCAATGGGCGAGTAGTAGTTTACAACTCTTTTCTAAAGGTACAGCGTTTTTTAATCAAAACAGGCTTAAAATTGCGCCATAATTTTTGTACCGCTAAGTTATTTGCCAATTCGGGAGTTCTACGACATTCTAAAATACCTTTTTCTTGAAAGGTTCTATGAAATGCGCTAAAAATAATGGAATGCACCCCTTTCTTTTGGTATTCAGGATGGACGCCAATTAAATAGAAATTTAATTTCTTAGACTCTTTAGCCTTAAGGATGTGAAAAATTCCAAAAGGAAATAACTTGCCTTTTATTTTTTGTAATGCTTCTGCAAAAGAAGGCATTACCACTCCAAAAGCCACTAAATCATCGGCTTCATTCACTACAAATTTAATGTATTCAGGATTTATAAAGTTTAAAAACTTCTTCTTTAAAAATGCTTTTTGAATGTCTGTAATGGCAACAAATGACGATAAGGATGCATAACTTTCGTTAAATAAATCAAACATTTTATCTGCGTACGGCATTAGGTCATTTGTGCGGGTAAAATCTAAAGCTCTTAGATTATAACGTTCTTTAATGACTTCTTCTAGTCGGTTAGAATCTTCAATTAGAATATCACTAAACTGATGTTTGTGTTCTAAATATTCTTTTTCAACTTTAAAGTTCAATTGATTTAAGTGCTCTACATAATAGGGGTGGTTATACCAAGTAACCATGGTGCCGATTTGGTCATAGCCGTAGGTCAGCACTCCCACTTTATCTAAGTTAGAAAACCCAATCGGCCCTTCCATATAACTTAAGTCATGTGCTTTACCTATAGATTTTACTTGCTCTAATAAGGCTGTTGTGACTTCAATGTCATCAATCATATCCATCCATCCAAAACGAATTTTATTACTGCTTTTATTTCCGACTTCCAGCCAATTAATAATCGCGGCAACGCGCCCTACTATTTTTCCATCTTTATAGGCAAGAAACAACTGAACTTCCGCATTTTGGAGTACTGGGTTGGTATTTTTATTAAAGACTTTAATCTCTTCGCTAATAATAGGCGGAACCCAATACTTAGAGTCTTTGTAGAGTGAAAAAGGGAACCTAACAAATTGTTTTATTTCCTTTTTAGAAATCGCTTTTTTAATGAATATCATACCGTCTTAGTCCTCATCAAAATTAGTGTTCTTTTTCTTCTTTTTTCTTTTGTCTGCATTTTGGGAGCGTGATTTTCGTTCGCCTTGTTCTTTTGCAGATGTCCCGTTATCCAGTCTGTTTTTATCTTTATGACGATCCAATCGGTAAGATGCTCCAAAATTTAAACTTAATACCGAAGGCGTATTTTTGGTGTTAAATGTAAGAGCCGTATCTAGTTGTAAGTTTTTATTTAGTAAATAGCCGCCACCAAATCGTAATAAATTATCTGCATAAAATTCACTTTTTATTCCTTGAGTTTCTCCAAATACCACCCATTTTGGATTGAATGAATGTGTAAGGGTAATAATATATTGAAAATCTGTTTGGTCACTTCCAATACGATCCATCATAAAGTTGGTGATAAAGACCCATCCCCCGTAAAAATTATTCTGTGTAATAACCACACCTCGATAACTGAGACCTTCTAAAGTTGGTGCCGTGTAGGGGTTGTCTTTGGTATCATAATTTACTCCTGCTGCGACTGAAACGGCAGGAATCAAACTACTCCATTTGAAACCTCTGTTGGCGTGATAACTATATAAATTTGGTTTATCCTCTTTGTTTTTGTGGGGATCATACACCAAATATTTTGCACCAATGTTGAGGTTTTTAAAGTTTGCACGACCATTTTCTACATCCACAATCGATGAATATGTTTGTGTGTCTTTTTGAAACGTTCCTTGAATGTTGAATTCTAGAGCTTCTTTCCAAAAACCATAATGAGCTGCAAAATCAACTCCGTATCCATCGACCTCATACTCTGGGTATAACGCTCGTTTTTCCTTAATCATATACGGTCCGACTTCAAATTGTAACACTTTGGTACCCACAGAAAAAGCGCTTTGAGAGGCACCTGGTCGGTTAGAGTTAATAACATCGGTATATTGTGCTTGCACCGTGCTAGACACAAAAAGAATCGCTGTAAACGTAATAAGGTTTGATAGAATTTTCATTTAAAAAGACTTTTATCAAACCTACATATTTTTTTTATAATTTTTAATTGATTGCTCTCTTTTTTCTTGTGTATGCAATCATTTTATATAATAATTTAAGAAACGAGTAGGCTAAAATTATTATAAACTAAGGAATGATTAATAGTGAACCTGTCTGCGGCAGGCAGGCAGCATGTGTCCTTAAAAAAACAATAGATATAGACACATGAAATAAAAATAAGAATTGTATTTTTGAAAAAATAATCTACCGATGTTACAAACTGCGTCTTTTATTGGATTGCTAAAAACACTTCTTATTTTTGTTTTGGTTTATTCCATTTTCAAGTATTTGATGCGCCTATTTGCGCCATTTATAATGAAATCGATTGCCAAAAAAGCTGAAGCCCATTTTAGAAATCAATCGGCTCCAAAACCCCCAACCCAAAAAGAAGGGGAGATTAGTATTGATAAAATGCCAAATTCTAAATCTTCAAATAACAATGTTGGAGAATATGTCGATTATGAAGAAGTTGAATAAATAACAGAGAGTATGAACCCGAGCTTAAAACAATTTGGCACCCATTTTTTAGTGATTTTAGGGTTTGTTCTAGTGGCTGTTTTATATTTTAACCCTGTCCTTAAGGGAGAAAAAATCTACCAAAGCGATATTGTTCAATATACAGGAATGGCCAAACAGCAAATCGATTTTCGAAAAGCTCACGATTCCGAATCCTATTGGACTAACAGTGCTTTTGGAGGTATGCCTACGTATCAACTTGGTGCTAAATACCCACATAATTACATTAAAAAACTGGATTTAGCACTTCGTTTTTTACCGCGTCCAGCAGATTATCTTTTCTTATATTTATTAGGATTTTATATTTTATTATTAGTTTTAAAAATTGACTATAAGGTTGCTGTTTTGGGAGCCCTCGCATTTGGGTTTTCTACCTATTTGATTATTATTTTAGGAGTAGGACATAATTCCAAAGCCCACGCCATTGCCTATATGCCTTTGGTGTTATCGGGGATTATTTTAACTTTTCAGAAGCGCTATTATTTAGGGTTTATACTAACTGCGGTTGCATCTGGATTAGAGCTTGTGACCAACCACCCTCAAATGACCTATTATTTAGGGTTTTTAATCATAATTTTAGGAATTACATATTTAGTTCAAGCTATCAAAACAAACGAACTTCCGGCTTTTTTCAAAGCCTCAGCTACTCTTTTAGTCGCGGCTGTTTTAGCCTTTGGTATGAATGCTACTAATTTGATGGCTACCAGTGAATATGCCAAAGAAAGTACACGGGGTAAAAGTGAGTTGACCATTAATTCGGATGGGAGTGTCAAAGAACAAACTACAGGTTTAGAAAGAGCTTATATCACACAATTTAGTTATGGGATATTAGAAACATTTAATTTGTTCATCCCTCGATTTATGGGGGGTGGTAATAGAGAGGATTTAGGAAAAGATTCTGAGACTTATAAAGCTTACCGTGCTTTGGGAGCTACGCCTTTGCAAGCTCTTCAGGAATCAAAACAAGCACCCATGTATTGGGGCGATCAACCTATTGTAGAAGCCCCCGCTTACATAGGAGCTGTTGTTATTTTTCTCTTTGTGTTGGCTTTGTTTCTATACCATGGCCGTTTCAAGTGGTGGCTAATTGCAGGTGTATCCATATCTTTACTTTTATCATACGGAAAAAATCTAGGACTTCTCACCGACTTTTTTATTGACTATGTTCCGCTCTACAATAAATTTAGAGCTGTGAGTTCTATTCAAGTCATTTTAGAACTGTGTGCCCCACTGTTAGCGACCTTAGGATTGGCTCAATTGTTTCATAAAAATCTTAGTTATGAAACGAAATTAAATGCCTTAAAAAAATCATTGGGTATAGTCGCTGGATTAACACTATTGTTTTTGGTTTTTAAGAACAGTTTATTTGATTTTGTTGGAATGAGTGATGGTCAATTTAAAGACTATTATGGAGCTTCCTTTGTAGACGCCTTGCGAATGGATCGTAGTACTATTTTCACAGAAGATACTGTGCGAACCTTATTGTTAGTTTTAGCAGTAGGAACTATTATTTTTGCCTATCTCAAACAAAAAATAGCTCAAAACACCACGATTCTTATTTTGGGTGTTTTCCTTGTTTTTGATTTGGTAGGAGTGGACCGTCGCTATGTTAATAATGACGATTTTGTTTCAGCTCTCAAAGTAAGTCGTCCGTTTCAGGCTAGTGAAATTGATAATGAAATATTAAAAGATCCGTCAAATTTTAGAGTCTTTGATATGTCTGATAACTCTACTAAAGCGTCTTATTTTCATAACTCAATAGGAGGGTATCATGCTGCAAAGTTGAAACGTTTTAAAGCCTTACAAGAATTTCATATTGATAAAAATAATTTTGAGGTTCTGAATATGCTCAATACTAAGTACATCATTTATCAAAATAAAGAAGGGGAAGTTTTATATTTTGAAAATGAAGAAGCAAATGGTAATGCTTGGTTTGTGGATGCAATTGAGACCTTTGAGTCCGCAGATGAAGAAATTTTAGCTTTAGATAAAACAGACACCAAAACAACTGCAATAGCCAATGCTTCAGAATTGAAGACCAAACGTTTTGCAATTGATTCTACCGCTTCGATCCAATTAGTCGATTATAAACTCAATCATTTGGTTTATGAAACCAAAAACTCCGAAGATGGCTTTGCAGTATTTTCTGAGACATATTATAAAAAGGGTTGGAACGCAACTATCGATGGCATGGCAGTGAATCATCACAATGTGAACTATGTCCTTCGTGGTTTAGAAATCCCTAAGGGCACACATACCGTGGTATTTTCATTTAACCCTTCGGTAGTGACAACAGGTTCAAATATTGCCTTGGGGAGTACTGTTTTATTGGTATTGCTAATTCTAGGTCAAGGAATTCTAATTTATAGAAAATCATCGTGAAAAAGGTTCTCATCATAACGTATTATTGGCCACCTGCTGGAGGACCGGGTGTTCAACGTTGGTTGAAGTTCGTGAAATACTTGCCTGATTTCAAAATTGAACCTATTGTCTATTGTCCAGATAATCCCAACTATCCTATTATTGATAGTTCGTTAGTATCTGATGTAAGTTCTGATTTAACAGTTTTAAAAACGCCTATTCGTGAACCCTATAAGTGGGCACAATTGTTTTCTAAATCCAAAACATCAAACCTTTCTAAAGGGCTTATTTCAGATCATAAAAAACAATCAATTTTAGAAAAATTACTCCTTTTTATTAGAGGTAATTTTTTTATTCCTGATGCGCGTACCTCATGGGTGCGTCCCTCGGTTTCTTTTTTGTCAGACTATATTACAACGCATCAAATTGATACGATTATTACTACCGGTCCACCTCATAGTTTACATCTGATTGGATTGCAATTAAAACAAAAACATGCGCTAAAATGGGTAGCTGATTTTAGAGATCCTTGGACGCAAATAGGCTATCATAAAAAATTAAAACTTAGTTCTTTTGCCCAAAAAAAACATAAAAAATTAGAAGCTTCTGTGCTTCAAACGGCTGATGAACTATTGGTGACGAGCCATAAAACGAAAACACTATTTTTAGAATTAACAAACACACCAATTTCAGTCCTTACAAACGGGTTTGATTTTGAAATCAACGACAAAATTATCTTAGATTCTAAGTTTACATTATCTCATATTGGATCTTTACTTGAAGGCCGTAATCCCTCAATTTTATGGACCGTTTTATCGGACTTGATAAAAGAGTCTGAAGATTTTGCTGCAGCCTTTCAATTGAATTTAATTGGGTCTGTAAGCAAAGAAGTTATGGGTGCAATTTGTAGTTTTGGTTTGGAAAGCTACGTTTGTAATACGGGTTATATTCCCCACAGCGATGTTTTAGAGTCTCAGAAAAAGACGCAATTACTATTGCTTATCGAAGAAGATTCTAAAGAAACAGAATACATTATTCCAGGCAAATTATTTGAGTATATGGCGTCTAAACGTCCCATAATAGCCATTGGTCCTCAGGCTTCTGATATAGAAAAAATATTAAACCAAACACAGGCTGGAACTTATTTTAGATATGATGAAGGAGCGGCACTTCGCACACTTTTGTTGCAGCATTTTGAAGCTTATAAACTCCAGAAATTAAATGTAGATTCAATAGGATTAGAAGCCTACAGTCGTAAATCATTGACTCAACAATTAGCTCAAAAACTTTTAAATTAAAAAAACTCCGTAGTGATGTGGGATATTCAACTACGGAGTTTTCAACTAACTAAATTATTATTTTCGTCTTCTTACGGATGTTTTCTTTGCACTAACTCTAGAAGTTGTTTGTGCAAGTGCTCTTGAATTTCTCGTAACCGGTTTGTTGCGTTTTATTTGATTAGAAGTATTCCTTTGTACACTCTGGTTAGAATTAGTAACTCTATTATTAGATCGATTTGTTGTAGCTCTAGTTGTTTGACGGTTCTCAGAACGCGTTGTGTTGTGTGTCGACCTTCTAGTAGCTCGCCTTGTTTTATAGCGATCACTGTGATTCGATCGCGTGTTTGCCACTCTGTTTTGAGCCTGTCGATTTCTGTATACAATAGGGCGTCTGTTGTTTCTGTACGGTCTTTCGTAATGGTATCTAATTGGTGTGTAATTTCTTCTGTATGGCGTCTTAAAAAGCACACAATACTGAACATTTGGAACACTATAATATGAATACCAGGCACTAGGTGTATAGTATCGATGTTGGCGATTCACATAGCCATTACAGCGTGAGTTGTTATAGCGATCATAGTTAATTTGCATGTTACCAATCCAAGCCACACGACCTCTGTAGTCATATCTTACATGAACACTTCCTGCTTGGCTGATACGTCCATAATAATCATAAAAAACAGGGGTATTTTCAATTTGAATGACCGCACCATAATTATCATACTGAACATACGCACTATAATTATAGCCAGAATTGAAACTGATATTTATCCCGTTGTGATTTGATAATTGAATAAAATTTTGTCGCTGCCTGAGCACATTAAAATCAAATTGCCCATCGTTAAAAACAGCAAATTCAATCCCTTGTTCATTAAATACAAAAGAATTACTAGTTCTCGAATGGTTAGAATCTACAGATGCAGATACAGTTCCAAATAGGGTTAAAATGACGAGTGTTAAAAATAATTTTCTCATAATACAGCGTTTTAAAAAAGTTAAACTTAATTCTGTATTACCAAACAGCATGCCAAGAATTGTAGCTGTAGTTTAGTTGACTGATGGTCAGTTATATAAATTTTAAAATGAAATTAACTTAATTTCGTTTTAAGGAATTCCGCTGTAGAAGATTTTTTTGATTTAGCAATAAATTCAGGAGTGCCTTCAGCTAATAAATAGCCTCCGTTAGCTCCACCTTCAGGCCCCAAATCAATTACATGATCGGCACATTTAATAAGGTCTAAATTATGCTCAACGACCAAAACAGAATGCCCTTTATCTATCAAGGCATTAAAGGATTTGAGTAGTTTTTTAATATCATGAAAATGAAGTCCGGTTGTTGGCTCATCAAAAATAAACAAACCTGTTTCTGCTTTGGACCCTTTTCCTAAAAAGGAAGCCAACTTAATACGTTGCGCTTCACCACCCGAAAGTGTCGAAGAACTTTGTCCAAGCGTCACATAACCCAGTCCAACATCCTGAAGAGGCTGTAGTTTTGTTTTGATTTTAGTCACGTTGTGAGTGTCAAAAAATGCAATTGCATCATCGATGGTCATGTTTAAAATAGCATCAATTGTTTTGTTGTGAAACTTAATTTCCAACACTTGTTTTTTAAAGCGTTTTCCATCACAGTCATCACAAAGCAATTGTACGTCTGCCATAAATTGCATTTCAATAGTGACAGTTCCTTCGCCTTTACAAGTATCACAACGCCCTCCATCAACATTAAATGAAAAATGTTTTGGTTGGTAATTTCTTAAAATGCTTAGCTTTTGTTTTGCGAATAAAGCTCTAATATCGTCATAGGCTTTGATGTAGGTCACAGGGTTGGAACGTGAAGAACGTCCAATTGGGTTTTGATCCACAAATTCGATAAACTTAACGGTACTATAATTACCCTCCATGCTTGTAAATTCGCCCGCCTTTTCGCCATAGCCTCCTATAGATTTAAGCAACGCTGGATATACAATTCGTTTGACAAGAGTACTTTTACCACTTCCAGAAACACCTGTCACAACCGTGAGCATGTTTAATGGAAAGGTGACATCAATATTTTTTAAATTATGTTCTCGTGCCCCTTTAATAGTCACACTGTATTTTGACGTCCTCCGTTTTTTAGGAACTTCGATTTCTAGAGATCCATTGAGGTACTGCGCCGTTAAAGTATTACTTTTTAAAAGCGATTTGAAAGTCCCACTTGCCATCACTTCGCCACCAAAGGAACCTGCTTCGGGTCCAATATCGATGACATAATCGGCGGCCGCCATAATGGCTTCGTCGTGTTCTACGACGATCACTATATTGCCTAAATCTCGCAAAGCGTTCAATACATTAATAAGGCGTTCGGTATCTTTAGAATGGAGTCCAATACTTGGTTCATCCAAAATATACATAGACCCCACAAGGCTACTTCCTAGAGAAGTTGCCAGATTGATACGCTGACTTTCACCACCAGACAAGGTATTTGACTTTCTGTTTAAGGTCAAATAATCCAGTCCAACATTGGACAAAAATTCCAAGCGGTTGTTAATTTCTTTGAGTAGTCGTTTGGCGATTTCTTGTTCTTTAGTATCTAGCTTTAAGGTTTTGAAAAATTCCCTTAAATCTTTGAGTGATAATTCAACCAAATCGGTAATGGAGGCACCTCCAACTTTTACAAAATTAGCTTCGGGACGCAAGCGTTTTCCTTGACAACTTCCACATTTTGTTTTTCCGCGATAGCGCGAAAGCATCACACGGTTTTGAACTTTATAGGCTTTGGATTCCAATTCTTCAAAAAAGGCATTGAGTCCTTTAAAATGAGAATTTCCTTTCCATAATAATTTTTGGTGTTTGGCTTCTAGTTCAAAGTAAGGTTTATGAATTGGGAAGTCAAATTTATGACTGTTATTCACCAGTTGATCTCTGTAATATTTCATACTTTCCCCACGCCATGGAAATACTGCATTTTCATAAATTGAAAGCGAGGTGTTTGGAACCACAAGGCTCTTATCGATGCCAATAACATCGCCATACCCTTCACATGTTGGACAGGCGCCATAAGGGTTGTTAAAACTGAACAAATGCGTGTTGGGTTCTAAAAATTTTTGACCATCGAGTTCAAATGAATTGCTAAATTCTCGCGATTCAGAAGTTTCCATTTTCTCAATTTGACAACGTCCTTTTCCCTCAAAAAACGCCATTTCAATCGCATCGGCTAATCGGTTATAAAAGTCCTCTTCGTCTTTTACAATAATTCGATCGACTACCAGACTGATTGTTTTTGGTAGTTTTTTAAAATCTTCAATTTGTTCAATACGCTCTACAGTATCCCCAATCTTAACTCGTGCAAATCCTTGGTGTTGAAGTGCTTGTAGTTTGTTTTCTAATGTCCTGCCTTCTTCCAAATGAATGGGGGCAAGGAGCAGTAATTTATCGCCTGTCTCAAGCGTTTTAATATAATTGACTACATCGGTAGTGGTGTCTTTTCTTACTACATTATTGGAAGTAGGGGAATAGGTTTTGCCAATACGCGCAAAGACTAATTTTAAATAATCATAAATTTCGGTGGTAGTTCCTACTGTGGAGCGAGGATTGGTAGAATTCACCTTTTGCTCAATGGCAATGGCTGGTGCAATGCCTTTAATATAATCGACGTTTGGTTTGTTGAGACGCCCCAAAAACTGCCGAGCATAACTCGATAAACTTTCCACATACCGTCGTTGCCCTTCAGCATACAAAGTATCAAATGCCAAACTTGATTTTCCCGATCCAGAAAGTCCAGTAATGACAACCAATTTGTGGCGAGGAATTGCAATATCTATATTCTTTAGATTGTGCAATTTTGCACCCTTAATTAGAATGTGCTCTTTTGGACTTAATTTTGAAAGGTCTAGTGGCATTTAGTGCTTTAAAATTTTGTTTGCAAAGATACCATTATTATAAAAAACATTAAAGCCAACTTAGCTCTTCTTGGTGTTAAAAACGAAAATAAATTTGTTAAATTAAATAGTTTGTTGTTATTTTGATGTAATAACTACTAAAAACACGCTTATAGAATAATATTACTTTTTATATTTTTCAAACCCAGTACACCCAAATTGTGTGCGATTAAAAGTAATATTATGAATTCTAAATCTATTAGCGATGCCATTCTCGTAAGTCAATATATTCAAGGAGATGAACCCTCTTTATCTATGCTCATCAAACGCCACCAACAACGGTTGTATAGTTTTATATACTCCAAAGTTTATGACCGAGATGTGACTGAAGATGTTTTTCAGGATACCTTTATTAAAGTCATTCGAACGCTGAAACGCGGCAATTACAATGAAGAAGGTAAATTCTTACCTTGGGTGATGCGCATTGCTCACAATTTAGTAATCGATCATTTTAGAAAAAATAACCGCATGCCTAAATTTAATAACAGCGGAGATTTTGATATATTCTCGGTGCTCAGTGACGGTGCTTTAAATGCTGAAGGTGAATTGGTGAAATCTCAAATTGTTCAGGATATCAGAGCGTTGGTAGAAGAGTTGCCAGAAGAACAAAAATCAGTTCTTGTGATGCGTATGTACAACGATATGAGTTTCAAGGAAATTTCTGAAAATACGGGGGTGAGTATCAATACGGCTTTGGGACGGATGCGTTATGCCTTGATCAATCTTCGTAAACTAATTGAAAAACACAATATTGTTTTGACAAATTAAATGCTTGATAAAATAAATTAAATTTTCTGTCGTTGTAATAATAACTAACTAACAATGACAGGCTAATGGCAAAAATTTACACTGAAAAACCCCTTAATTCTAATACCTTTAATCCTAAAACTGAAACCATAAATTTCCTTCTGAATTATTCAAAAGCGCTAAAAGTTTCTGTTTATAAGGGACTCAAATTTGAATCTCTGATTAATTAGAATGAAATCTTATAAATCCCAACAGCAGTTGGGTTTTTTTTTTATTATACACAACGGTCTAGTGTATGAGTAGTAGCGGATTTCTAATCATAAACCTTTCGGTTCTGCACTGACCTTTGTTTTATGTTTATACTTTTGTTTTATCACTTTAACCGCAATTACTTATACACCATGTTATATATAGGTTATTCAAATTTTTTCTCCGTGGCATTATAAAAAGAATTGTATTCATTTCCGTTATTTTTACATGTCATCAAAATCCCCTGTTCTTTCAATTCGTATTTAAATATGACATCATTTAAGTGATTTTGACTGTATTCATTTTCCAATCCCACTTTTGTAGCAAATTCTTCTATCAAATCGACCCCTATAATTCCTGTTGGATCTAAATCATTATAAAAACCAAAGCTCTTATTTAATTCAGATTTATTTACTTTAAACAATTTTTCTACTCCTTTTTCAAATTTTCTATTTCCTAAATAACGTTGATTTTTAAGACCTAAAACTTCAACAAAGTAAATATTATTTTTTTCATTATATACTTCAGAAATTTCAACATTAGCTTTCCAAGGTATACCCCTACGCACCCAAATTTGAAAAAAATCAGAAACAGATAATTCCTGTGCCATATCAAGATGATTCCCTTTCCGAGCCTCTTCAAAAATATTGATTTTTTGTTCTTTATTGCAACCAAAAAAAATCATACTTATAATTATTAATATGGATACTTTCATCAAAATGCTCATTTTTAAACTTATGTATAACGGTTGGTGTATGAAACGTAGCGTGTAAAAAGATACTACTTTTCGGATAAACACTGAGCCGAATTTTTATATTTTGTTTTTATCTTTAATTTTTCTAAAAGCCAAATTTAAAAATTTGGCGGACTTCGCAAATACGCATAAACCTTTCGTAAAGCATTAATTAGCTATGTTTTATACACATTGTTAGCCACTGGCTTTTTTCCGTTTGCTTATTTTCTTTACATACTTTTTCAAGTTCGTATCATCATTAAACACTTTTTTATCAAAACGTTCCATTATTCTATTCAGTCGATTAATGTTTATGTGAGCTCTTCTTCTGATATGTTTTTTTACTTTCTTCACTTTTCCTTTTTTTACAGTCATAAAATCGAGTCTAATAAAGTATGATTCGTAAATGCTGTAAAGTGATAAACAGTATAAATAAGGCAAGAAAAGTATTGTAAGTGTTATTGGTAATATAAAAGAGTGTAGTGTTCCTAATTTAAAGAAATCAGAATATCCATTTGCCATTTGATAGATAGAATAAATCAAAAGTCCAAAACCAAATATTGCCATTAAATTCGTTAGTAATTTTGCTACTTGAGCATTCTTTGAACCCAAACCTGCAAATGCTTGTAGCATTACAATGAAGATTAATATAGGAAGCAATATTAGTTCTGTTACTAAACTGAAATTGTAAAAATTAATTACAAATTCTAATATCGCAATCACTTTTATAGTGTCAATTAGATTTTTTTTAAATTATTTACTGTCTTTGGCTTTATTTAGGCTAAAAACCAAAACGAATGCAACTGAAAAAAGCCAAAATATTGAATCTTTAATGTCAGCTGATGTCCAAAGTCCAATTGCTTTTAATAGACTAAATGTTCCAAATAAATAAATGCCTAAAGTTAAATAGATTGCAAGAAAGTATTTGCCAAAAAGTAATTTCACAACATCTTTCAATAAATTTCTCATTGATTTTTGTGTAAGAACAAATAGTATGAAAATTCCAAGCCAAATTAGTAATGAAATTTCTCTGTTGCTAAATATTTCTTGTAGTTTGTTCAAATATTAAAAATGTGTAAGTATTGAAGTTAAAACTTGATTAGCAACACTAAAATTTTCTTCTTGTTCGTTTAGTAGCATAAAATCCTTTTCTCCGTGAAATAGGTTATTTCTATATCTATAAACGATTATAGCAAGAGCTAAAGTTTTATTAGATGTATTGTTGTCATTTCCTAAAAGCACCTGTTTAACAAATTCCTTTCTTGCGTTAGGAACAATACGTAAATTTTCGAAACGTTCATTTGTATTATTGTCTGCTACGTAACGTTCTTTAAAATAATTTAAATGGTCTTCAAAATTCTCAATTTGGAATTCAATTGGATTTAAATTTTCTTCTATTCGATTTATAGTACAATTTCTCTCGCAAACCAAGTTTTCGAAAATGTTCCATAATAGCGAAAAGTCCTTAATATTCTTTAAGTCATTTTCTGTGAAATTAGTTCCGAATTTGTTATTTATCCATTCAATCATTTGCAGTTCGGGTTTTTTTTCAGCTTGTGGCTAACTAGTGTATATAAACCACTAGTGGTTTATATTTCCATTATATCTTGATTGGAGTGGTTCAATACATCCCAAATAGGCGTGTATTGTGTCACTCTGGTTTCCCAAGTGTTCAATAATTCAATAAAATAATAGCTTAAACTTCGGTCAAGCTGCTTACAAAGATTTAGACTTGGGGTCTTTTATCACTCAAACTTAAAATAAATTATTTAAACCTGCAAACAAATAGTCCTATAATTTCACCGTAAGAGATTGATTTTCTGATACTTGTGATTTAATACAAAAAAATTAATGATTGAGTAAAATGAATGAAATAGCGGGTGTTTCACCCTCCTGAAAGTGTGTTTTAAATAGTTGAAACTTTAAGATTCGTTCCACGTACGAAGGCTTTTGGAGTTATTTATAATACTGGTCAATAACAGACTTCCGACCAATGGTTTTAGTAATGACATCCGCGTCTAAATCCCAACCACGGGCAGGGGAGTACTCACGGCCATACCAAATAATTTGCAAGTGCAAATCGTTCCATAAGGCTTCTGGAAACAAGCGTTTGGCATCTTTTTCTGTCTGGACTACATTTTTACCATTCGTCAGGTTCCAACGGTACATGAGGCGATGAATGTGTGTGTCCACAGGAAATGCAGGCACACCAAATGCCTGTGCCATCACCACACTCGCTGTTTTATGCCCCACAGCAGGCAAGGCCTCCAAAGCACTAAAACTCGGTGGTACCTGTCCGTTATGCGATTCTATGATAATTTTTGACAACCCATAAATCCCTTTACTTTTCATGGGGGACAATCCACATGGCCGAATGATTGCTTTGATTTCTTCCACCGTCATTTTTACCATGTCATAAGGGTTGTCTGCTTTGGCAAAAAGAAGGGGCGTAATCTTATTCACACGCACATCCGTACATTGTGCCGATAACAATACGGCTATCAAAAGCGTATAGGGATCTTTATGATCTAAGGGAATCGGGATTTCAGGATAAAAATCTTTTAAGGTTTTTATAACAAAATTTACCTTCTCAGTTTTAGTCATTCGTTTATCTTTGTTGTGACAACCAAAGATACTAATTATGACTACATTACAAATAGGCGATGCCGCTCCAAATTTTCAATCGTTAGACGAAGCTGGAAACGCCGTTTCTTTAGCAGACTACAAAGGGAAAAAACTCGTACTGTTTTTCTATCCAAAAGCCAGCACACCTGGGTGTACCGTAGAAGCCTGTAATTTAAGTGATAATTACAGCCGTTTTACAGCACAAGGTTATGATGTTTTGGGGGTCAGTGCAGACTCTGCCAAACGACAGTCTAACTTCAAAGAAAAATATGGATTTCCCTATCCTTTGTTAGCGGATGAAGACAAAACAGTCATCAATGCTTTTGACGTTTGGGGACCTAAGAAATTTATGGGCAAAGAATATGACGGCATTCACCGCACCACTTTTGTTATTGACGAAGCGGGTGTGATTGAAGACATCATCCTCAAAGTCAAAACGAAAGAACACACCGATCAGATTTTAAAATAAAAAAGGTCTTAGGTAGAAAGTTTGTCAAGCTAGCTTGACGAAAAAAACCCATTCAGATCACTTTTCAATAAATTAACCGAACAGAATTACCCTTCGTACCCAAATAACTTTTGTTTTTTGATAATATCAGAAACCCCTTCAGGAAGCATTTCTTCCCAACCGTGTTCTGCATTGGAAATCATTTTTAAGACTTTTCTCGAGAAAATGTTTAGAATTTCAGGATCATAATTTTTAATGTCAACGAGTTTTCCATTGTATTTAAAATATTTGTAGAGTTCCTTCATTCGCGGATGTACCTTCAAATCTTCACTCGTTGTCATGGTTTTCTGTTCCGTTAACATAGGATACAAATAGATTTTGAGATCTTTGTTAAACAGTTTTCCAAAGGCTTCCAAAATTCCACCACTCAAATGGCGGTAATATTTCTCATCAAAAATATCAATCAGGTTATTGATTCCCATTGACAGACCCATACGGTTTTTGGTGTAGAGATTAAAATACTCGACAAGCTTATAATATTCTTGGAAGTTGGAGATAAGTACCGTTTGTCCGAGTGAACACAACAAACGCGCTCGATCCATAAAGTCTTGTTCATCAATTTCACCACCAGAAGCTCTGAGGTTGGATAAGGTAATCTCAAATATAACCTGTGTTTTTTCCTTTTCAACTTTGTTCTCGTTTAAAAAGAGTTGATATGATTTTTCATACATATCCATATTTACTTTTGTGACAGGTCTAAAACTTCCTCTGAAAGCTAATATATTTTTTTTGTACAACACACGGGCAGGTAACACATTGTTCCCATCAGGAGCAAACATAACGGCATCTGTCATTCCATTTTTTAAGAGCTGTAAGCTCATCAAACGGTTGTCAACGTCTTGAAAAGAAGGCCCAGAAAAATTAATAGTATCAATTTCTAACTGGTCTTTGTCAATGTGATCGTATAGATAGCGTAATAATTTTTTTGGTTGATTGTATTTATAAAACGCACCATAAATTAGGTTGGTTCCTAGTTTCCCTAGCGTTTCTTGTTGGAGTCGTGCATCCGTTTCTTTAAATCGAATGTGGAGTGTAATTTCGTTGTATTCTTTTTGGTCGGAATCAATTTGATAGCGTATTCCTACCCATCCATGTCCTTTAAAACGTTTAGCGAAATCTATCGTTGCAACAGTATTCGCATAACTAAAAAACATTTTATTTGGATATTCCTCTCTAGAAAGACGGTCTTCAATCAGTTTAACTTCATGAGACAACATTTTTTTCAATCGGTCTTCAGTCACATATCTATTCTCCTTTTCAGTGCCATAAATAGCATCACTAAAGGATTTGTCATAAGCAGACATGGCTTTTGCAATGGTTCCTGAGGCACCTCCAGCTCTGAAAAAATGTCTTACAGTTTCTTGTCCAGCACCAATTTCTGCAAAAGTTCCGTAGATATTTTCATTTAAATTGATTCTTAAAGCTTTGTCTTTTAATGAAGGAATGCTCTCAATTACAGCATCCCCTTTAAGCGTTATTTCCATCTTTAAAATTAACGAGGTTACCACACAAAGGTATCATTTTAGAATAGCTTACAAAAAAAATAGCCTATTTTTGTTTTAAATTAATCATTCATTGAAAATTACATTTTTAGGCACGGGAACTTCACAAGGGATTCCAATTATTGGAAGCACGCATCCTGTGTGTTTGAGTGAAGACCCTAAAGATAAGCGTCTTAGGGTGTCGGCACTCGTTCAGTGGGATGATTTTTCGGTCTTAATTGATTGTGGTCCAGATTTTAGACAACAGCTCTTACGTACCGATTGCACGAAGATAGACGCCGTTCTTTTTACGCACGAACACAGCGACCATACGGCAGGTTTGGATGACTTAAGACCTTTTTTTTACAGACAAGGAGCACTTGATGTGTATGCCCATGAACGGGTTTTGAAATCGCTTTATAAACGTTTTGATTATATTTTTGTCACCGAAAATAAATACCCTGGAGTGTTAACCTTGAACGCACACCCAATTACAGAAACCCCTTTTTCTGTTGGAACTAAAAAAGTTGAGCCCATTAATGTACTTCATAATTCGCTTCCTATTTTTGGATTTCGAATGGATGCATTTGCCTATATCACAGATGCAAAAACTATTTCAACTCTAGAAGTTGAAAAACTACAAAATTTAGACGTTTTGGTTATTAATGCCTTACGAATTGAGCCACATGTTTCTCATTTCAATCTTGAAGAAGCTTTGGATTTTATCAAACTTGTAAACCCAAAAAGAGCTTTTTTGACCCATGTGAGTCATCACTTAGGGTTTCATAAAGACATAGAAAACAGCCTTCCAGAAAACGTTCATCTCGCTTACGATCAATTACAAATATCTCTCTAAAATGAAAGGAAAAATATACCTTTACTTATTCGTGTTTTCAATCTTAGTCAATGTGTTCCAATATGTGAACTCCAAAGGTATTATTGATAAATACGAAAAAGACATCAAGAAATTTAAAGCTAAAATAGAAGTCTTAGAAAAATCAGAAGCGGCTCTTTTAGAGGTCAAAAAAGAAGCTGTCGAATTATCTACTGAGGAAACTTCGTTATAGAAATCTAAATTTTAGTTGAAATCCAATCTCTCAGTTCATAGAAATTTTGAGGTGCTACACCATGTCCTACTGGAAATTCACTGTATGTGTGTTGGATGTTTAAAGACTTCAAAAACACAGGTGTCTGTCGTGCCCAATCAATTGGAATGACTTGATCGACAGTCCCATGAGAGCAATAGAAATTCAAATTTGAATAGTCTAATATCTCTAAATTATCAGGTAAAATATCATGATTTACATACCCACTCAATCCAATGATGTTTTTTATTTTTGTAGGATGATTCAAGGCTGTTGCCATTCCTAAAATAGTTCCCTGACTAAAGCCCAATATACTCACGTTATTTTGATCGACAGGGTAATTTTCACAAGCGCTATCTATACAATCAATCAAAATTTTCATTGAAGATTTTGCCTGCTCATTATCGTTCCATTTATTTTGTTCTGCATCAAAATTAATTGCATACCAAGCGTTGCCACTCGGCTGGAGTGGGTAAGGGGCTCTTATGGAAATAATGAACAATTCTTTAGGAAGTTCAGACGCAAACGAAAATAAATCATTTTCATCGCTGCCGTATCCATGAAGCATCACTAATAAGGGAGCGTTTTCTTTGAGTATGGACGGTCTGGTTACATGAATTAATGGGAGTTGAACACTCATTTATTTAATTTTTTTAAAAGCAGTTTGATACAGTTTTCCAACCAAAGGAATTGGAATCATTTTGCCAGATAATGCTGTTGAAAACCCATAGATAAATAGAACGCTAAATGCCATCCAAAATGAATACGTAATTTGCCAATTGTCAAAGTATCCTACGGGATAGCCAAGCGCCATAAAAGACAACCATAATCCTAAGGATTGACGGATATGGAAATAGGCGAATTGACTTTTTTTATCTGAATTTGTAAGGTAGGCAATCAGTACTCCTAAGAGATAAAAATAACTTATAACTGCACAACTTTTTCCAGATTTAATATCTTGATTTTCTAACATTAAAGAGTTATTGAAGTGGAGTTGTTAGCAATGATGCCATAAACCGTTCCTTTTAGTTTTGATCCTAAAAAGAGTGAGTTTTTTGATTTTGAACCGATGTGTTTTTCTTCAAAAACATAGGAGTCTGCGGGATTAAACAAACTCAGTTTGGCAGAGTTTCCAATTTTTATAGATTCTGCGTTTAAACCAAAACGTTGTGTTCCTTTTGTCAGCAGTTGCACAGCCTTTTTGGTTGTAAATAAGGCATTCAGTGCACCAAAAGCACTTTCCAATCCGATGGTACCATTTTTGGCATAATCAAATTCTATTTTTTTATGCTCAATATCAATTGGGTTATGATCGGAAGTGACCATATCTATAGTTCCGTCTTTGACTCCTGCAATAAGAGCTTCTATATCGGATTGAATTCGTAAGGGTGGATTCACTTTAAAGTTGGTGTCAAAGTCGCTTAAACTTTTGTCTGTAAACATAAGATTGTGAATGGCCACACTACAACTAACATCTAATTTTTTTGCTTTGGCTTCCCGAATTAAATCGACTGATTTTGCCGTAGAAATTGTTGGGATGTGTAGCTTGCCTTCTGTGTATTCTAAGATAAATAAATCGCGTGCAATTTGGAGTTCTTCTGCCAAAGCGGGCAATCCTTTGAGACCCAATTGTGTACTTGTAATGTTTTCATTCATCACCCCTTTTTTAGCCACTCTAGGTTCGTGTGGAAACGAGTGCACCAAGCCGTCAAAACTTGAAGCATATTGCAAGGCTATTTTGAGGAGATTTGGATTTTCAATCGATTTTTTATAATCTCCAAAAGCAATACTTCCAGCAGATTTCATATCAAATAACTCAGCAAGGTCAATGCCTTCGCCTCCTTTGGTTAGCGCTCCAATAGGATGGAGGTTGGTTGCTGAATTTGCAGCTTTAGATTTCACAAATGCAATGTCTGAATGGGAGTCAATAACGGGATTTGTATTTGCGTTTAGTGCAATGTCTGTAAACCCAGATGCCGCAGCCACTTGTAATCCATTTGCAATCGTTTCACGTTCTTCATAACCAGGCTCTCCAAACGATACACTGCTGTCAAACCAACCACTAGATACATGGAGGTTTTCTAAAACAATCACAGGATATTTATTTGGATTTTTGAGAGATTTAGCTATTTGAGTAATGAAACCGTTTTCAACTAAGATGTCTTGAGTTTGATTGTGGAAATCACTTTTATCATCAAGAATGGTAGCTGATTTTATAAGTACGTTCATTTAAAATATTTTAAGATGAGCATTTCAAAAGCTAATAATATTAGCACAAAAATAACAAACCATTTCCATAACCAAGTCACATTCGCCTCAATTTTTATATTTTTAAGTGTGGTTCCTAAAGAATTCTCAATCGAAACCCCTTTTATAGTTGTAAGATCCGAATAGCGCAGTTGGCTTTCATCTCGGTTGTAGTTATAGCTTACTTGGGTCAGTGTGTCTGTATCTTTTAAGATGGAAAAGTGTCCCGGCTTCTTTGGGTCGTCCTTTGTGGTGATGCTTACTTTGGTGTTGAAATTTGTTTGCAATGGAATAAACTGAGAATCGTTGTTCGCTAATTTTAAAATTCGGTCTTTTTGTAAATTAACTTTAAGGTCAAACGTATTTTCTGCGCCAATCCAATAGTAAATCGGAGGCGTTTTTAAACTTGATCTTCCGATATTATAAAGCGTTGGGACAATTAACGGAGAACTTACAAAGTTAGAATCTTTAGTTTCTACGGCTGCTGTAAACACAAACAGCGCTTTAAATTGAACTAAAAAGGGTTGTTGGTCTTCATAGGATAACACACTGTTTGTCTTGGTAGTGAGTGGGTAATAATATTGAACTGTTGGGTATTGAAAATTTTTGACTTGTTCTTCAAAAACATCTTTTAAAATCGGATGGTTAAACGCGATGTTCGTGATGCGTTTTTCTTGAGTTATTAGCGGTTTAAATTTGTGATTTGTTTGTAATGCTAGGAGTTGATTGTAAGATGTTAAGTCGCCGTTTTTAGAGGGAATCATAACCACCACGCCTCCAGTATTCATAAACCCTTGGAGACTGTTTTGTAAGGCAGGGGGTATTTGACTTAAGCCATTCAAGACGATTAGATTTTGAGTTTTAATTTGACTGTAATCGAGTCTCTTGTAATTTTGACTTTGAAATAGAAACTCATCTCCAGTATAGAGTTTATTCAAAAAATTAGAATTCACATTTTCGTGAATTGCTAAAACCGCTATTTTTTCGGCTTTGGGGATGTTAAAAAAGAAGGTGTCGTCGTATGGCATTTGAGTATCTTCGATAGATAGTTTGCCGTTAAATTCTACTGTATTAGGGAGTACAAAAGTAGTTTTGTAATTTTTAGTTTTTTCTAGGATAGATTTCCCAACAATGTTCTGGTCTTGGAATAAAGTCACAGAAATAGGGCTGTCAGATGTGCTGCTCGTTTTTCCCTTAACATTCAAAGTGTAATTAGCGTTTAAAGAAGGTTCTAAAGACACAGATTCAATATAGCTATTATCTGTGTTTAATGGTTTTAAAGGCACTAAAACAATGCGTATTGAAGTGTCCGATATAGATAGAATTTCCTCTTTTATTTGTTGTTGAAAATCAGATACTAAGACAAGAGTTTTTGAGCTTGTTTTGGAGTCTGAGAACAGCGTTTTCCCTTTGAGAATTACTGTATTTAAGTCCAGCTGATTTTGACTGTAACTCAGAGATAGTAAATCGGATTTTAAATCTTTTATGGAAGTTGATTTGTAACTTTGATTGTTAGTGAATACACCAATTTTTTCAGTCTCATTAAAACCTGTGATCACATCTTGAACGGCTCGATTTAAAAGTGATCCTTTAGGACCAATTGCTTGCATGCTAAAGGAATTATCTAAATAAACGACTGTTTCAAAAGTATTTTTTTGAGCTGTTTGATTGGATAAAAAAGGCTGACTAAATGCTATGATTATACAAGCAATTGCTAAGAGTCGGATTAATAAAATCAGCCATTTTTTTAATTGGGAACTCTTTCGGGTTTGAAAGCGTATTTTTTGTAATAAAGCAACATTTGTAAATTCCTGAACCTTAAAACGTCGGAGTTGAAATAAATGAATAAAAATAGGGATGAGCAGTGCTGGAAGTGCGTAAAAAAATTCTGGGTGTAAAAACTGCATCTTATGGATTGAATTGTCAAATATAAAAACTAAAATTTGATTTGATTAACAGAAGAAGAAATAATCGTTCATTGGAGTTTTATTACGCGTTTGAAAATACTGTACAATTTCAAATTGCGCTTCATGATTTGCGACGGTCACAATACATTGATAATTTTTCATGGTATTTAGAAACTCAAAGGGTTTTAAGGTCTTATTATAGATGTCTTTTCCTATTTTTTTTGGGTTGTCACATACCCATTCAAAAGCCATGTTTTTTTCAATTAGTAATTGGGCCACTTTTTTACCTTTAGTTCCTGCTCCCCAAATTACGATTGTTTTTTCTTTGGCATGCGATAGCTCCAAAAAGTACTTCACTTTTAATTCTAAGAATGAATTTTCAGCATAATGTGCGTCGACCCTTGATGTTCTCACCGCATAATCACGCCACTGGTGTAATACCTCATTTGAAGGGATGCATTTCAATCCATGTTTATAAAACCGAAACGCTAAATCATAATCTTCTGGATAGGTGTTTGGAGAGAAGCCTCCACAGCAATCAAAATCTGTTTTGTAAACCATCCAACTGGGTGATGGAATGACACACTCTTTATAAATTTCAGTAAAATTAGTCCCTTTTGAAGTCAATGCATTCAGCCAAGTTTCATAGCGTTTGTAACCATTCCCTATTCCTTCTTCTGAAAAATAACGAACAAGTCCCAATGCCAAGTGCCCTTCGCCATACGTAACTAGCGGCTGTTGCATTTGTTCTAGCTTGTTTAATGCCATCACGTCATCACTATCCATACGCGTCACAAAAGTTCCTTTAGCGTGTTTATAGCCCGTTCTAAGCGCTTCAATGATTCCACTGCCCTCATTTTTTAACAACTGAATTCGAGCATCAGTATTAGCGTAGTTTTGAACGAGCTTGTAACTTGTGTCGGAGGAGCTATCATCTACAATAAGAAGTTCCCAATTGGAATATGTTTGTTTTACAATAGAATCCAAACAGTCACCTAAATAAGACTCCGTATTTTTAAAGGGAATTAAAATACTTATAAGCGGAGTTTGCATTAGTATTTAGCAGCCTTTCCATTGGCAGAAGATTCTTTAAGAAATGTTCTCAAATCTTCATTTGCCTGAATTAAATCTTCATTACGCAAATACATCATATGTCCACTTCGATACCCTTTAAACGTAAAGCGCTCTTTCATTTTTCCGCTAGGATCTACTTGAGATAAGGTATATTTTGCATTGAAATAAGTGGTTGCTCCATCGTAATATCCAGACTGATTTAATACTTTTAGATAAGGGTTTTGTGCCATAGCCAACCGAAGGTTGTCACGCGTGTTGTCATCATCGTTGTTCCAAGGATGAACCGACCCAAACATATTGTATTTTAAATCGGTTTTAAATTTTAATTCACTTTTAATGTAGTGGTTGATGGCAGGAGTAAATGAATGCAACCAAGAGGTGAGTTCTGCACTGTAATCTGGACTGTTTCCAGATTCTTTTTTGTCGATTCCTAGGTAGCGAGAATCCAGCCGTCCGATTGTTTGACCTGTATCATCCCGTAGTAATTCTTTCCAGAAAAATGAATTAGGAACATCTAAATTATGTTGTAAAATCACCTTTTGACTCAACCCTGAATAATAAGCCATTTTTTCACTGACCGCCATTTTTTCATCGGCATCAATAAACCCTCCTTTGGTCAATGCCGGAATGAGTGTGTCAATAGCATAGGCTTCTGATTCTGGAAGAATCTCTAATAAATCTTTCGATTGGAGTGCTTCCGGTAATTTGTTGTGATACCAAGCGGTTGCTGTATAATAGGGGAGGTTCAATGCGGAGGAAACGGGACCACCAACGCGTAAGACTTTGTAGTCAGCAGGAGATACTAAAATCACACCATTTAAGTACATCCATTGATTTTGTTGTAATTCTAAAGACAATCCCATTACACGCGTGCCTCCATAACTTTCACCAATGATATATTTAGGAGATTCCCATCTGTTTTTACGGTTAATAAAAGTATTGATCCATTCTGCTAAATATTTGATATCTTCATTAATTCCAAAAAACTGTTCCCGATCGGGCATGTCTCCATCAGTATTGGGAAGCATTCTAGAATACCCTGTATTTACAGGGTTGACAAATACAATATCTGCTTCATCTAAAATGGAGTTTGGATTGTTTTTAAATCCATAAGGTTGAACCGGGTAGCCTTCGGAATCAACATTTAAAATACGAGGCCCTGTATAAGCAACGTGCATCCAAACGGACGCAGACCCTGGGCCTCCATTAAAGGAAATAATTAAGGGACGTGTCGCTCTATTTTTTATATTGTTTCTGGTATAATACGTATAAAATAAACTTGCGATAGGCATTCCATCGTTATCCCAAACAGGTTGCATTCCTGTTTCAGCAGTGTAATCAAATTTCACCCCTTTTACAGTTGTAGTGTGGGTAGTTGTTACTGTTGTGTCCACAGGAATCTCTATGGATTGACTGTAGCTAACAAATAGAGAAACTAAGCTGATGTAAAAAAAACTTTTTTTCATTTGAATGATTGTTTATTAAGATTCACTAAAATACAATCTTTACAACAAAACAGACCTATTAATTTAAAATTCTGCTAATGTACTGGCAACGATGGCTTCTGCTTTGCTCTTTTCACTCAAGTTCACATACAGTTCTTGAAATCCATAGGTGGGCGTTCCAAAACCTGCCAAACGAGCAGACTCTGTTTCATCTTTGACAATAGGGGTGATGCCTTGTTTTTCTAAATTTTGAGTGATGAGTTGAACCACAATAAAACTACCAGCATACAGTTTTGAATAATTAGATTCCATAGGTTTATTATTTTTAAGGACTATAATTCTTTCAAGCAATTTACGAATAAATTTACCCCACTCGACATGTTTACGCTACAATAGTTAGCTATGAATTAACATTCCATTTATTTGTCCTGTTATTTTTATTTGTAAGTTTACCAATAAATCTCTAAACCTACGGACATGAAAAAATATGCATTCATACTTTTTTTACTTTCAATTTCAAACACATTTTCACAAACGGTCAACCAAGACATTGTTGGAAAGTGGCAATTACAAATAATAGAACTTGATGGTGATCAAGTATCCGCTAAAGAAGCATTTGATACCAATAATATTTTCCAAATTTATTCTGCAAACAATCAATTTCAATCAATTGTAGACGATAAAATTAACAAGGGAACTTGGCGAATTTCTGAAGACCAAAAATCTGTAATCATCAACTTAAGTACGAAGAAAGAAGACAAAGTTCTTGAAATAACAAAATTATCTAGTACAGAACTTGAGTTACATGCCTTAAAAGTTGACCAAGAACTCAGATTCTATTACAAGAAAAAAATGTGATTAGTTTTGAGTCTCAATATTCCCACCTGAAGAAGACTCTACTGTATTTTTCATTGCAGATTCGTGGTTCTCTATAGCAGCACCACTAGAGGCTTTTGCATTAAATTCTTCTAAACATTTGACAGATAAATTGGATCCGCTAGATGCTTTTGTTTCGCAAAATTTAGCAGTTAATTTTGATGCATTTAAGTGACTTCCACTCGAGGAATCCCCACTAAATGTTTCAGTATTTCCTTCTAGGGTTAACTCACTTCCACTTGAACTGCTACTGTTTATATATTTGGTTTCAACAGTTAGTTTCATTTCACTTCCGCTAGAAGTACTCAAATCAAGACTAGGAACATTTAGTGTATTGGTACTAAAAACAGCACTGCCACTAGAAGCTTTGATTTCTTCTATAGTCTTAAAATTGACAACTACTTTTTTAGAAGCAACCCGGTAGGTATTTTCATCGATATAAATTTTAAGTACTTCGTTTTCAATTTCTGTGATAATAAATTCCTGAATGTTTTCATCCGTTTGGACAGAAATACTAGGACTTTCATTTTGTGTTAGAAAAAGATCGATCCCGGTACTAACTTCTATACTATTAAAAGACGCATCTATGGATCGTTGTTCAGTGACTACGACGCCGTTGCCGCGCACTCCTTTATTAAAAGGAAAGGAGTTGAACTGACAGGCGTTTAAAGCAAGGCTTACAATAGTAAGGCTAATAAATTTGACTAGTGTCATCATGATTATTGGGGTTTAGTTTATTCTTTGTTATTTAGGTTTGGGCAATCCAGACAACGCATCGATTTATGGGCTGTTTTCAGATAATGTTCTTCTTTTCCATTGTCTAATATATCGTTATATCTCGAAGTGTTTCTGTGGTAAGAATAGGAGTTTTCATCCGCATACAAGACACTGCCAATGGGCAGTTGTAAAATAATTTCAATAGTTTGATTTCTATACTGATGTTCTGTATTTGTAAGAAAAAAACCATCTAAAATTAAGGAGTTGTTTTTGAATTCATAGTTGTAATTTACTCCCATTGCTCGATCTTTAGCTTTTAAATACTCGATTCCAGATGCTTTTTTTTCAACCGAAATAGTTGCAACAGAGTCTTTTGTGGACTGTACAATGAGTCTAATGTCTGATCCATAAATTCGTTTCGTATCCTGTTGGTCATAGACGAATTTCAAGTCTTTGTCACGATGTAAAGACTTTGAGTATAAAGGATTCCCTTTCATTTCTAAATACAAAGTGTCCTTGGACGTGATTGGCAATTCTGCTTGTTCTGTGACACTCGCATCCACTCTAAAATCGGCAGCTTGTTTTATGCTAAATATAATCAGTGTAGTCAAAACGATGAGCCAAACACCTAAGAGTGATAATTTAGTATATAGATTCAATAAAGGCATGCGTTTGGATACCATACGCAAGCCTAAGAGCAGTATGAAAATTAATGGGATTCCAGTAGCAAACAGAGCTAAAATAGAAACCAACCATATTGGCAAGCCGGAGGAATTGATTAAGTCTGCAAAATCCATCCCAGGAAAATGTACGGCATCTGCAATACCAACAGATAGTAAACTTATAAAAAATCCAATGAGAATGACAATACTCAGAATGATAAAAAACACTCCAACTGTTTTAAAAATTAATTTAAAGAAGAGCAGAATAAGATCCCCAATTGTTTCAAAAAAAGAGCGGGATTTTGACTGGATACTTTTTCCCAAATCATTGAGAGTTCCTGAGTTGACGCTGTCTTTAACGCGCTCTAAGCTCTCTTTAACATTACCAAACTCTTCTTTTACTTTTTTTTCAATATTGGTAATGTTGATGGGCTTTCCCATCATCGCTAATTTTTCGGCTGTTGTATTTGCCGCAGGAATTAAAATCCATAAAATAATATATAATAAAGGTCCCATTCCAGCACCAAATATTAATACCACCCAAAGGAGTCTAATGATAAGAGGATCTACTCCAAAATAATATCCAAATCCAGAAGAAACACCCCCTATATAGGAGTTGTCTCGATCTCTAAATAAACGTCGTTTTTGACTGTCTGATTTATCATTATTAGGCGTTTCTTCAAAAAGTTCTTCGTCGATTTTATAATCTTCAGGCTGTCCCATCACAGAGATCATTTCATCCACTTCTTTGTTAGAGACCACTTGTTGACTCGTTTTAATCCGTTCCGAAAACAGTTCTGCGACACGCCCTTCTATATCTGCTATAATTTCAGAGGCTCCTTCTGTATTATGAAGTGATGCCTTGATCGCTTCAAAATAATTTTGAAGTTTTTGGTATGCACTTTCATCTATATGAAAGAAGATACCAGCTAGATTTATACTTACAGTTTTGTTCATTTTTTGGTAGTTTTTGGTAGGGTTACTAAACTGACAGCGTTGTGGAGCTCATTCCATGTAGTTGTCAATTCAACTAAAAATAATTTCCCACCTTCAGTGAGTGTATAATATTTTCTTGGGGGACCAGTCGTGGATTCTTCCCAGCGATAATTAAGTAGTCCAGAATTTTTAAGCCGTGTGAGGAGGGGATAAATAGTTCCTTCCACCACAAGCATTTTTGCCTCCTTTAAGGTTTTTAAAATTTCGGCAACATAGGCGTCTCTGTCTTTTAAGACAGATAAAATGCAAAACTCTAAAACACCTTTTCGCATCTGTGCTTTTGTGTTTTCTATTTTCATTAGTATTAATTTTCAACAAACCTAATACATAAAAAGGTATTATGTATAACATAGTATTATATTTTAACACAAAATTAACAAATTAAGGTTCTTTAAAAATACCTATCTTAGCTCACAATCTAAGAACACTCATGAATTTTACACCAAGAAAACTCAATCTTTTTTTACTTTTTAAATTACCATCTGCTTATTTCACTGGGGTGCGTACACAATCAATTGATGCACAAAAATGTGTAGTATCCGTAAGGCACCGTTGGATCAATCAGAATCCTTTTAAATCGATGTTTTGGGCGGTTCAGGGGATGGCGGCAGAATTATCTACAGGGGCTTTGATTATGATGAAAATACAAGCAAACCAAAAAAATATATCGATGCTGGTTATTAAAAATAATGCCAGTTTTAGCAAAAAAGCAAAAGGTCTTATTACCTTCTCATGCGATCAAGGAAACTTGGTCGATGAAGCCCTAGAAAAGGCACTTGCTACAGGGGAGGGGCAAACACTAATTTTGACTGCTAAAGGCATTGATTTGGTTGGAGATGAGGTCGCTTCTTTTGACTTCGAGTGGTCTCTGAAACTCAAACAAAAATAAATCAAAAGATAGTGTTAAAGTTTACGAGGTGTCTTTAATTTTCACTAAATTTAAAGAATTAATCTCTAAAATAAACGCCTATTCTATAACATTACTTTTTATTAATTTTAATTTTTATAAAATGTCAAGAGCAATGTTTGAGTACACCAAAACGGTACTGAATAAGGTTAGTTTTGATACCAACCTTTTTTGTAAAGAAGTTCAAAAGGCACTCCAACGCTTATTACCATACGAAATAGAAGAATTAAAATTATTTATTCAAAATCTGGTCACTTTCAATCCAGATTTGAAACAATGTATGGTTTATTTGAATTAGTCTTTTGTATAAAATTAAACTGTAAAAGTGGCCGAGAGGTCACTTTTTTTATTTTGCAACTGGACTGATAATTTGAACATTCTGAAATGCAATTGCACTTCGAATGATTCCAGAAATGATATTGTGAAGGGCATCAATAATTTGAATTTTCAACTCACTTTTATGGTAAATCAAACTGACTTCTCTGGCAGGTGAAGGCTCACTAAAATAATGTAATTGTTCTTGTTCTTTTTCTTTTAAGTCTAAAGTATGCAAATAAGGCAAAAGCGTCATTCCCATCCCTTCATTTGTTAATTTCACCAACATTTCAAAACTCCCGCTTTCCAACTGAAATTCATCATGGTCTTTGGTTTTTTTGGCATTACATAAATTCAGTACACCATCCCTAAAACAATGCCCATCTTCTAATAACAGCATGTCATTAATATCCAAGTCCGAAACCTCTAAGGTTTTTTTAGAAGTCAACCGATGATTGTTTGGGATGTACCCCACAAAAGGCTCGTAAAATAACACACGCTCTTTGATGTGTTCATTTTTTAGAGGAGTTGCCGCTATGGCAGCATCTAAATGCCCGTCCTTAATGCGTTGAATAATTTCTTCAGTATTTAGTTCCTCTATCTTCAGTTTAATTTTTGGGTAGCGTTTGATAAACGTTTTTAGAAACATTGGCAATAGCGTTGGCATCACGGTTGGAATGATCCCTAATTTGAATTCTCCCCCAATAAACCCTTTTTGTTGGTCCACAATATCAGTAATACGATCGGCCTCATTGACAATATTTTTTGCTTGATTTACAATCTTGCGTCCAACTTCAGTCAATTCAATTGGCTTTTTACTACGATCAAAAATTTGAACAGACAACTGGTCTTCCAATTTTTGAATTTGCATGCTTAACGTTGGTTGTGTGACGAAACATTTCTCAGCGGCTTTGGTGAAGTTTTGATGCTCAGCGACTGCTAAGACATATTTAAGTTGTGTGATGGTCATAATGGTTTTTATTGAGACTGCAAAGCTATCAATAAAAACTATGAACTCAGCTTGTTTTGATAGTTTTTTACTGTTTTAAGTAAAAAGCTTATCCAATCGGATAAGCTTTTATCATTTACTATATCTAGTTCTGTTAGTTCACTGGAAAACCACGGTCGCGCATCAAGGCTTCTTTTTCAGCATCACGACCTCTAAACAGTCTGTAAGCTTCTGCAGGATCCATAGAGTTTCTCGGTTCAAATAAATACTTTACCAAACGTTCTGCGACCTCTTTGTCATAAAACCCGCCTGGTGCCTCTTGGAATGCTTCTGCCGCGTCTGCGGTCAGTACATCTGCCCACATATATCCGTAGTAGGCTGTTGCATAGCCTTCACCAGAAAATACATGTCCAAAATGCGGCGTGCGGTGACGCATTGGAAGTTCTGTTGGCATTTTGAGGTCTGCTAAGGTTTGTCTTTCAAACGCATCAATATCAATATTTTCAGGGTCTGCAAGGTGGAGTTTCATATCCATCAAAGCTGATGCTAAATATTCGGTCGTTCCAAATCCTTGGTTAAAGGTCGCTGCTTTTTTAATTTTCGCTACTAATTCTTGTGGAATGACAGCCCCTGTTTTATAATGCACTAAAAATTGATTGATCACTTCGTCTGTGGACAACCAACGTTCTAACAATTGAGATTGAAACTCTGTGTAATCTCTCACACCCCCATTTAAAGTAGGGTATTTTACATTGGATGAAAAGAAGTGCAAAGCATGTCCAAATTCATGGAAAAAGGTGGTTGCATCGTCCCAAGAAACCAACAAAGCTTCCCCTTCTGCAGGTTTTACAAAGTTAGAATTGTTTGAAGCCAGTACTGTTTTTTTACCATCAAAAGTTGTGTGACTTCGGTACGTGGTTGCCCATGCTCCAGAACGTTTTCCTTGACGTGCATACGGATCTAAATACCAAAGTCCAATGTGGGCTCCAGAATCTTTATCCGTTACTTCCCAAACGTTTACATCTTCTTGAAAGACAGGGACACTGCCTTCAGGCACCGGCGTAAACTCATAATTAAACAAACGTCCTGCCACGTAAAACATCGCATCTCTCAACTTGTCGAGTTGAAGGTATTGCTTCACTTCATCACTGTTTAAATCGTATTTTGCGACCCGTACTTTTTCTGCATAGAAACGGTAATCCCAAGGCTCAATCGTGATGTTATCTCCGTTCGTGTTGGCTACCGCTTGCATGTCCGCCACTTCTTCATGAACCCGTGCAATGGATGCTGGCCAAACAGCTTCCATCAAAGCCAATGCATTTTCGGGTGTTTTTGCCATGCGATCTTGTAAACGCCATTCGGCATAATTTTTATGTCCTAACAGTTCGACACGCTCGCGACGTAATTTTAATATTTGTGCAATGATATTATTGTTATCGTAGTCATCCCCATTATCTCCTCGTGCATAATAATTTGTCCAGACTTGTTTTCTTAAATCTCTGTTTGTAGAATAGGTAAGAAATGGATCCATTGAAGATCGGGTATTTGTAATGGCATAACTTCCTTCAGTTCCTTTATCGGAAGCAATGGCTGCAGCAGATTTAATAAAGCCATCAGAGAGGCCGTCTAACTGATCGGCATTCAAATAGGTAACATAGTTTTCTTCATCGTGAAGTACATTGTCTGAGAAGGTGTTATAAAGGGTTGATAATTCTTTGTCGATCGCTGCATAACGCGCTTTTTTATCAGCATTTAACTCTGCGCCCCGCATGGCAAAACTGTTGTAAGTTAGTTCAACAACACGTTGTTGGTCGGCATCTAAAGGGGTGACTAAAGCAGCTTCATAAACTGTTTTAATTCGATCAAAAAGGGCTCTGTTTTGATTGATTTTAGAAGAAAATTCAGATAGTTTTGGTGCGAGATCCGCTTGGACTTTTCTGAATTCAGGAGAGGACATATTCGCACTCATAATTCCATAATAAGAAAATACACGGTCCAATTCTGCTCCTGAGCGTTCCATCGCTGCGATGGTATTTTCAAAGGTAGCTGGTTCTGTTGAATTTGCAATGGCTTCGATCTCCGTAAGATTGAGTTCCATACCTGTTTCAACAGCTTCTTGAATGTCCTTCACATCCATTGTGTCAAATGCAGGAACACCACCATAAGGTCCTTGCCATTCTTGTAATAACGCATTTTTAGGTTGTGTTTTTATGTCTTTTTTACAACTTATAATCAGGGTTAAAAGACTTAAACAAAAAACTTTGAGGTAAGATTTTGGTACAATACTATTCATGGTTTATGATTTTAAAGGTTCAAAATAAGATGCTTACAATTTACTTAAAATATATTATTCCTGTTGTGGATTTCAACTTATTTTAAGATTTCAATTTTTCGTATGAATACATTTTGAAGTGGCCAATCGGTCGCATCGGTCGCAACGGCTGCAATTGTATCAACCACATCCATGCCCCGAATCACTTTTCCGAAAATAGTATAATCGCCATCCAAATGATGCGCCCCGCCTTGTTGTTGCACAATGAAAAACTCAAAAGGGGAGGCCTTTTTGTAGGGGTTTTCTATGTTTTTGCTGGGCATGCTAAGCATGCCACGGTCGTGTTTAAACCCCTTATCGTAATCGTTAGGAAGTAAGTATTTCCCAATCTTTCGTCGCTTAATTAAGGTTTTTCGGTCATCACTATTTCCACCTTGAATTACAAAATTTTGAATCACTCGATAAAATTGGGTGTCGTTGAAATACTGTTTTTTTGTGAGGTAAATAAAATTTGAACGGTGAAACTTAGTGGCTTCAAACAACTTGACGTCAATGGTTCCAAAATCAGTGGTAATTCTGACTCTATCTTCTTTATGCTTTTGGTCGTAGTCCAAGAAAAATTCCATAACATTCGCATCGTTCAGTAGAAAATTGGGTTCTTTTTTTTTAGGAATTGCTTCTTTTGTGATAGGAGGTGGGTTGCTTTTTTTTGACTTGATTGTATTTGTTTTCTTACCTTGACAACTCATCAAAAAACAACTTAAAAATAAAAGTATATAAATTCGCATGGATAGTATAGATTTATTGAACTGTAAGATATGAGATTTAAGGCATTTGAAAAAACGATTGTTGAAATAAATAAACTGAGTTTACCAGGCATAGAGACACAACTAAAAATGGCACCTCCGTTTCGTGAACAATTGTTGGAACGTTATAAAGAAAAACGTAAATCTGCAAAATTGGCGGCTGTTTTGGCATTGTTTTATCCTAGTATTGAGGGAGAAACCTTGATGGTTTTAATCCTACGAAAATCATATAAAGGGGTGCATTCTGCACAAGTTGGATTTCCTGGAGGAAAACCAGAGCCTGAAGATGTTTCAAAAGAAGCAACAGCGTTACGAGAAACTTGGGAAGAAATTGGAGTTTCTTCCGATAAAATCAGGGTCCTTAGAGAATTATCTTCTATTTATATCCCGCCCAGTAATTTTTTGGTGTCTCCTTTTTTAGGAATTGCAGCGGCACCACTGACGTTTACCCTTCAGGAATCAGAAGTTGACGATGTCCTTGAAGTCTCTTTATCGGAGTTTCTAGATGACAAATCAGAAGTTTCTTCTGAAGTTTTTGTGTCAGAAGGAGTGACAAACGAAGTCCCTGCTTTTAAGCTTAGAGATCGAATTGTTTGGGGAGCCACCGCCATGATGTTGATAGAAATTAAAACAATGTTAAATCAAATTTTAAAAAAATAGCTTAGGTTTGCAAAATAAATTTTTAAAATTTTAATGGGTCTTCTCAAGAAAAATATATTCGGTCAATTTTTATTTCTTAAAAAATGGATCATTCGAATTGCAGGGGTATTAAGTCACCGACGCTACAGAGGTTTTAATGAACTTCAAATTGAAGGTTCTGAGATTCTTCGAAATTTACCACAACAAAACGTGTTGTTTATCTCTAACCATCAAACTTATTTTGCGGATGTGATGGCGATGTTTCATGTGTTTAATGCGGCGTTGAGTGGACGTGATGATAACATCAAAAATGTTGGCTATTTATGGAACCCTAAATTGAATATGTATTTTGTGGCAGCTAAAGAAACTATGAAGTCTGGATTGCTTCCAAAAATATTTGCTTATGCGGGCTCTATTAGTATTGAAAGAACCTGGCGAGCCTCTGGAGAGAATGTAAATCGACAGGTTAAAATGAGCGATATATCAAACATCAATAAGGCATTAAATGATGGTTGGGTGATTACATTTCCTCAGGGTACAACAACGCCTTTTAAGCCCATTCGAAAAGGAACAGCACATATTATCAAGCATTACCAACCCATTGTAGTTCCGATAGTCATTGACGGTTTCCGACGCTCTTTCGATAAAAAAGGCATCCGTGTAAAGAAAAAAAATATTCTTCAGTCTATGGAGATCAAAGCACCTTTAGAGATTGATTACGAAAAGGAATCCATTGAACAAATTGTAGAAAAAATTGAGTACGCGATAGAGCAACATCCTTCTTTTATGAAAGTGATTCCTCAAGACGAATTGTTAGAAAAAGAAGCTCTAAACACTAAAAGAAAATGGTGATCTAGGAATCTGTTTCCAGTTCTTTTAAATCTTTGTAATTCGATTTTAAACGTTTCAATAAAAGACCATAAATCAAGTAGTAGAACCCCAATAATATGGCTGTAATAACGACCATCGCAAAAATACTTAATCCTATCACAATCAAATAAAATACAGTAGTGTTTCCATCGCCTTCCGACTGAATTCTTGCAAGTGTGTTTTGAACATCTGGGTTGTTTGTCATCTCAATATACACCCCAACAACAATAGAAATACACATAAACACAAGATTAAAAATCACATAGTGTTTGACAGTTTTACGTGTTTTTAAAATGCGTTCCATTAGCATTTTTGTATTCTCTGTCGCTGTAATACTCTTGTAGTTTTTATAAAAAACATAGAAGAAATAAATCAATACAGCGTAGCCTATAAACATTAAAGGGTAGAGGATGTAATTCACATCATAACTTTCCATTTTTTCTAAGTCTTTACTGCCTTTAAAGGAAAAGGATATAAGAGTCCAAAATGCAAATTCAAGAAGACTTATTATAAAAATCCATTTGACAATCGAAGAGGAACGCTTATAAATTAACGTATAAAGTTCTTCTTTATCGAATTCCGGATAATTTTTAGAAGACGTCTCCCAGTCTTTTTTTAATAGTTCTAATTCATCCATACTTAAGAATTTAACTGGGTTTTTAGTTTTGTTTTAATACGGTTCATTCGAACACGTGCATTGACTTCGCTAATCCCAAGTGTTTCACTAATTTCTCTATAATTTTTGTTTTCTAAATACAGGAAAATAATTCCTTTTTCTATGTCGTTTAGCTTGTGAACAGCTGCATAAATGAGTTTCAATTGCTCATCCTTAGTATCATCATATTCTTCATACGATAGTTTATAAGCTACAGGTTCAATACTCTGACTTTCTACTCTACGTAAAGACTTTCTGTACAAGGTGATTGAGGTATTTAATCCCACTCGATACATCCAAGTACTAAATTTTGAGTCGCCTCTAAATTTGGGATAAGCCTTCCATAACTGAATGGTAATTTCTTGGAACAAATCCTTATGTGCATCAGAATCATTTGTATAAATTCTGCAGATTTTATGCACGATATTTTGGTGCTTTTGCAAAAGTTCTACAAAATTTTGTTCTGATGATTTCAAATTGGTTGGTTTGTTTCTAGGTTAGTCTGATGATTTAATAATTTGTTACTATTTTTTTAAATTATTAAAGTGCTGCTTCAAGAAGTTCTCCTGCTTTAACGCTAAAATCGAGTTGATTTTGTCGTGGAGGTAACAAACACGTTGTAAATTCTGAAAAGGAGCAGGGTGGGTTGAATAGATAATTAAAATCCAAAGTAACGCTTCCATTTGTTTTTGGAAGGTCTATATATACATACCGTCCGCCTCCATAAGTCGTCTCACCAGAAGTTAAATCTCCAACCATCACAAATCCTTCACTTCCCACATCCAAGCTGTAGGAGTCTCCTTTGTAAGTGAAACGCAGTTGTCCAATAAAATCGGTAACGTCTGGAATTCCTAGTTTTGACTCTACAGACTCTAAGTGTGTTGTTTCAAAATAATTGAAGTCCGCTTCAAAAACATAGGCACTATTGGTATCATAATTTTTAAATCCTTTAAAGGCTTGAATGGCAGGATTTTTTAAATCCCAAACTCTCAGATACAAGGCACCTGATCGAGTAATCACTTGCCATTTTATATGCTTGTGAAATAGTTGTATAGAGTTTCCATTGGCATCAATTACAAGCGATAAATGTTCTATTTCCTCTCCAACACTATTAGTCACCTTGACATCCTTTGCAGCATCAAACGTCAAGCTCTCTTTTGATAAATTTAGGCTTCCAATCGTTGCTGCTAAATTTTCAATCGTTAAAATAAATTTATTTGAGGTTGCTTTTCCAAAGGTATTGCTCGTGGAATCTAATTTAAACAGCCCAGTCAACTCTAAATACTTCACTCGATTTTTAGCCCTAGTATCACGATTTTGTTTTAATGCTTCTTTATAAGACGCATCTATTGGTATGGTGTTTTTGGATTCTTTGCAATTGAGAAATAGAGTTAATACACATCCGATTAAAAAATATTTTTTCATCTAAATTACTTTTTAGGAGAATGAGTGGTTTTTGCTCCTTTTGGAGGCATAGGACCTCTTAAATGAATGATGAGTCCGTCCAAGAAATTTCTTAAAAACTGATCGCCACATTCCATATATTTTGGATGGGTTTCATTTCTGAAAATAGCATTCAGTTCACTTTTGGTGATTTTAAAATCTTTCAAAGCACAAATTTTCACAATATCGTCATCTCTTAATTTATGAGCGACTCTAAGTTTTTTGAATATATCGTTGTTGTTTAATCCCATGCTACAAAGGTAGTATTTTTATGACTTAATCATTTATTCTATTGTCATCAAAAGCAGAAGGTAATAATTTAGGAATAAACTTCACAAATAGCGGTAATAAAATAGCTCCGCCTGGTAATAAAAAAATTGCTAGACTAGGAATCGATTTTAAGACATCTAACAACTGATCTTGCATTTGTTTTTGTTCGGCATCATTAAGCTCTCTATGGGCTGATTGAGATAGTAATTTAACCAATTCCTTGCTCTCCTTTAATTCCTTAAATAAACGCTTGCTATTTCTTGAGATCAGCTTCCGAACCATCAAGCTGGTATTGTCATAAAAACTTTGTACACTATTTTTTGAATTTAAAAGTGCCATCTTATTTTTATGCGTTGTGTAAAATAGTTGCACTGAACTAATAGACTCCTTTACTGTAGCCTTTGACATTTTGAGATCATATCCTAATTTATTTAAAAAGTCTTGTTCACTCCCTTCAAGCTTTAAATCACTCCAAGTTGACATACATGCCAAATCTAAAAAATAAAAAGATTCTAATTCTGAGGGGGTAGCGTCAATGACGGTTTTATAGTTATAACTCACATCATTACTAAATCTGAATGAAGATTCCAAGAGTTTTATCAAGCTAGTATCATAGGATGTTTTGAGGGATTTAGAATTTAAGGCACTTAACACTAACGTTCTGATTGAGTTTTCAAACTGCTTTAAATAATGAATTGTGTGTTTTTCTCCTTCCAAATATTTTCTATAAGCCATTACATCCATAAAGAGAAGGGCATTGGTTACAAAAAAACTGAAGTTTTTGGTTAAAATATTATTGTCAATATGAATACGTTTATGAAGAATGGTTTCTAAATTAGTTCCAAGAATCGTACTTATAAAGCTAGATTTATATCCGGTAATCTCTTTATAAAAATTTAATAAACTTTTTTCAAAGGGTTTTGGTGATTTTGTTTGCGTATGAACCGCATACAAAGCAATTAATAAATTAATTTTACAACGCTCTTCATTGGTGTAATCGGAGCTATCTTCTACAGAATCGAGCGTAGCCATATTACTTCCATATAAAAAGCCAACACTTCTAAGTTTTGGATATAACTCTTCTAACGACTCAAATTCATGTTCTGAATTGACTTTGAGGAGTCTTAATAATTTCGTAATCCAGCCTGTTCCTGATGGGTTCATACTTGGAAATTAAATCAAAAAAGCTACTTCTGGAAGTAGCTTTTTATTTGTGTTCTTAAAGTTAAATTATTCGATTATTCCTCCACAACTTACACGGCTGCCTGCAGCCCCAGAAGGTTGAGATGTGAAATCGTCCACACCCTGATGTACAATGACACCTTTTCCTAGAATATCTTTTGTGTCATCTCCACAACCAATACACCATTCGTTAGTGCTAAACTCAACGATCGTTTCATTCTCTGAATTTTCAACAATAAAATTCCCTATATCTCCTTTGTGATACCCTGTTTCAGCTCCCCATTTCCCGTGTGGTTGTGCTGTGGGATTCCAATGGCCTCCTGATGATTTTCCATCTGCTGAAGAACAATCTCCTTTATCATGAATATGAATTGCATGAGATCCTTCTACAAGTCCTTTGATCTCTGCAGTCATTTGAACGACTCCGTCGGTTTCTACAAACTCAGCGGTTCCACTCACAGAACTTCCACTCTTTGGACTGAGTTGGATTGATAAAGAGACAGAATTTTTAATGGGTTCTTGAGTTTTTTCGGTCTTAGATTCCTCTGTTGAGTTTGTCTCTGTTTTTTTGACTTCCTTCTTGCAAGCTAAGACGCTTAAAATTAGAAGAGAAGCTACGATAGATTTTTTCATTTATTTTAAATTAGTTATTCGAAAGTTAGTTAAAAAATTGTATATGTATAAGGATGCGATTATTTTTTTATTTCAAATGTTTTTAGGCTCTTAAAAGGAGACAGGTCTATGGCTTCCATTTCAGACTTAAATGTGCCCCATTCATTTTCAAAAAAGGAATTGGTACTTTTTAAAGCACTGTCAATAGCTGTTTTTGCTTGTGCTATAAGGGTGAGTTCTGTGTCCGTGATTCCATTCTGACGCGTGCTGATGTAATACAATGCCGTTCCAATACGTTCTGTTATAGAAACTACAGGATCACTAGTGATTCCTTGACGTTTATCCTCTGTTCCAAAGTAGAGGGCTAAAATAGTGTCTATTTTTTCTTTGATTTCTTTACAACTTTTTAAAGCATCTTTATTTAATTTCTTGTCTTTTTCACTCAGTGAACTCGAAAATTCAGAAACAATGTTTTTACTTTCAACAAGTTGCTTAACAGCATCAGCTGTAATTTTTTGAAGATGTTCAAACGCTTTTGAAGTTTCATATACCGCTTGGACGGCGGCTGCATCGTATTGAATTCGAGGGTCATTCTGAACTTCAATGATGGCTTCCGAACGTTGATCGCCATAACGAAGTACTGCACGGTAGTTCCCAGGGATTACTTGAACACCAGAAGGTTCCCGAATTGATTTACGGATTTTTTTAGAAGGCCATACAACTCCTTTTTCGTCCATATTCCATCTCCAAGTATGAAGGCCTTTTTTCTTTGGTGCTTTCTGTTTAAGGGTTCGAATTAGACGTTCTCCATCAAATAGTTGAAGCTGTAAAGAATCCCATTTGACTTCTGTTAAAGCGTCGTTCTCATTTTTATCTGCATCGCTTGCTGTTGAATCTTTTTCTCTAACGTTTAAATAATATGAAAACGATGCACCACTGTCTCTGTTTTCTCCATTAAATATGGCATCCCCACCAAATCGACTTCCTGTAGGTTGTTGATAGGCGGCTTGATAGGCCGTTGGTGGTTCAAACAAATGCACTGTTTTTTGAAGTAACTTTTGGTCTTTAGCAATAGCTCTCAAAGGACGAATGTCATCCAACACCCATGCTGCACGTCCAAAAGTTCCAATTACTAAATCATGCTCTCGTGGATGAATAATTAAATCTTTGACAGAAACAGTTGGAAATCCTTCGGACCATTTGTTCCATTTGGTGCCTGCATCAATAGAAATATAAAGTCCGTCATCCGTTCCTAAAAACAATAAATTAGGTTCTTCAACGTCTTCTACAATTGATAAGGTATAACTTTTTACGTCTGATGCATCGACAATGCGTTCCCATGATTTCCCGTAGTTCTTTGTACGATACGCATAAGGTGTGTAATTAAATCGTCTGTAATCATTGGCGATTAAAAGAGCTTCCCCTTTGTTTGTTTTAGATGCTTTGATTAGTGGGATCCAACTTCCTTTGGGCAACCCTTTTATGTTTTTAGTAACATCGTTCCATTGTGTACCTCCATCTTGTGTATAGTGTACACGTCCATCGTCCGTACTCACCCAGAGCATGTCTGCTTCAACTTCTGAGGGTTCGATTACTAAGATCGTACAATGGTTTTCAGCGCCTGTTGCATCCATGGTCAGTCCACCACTTTCGTGTTGCTTTAATTTATCGGGATCATTGGTGGTTAAATCGGGAGAAATAATGTTCCATGTCTCTCCTTTATCAGTTGATTTGTGCACAAACTGACTTCCAAAGTACAACGTATTGTTTGAGGTAGGATCTATATTGATTGCCGCATTCCAATTAAAACGAAGTGACACATCCGCATCTGGATGGGTGGGGCGTACAACATAATTATTGCCAGTTTTCCAGTCATAACGACTTACATATCCTTCTTGACTCATCGTCCATCCAAATTGTGAATCATCTTTGTCTGGAATCACATCAAAGCCATCACCAAAACTTATTTCTTGCCAATAGGAGTTTCTAATTCCTTGCGCGCGCCATACATAGGCAGGACCTCTCCAAGATCCATTGTCTTGCATGCCACCATAGACATTGTAAGGAAATTCATTATCTACATTAATATGATAAAACTGTGCTACAGGCAAATTCCCTATAAAGCGCCACGTATCTCCACCATCTTTGGTGATGTTCATACCGCCATCGTTTCCATCAATCATAAAATCGCCGTTTGTAGGATGTATCCACCAAGCATGATGATCGGGATGAATGCCGTTATCAACGCCATAGGCTGGCATGAGCTGCTCAAAGCTTTTTCCTCCATCCTCACTTACATTGACATAAGTGAAAATTGAAAACAGTCGATTTTCATTTTGAGAATCAACATAAATATCAGCATAATAAAAAGGGCGATTTCCGATTTCGTCCATGTTATCACTGACCATTTTCCAGTTCACACCGCCATCCGTACTTTTGTATAAAGCATTTTTTTTGGCTTCTATGAGTGCATAAACAACATCGGGTTTGCTGGGGGCAATTGCCACACCAATTCTTCCTAGGTTTCCTTTTGGCAGTCCATCTTCCGAACTTATTTTTTTCCAAGTTTCTCCACCATCATAGGTGCTGTATAGCCCAGAGCCTTCGCCTCCAGAATTAAAAAACCAAGGATCGCGTTTGTGCTCCCACATGGCTGCAGTTAATTTATTTGGATTTTGAGGGTCCATCACCAAATCAGCAGCGCCACTTTTTGGATTTGTATATAATATTTTATTCCATGTTTTTCCTCCATCAGTAGTTTTATACACGCCACGTTCTGGGTGCTCTCCCCAAGGTGATCCAATAGCCGCTACATAAACCGTATTTGGATTTGAAGGGTCAATAATAACGCGATGAATGTGCCTCGTTTTTTCTAAGCCCATCACCATCCAATTTTTTCCTCCATCCAATGATTTATAGATGCCATACCCACCATTCAGACTGTTTCGAGGATTGCCTTCTCCAGTTCCTACCCAAATAACACTAGGGTTGGATTGTTGAACGGCAACAGCACCAATGGAGGCGGTTGCTTCATTCTCAAAAATAGGGTTCCATTTGATGCCTCCTGAAGTTGATTTCCACAACCCACCAGATGCTGTACCTGCATACATAATATCTGGATTGGAATGAACGACATCAATAGCAGTCACCCGTCCTGACATGCCTCCAGGACCTATGTTTCTAGGGGTTTTGTTTTTCAGAAGTTCCATCGAAAATTCTTGTGCAAACCCATTAAAACTTATGACTAGTAGTAAGACGGATAGTATGTTTTTCATTAGATTATGTTTTTTACTTTAGTTGTTTGTGATTGATATAATAGTCTCTGTCAATGTTAATTTTTGAGACGTTAATTTCCTTTTTTTGCCAATCAGCAGTAGGGTAGAGCCATAGAGTTTTTTGATTGACTTCTATTTCAATAGGCATTTCAAAATTCTCTACTACATTATTCCAACGGTAGCTCAGTTCATTATTTTCTATGGAGTATTCAAAATTTGGGATGCGTATATCACGAAGGTATTGATTAAAAACGGCGGTTAAGTTCATTCCTGTAAATTCACTTATATAGTTTTCAATTTCTTGAGTGGTGACGGTTTGATGGTAGAATGTTTCGTTTAATCCTCTTAACAGTTGACGCCATTTTTCATCATCATTTACAAGTTGACGTAGTGTGTGTAACATATTTGCACCCTTGTAATACATATCTGATGAGCCTTCTGAATTCACGTCATAGGTTCCAATAATTGGTTTGTCATTTTGAATGTTTGCTCTGGTTCCTATCACATAGTCAGCGGATGCTTCTGTTCCATAATGATAATCTAAAAATAGATTTTCTGAGTAGGCAGTAAACCCTTCATGCACCCACATGTCAGCAGCATCTTTGTACGTAATATTGTTTGCAAACCATTCATGGCCAGATTCGTGAATAATAATAAAATCAAATTTTAACCCCCAACCTGTTCGAGATAAATCCCTTCCAAGATAACCTTGTTTAAATTTATTGCCATATGTGACAGAGCTTTGGTGCTCCATTCCTAAATAAGGGACTTCTACTAATTTAAAACTATCCTCATAAAAAGGGTAGGGACCAAACCAATGTTCAAAGGCTTTCATCATTTTGGGGACATCCTTGAATTGTTTTTTTGCTTTTTCTAGATGGTCTCTTAAAACATAGTAATCCATGTCTAGAGGGCCTTTTTCTCCATCATATACTTCTGAGAAATGAACATAATCACCAATATTGATGTTGACTCCATAATTGTTAATTGGATTCGTAACCACCCAATTATAGGTAGTGGTTTCATCGTCGTGTTCTTCAATAGATTGAAGCCTTCCGTTAGAAATATCCATTAAATGTTTTGGAACATTGACGCTAATTTTCATACTGTCCACTTCATCATACATATGGTCTTTGTTTGGCCACCATACACTAGCTCCTAAGCCTTGACATGAGGAGGCAATAAAATCATTACCGTTTTTATCTTTTTTCCAAGAAATTCCACCATCCCAAGGTGCTCTCACAGCTACTCTTGGTTGGCCTTCGTAAAAAATTTCAATTTCTTCTTGAGAGCCAATAGCATTTTGTTGTTTTTTTAAGGCGATAAAATGCGCATTCCCTTCTTTTAAAACTGCTAATTCTTCGCCGTCTTGAACTGCTTTGGTCAGTTTCATAGGCGCTTGTAAATCAATTTGAAGGGTTTGATAAGGTTCAAGAATTGTGTAGCGAATCGTATTTTTTCCTTTGATTGACTTTGTTTTTGGATTTACAGCGATGTCTAAATGATAATAATTTAAATCCCACCAAATACGTTCAGCAGTGATACTGCCTCTTAAAGTGTCTTGGCGTGTAAAGGTTTCTGAAGAGGACTTCATACTTTGACCTTGAATCAACATGCTTAAAAGCAACATAGGAATTGACAAAAGAGATTTGGTTTTCATATTTTTTTTCTAAAGTTAAACAAATTTTAAACGTAGCGCTCTAAGAGTGTGAATTTTGCATAAAAAAACGCCTCAAATTACTTTGAGACGCTCTTTCACTAATTAAATTGGTTAAAAACAATATCCATTTTCTTCTTTTACTTTTTCAGCAATCTCAATACGTAAATCTACGATATCTGGATAGTTTGCATATTTAGTAAATCGTTTCAGTCCCATCAGCATCATGCGTTGTTCGTCTCCTTCAGCAAACGAAATAATACTTTCCTTCCCTTTTTCTTCAACAATATCCACAGCGTGGTACAAATATAATTTAGCCATTGCTATTTGTGCCGATTGCTCTTGTTGACTGGTACGCTTCACATTTTTCTCTGTTCTTAAAATAGCGGATTCTGCCATGTAGATTTCAATTAAAATATCTGCTGCCGCAATTAATAATTGTTGATGCTCCTCAAGTTGAGGTCCATATTTTTGAACTGCACCACCAGCAACCATTAAAAAGGTCTTTTTTAATTTCTTAATCATTTCTTTTTCTTCCGAAAATAATTCAGAATAATCGGGTGTATCAAAAGAGGGAATCCCCATGAGTTCCTCTTGAACTTTTGAGGCAGGACCTAGCAAATCAACATGTCCTTTCATTGCTTTTTTAACGAGCATACCCACAGAAAGCATTCTGTTAATTTCGTTAGTACCTTCATAGATTCTTGTGATTCTTGCATCTCTCCAAGCAGATTCCATAGGGGTTTCTTCAGAGAATCCCATACCTCCAAAAATTTGAATTCCTTCATCAGCACAGTTTTGTACGTCTTCAGAAACCGCCACTTTTAAGATGGAACATTCTATTGCATATTCTTCAACGCCTTTAAGTTCTGCTTCTTGATGGGTGTTTCCTGCAGCCTCGCGAATTGCAATTCGATCTTCTATGTCTTTTGCAGCTCTGTAGGTTGCAGATTCACAAGCATAGGCATTGGATGCCATTTCAGCTAATTTTACTTTAATGGCACCAAAGTCTGCAATAGGGGTGTTAAATTGTTTTCTTTCCTTTGCATAGTTGACAGCGATTGATAAAATACGTCTTTGTGAGTCTAAACAAGCAGCCGCTAATTTGATACGGCCTACGTTTAGGGCGTTCATAGCGATTTTAAATCCTTCTCCTCGTCCTGATAACATATTTTCTACAGGAACCACACAATCGTTAAAAAATACTTGACGTGTAGACGAAGCACGAATTCCTAATTTGTGTTCTTCTTCTCCCAAAACAATTCCGTTTGGGTTTTCATTATCATATTCAACAATAAATCCTGTAATGTTTTTATCCCCTTCAATACGAGCAAATACAATCATGATACTACAAAACCCTGCGTTTGAGATCCACATTTTTTGTCCATTGATTTTATAAGATTTGCCATCGGCAGATAATTCGGCAGTTGTTTTACCAGAGTTGGCATCCGATCCTGCTCCAGGTTCTGTGAGGCAATAGGCTCCAAACCACTCTCCAGAAGCTAATTTTGGTACATATTTTAGTTTCTGTTCATCGGTGCCATATAAAGTAATTGGCATCGTTCCAATTCCTGTATGTGCACCAAAAGCAGTACTAAAAGAACCCGTTCCACTAGAGATGTAATCACATGTTAAACAAGTCGAAACAAAGCCCATTCCCATGCCTCCATAGGCTTCAGGAACAGCAACGCTTAAAAAGCCCATATCTCCCGCTTTTCGCATAACTTCTTCGGTTAATGCAAAATCTTTAGATTCAAAACGTGCTTTGTGAGGAATAATTTCACGGTCGTTAAATTCCATTACAGAATCTTTCATCATTTGTTGTTCTTCCGTAAAATCTTCGGGAGTAAATACGTCTTCGCATTTTGTTTCTTTTACTAAGAATTGACCTCCTCTGAGTAGTTGTTTGTCGTTTGTTTCCATCCTCTTTAGTATTAAGTGTTTAGTGTAAAGTATTAAGATGCCTAGCTAGAGAACTTTCGTCTTTGTACTTAATAATTAATTTGTTTATTATTTTATTTATTTCCAGTTGTATTTGAAGTATGCATAAAACGGAATCGCAATGTCTTAGTACTTAATTCTAATAATCTTAATTCTATTTATTTTAAGAATTCAAAAATCCCACATGCGCCTTGTCCTGTTCCTACACACATGGTAACGGCTCCATATTTTCCATGCATTTTTTGCTTTCGCATTTCATCAAACAATTGAACCGATAGTTTTGCCCCAGTACATCCTAGCGGGTGGCCTAATGAAATAGCACCACCATTTGGATTGATAATTTCAGGGTTGAGGTTTAATTCACGGATTACTGCTAAAGATTGCGATGCAAAAGCCTCATTTAATTCAATTAAGGATAAATCGTCTTGCTTTAAACCAGCTTGTTTTAAGGCTTTTGGAATGGCTTTAACAGGACCTATACCCATAATTCTTGGTTCGACGCCTGCTGCTGCATAGTTAACCAATCGTGCGATTGGTTCAAGATTTAATTCTTTTACCATGTCTTCACTCATGACCATGACAAAGGCTGCTCCATCACTCATTTGTGATGAATTTCCTGCGGTGACACTTCCACCTGCAGCAAAGACAGCTCGCAGCTTTGCTAGTGCTTCTTTGCTAGTGCCTGCTCTTGGACCTTCGTCCTTAGTGACAGTATAAGATTTGGTTGCTTTTTTCCCATTGGAATCAATATAATTCTGTACAACTTCAATAGGGACTATTTGATCCTGAAAACGGTTTTCTGCTTGCGCTCGTAAGGCTTTCATGTGAGAGTTATAAGCAAACTCATCTTGGTCTTCACGAGATATTTTAAACTGATTAGCGACTGCTTCGGCTGTATTTCCCATGCCCCAATAATAATCTTCGTGACCTGCTTTTACGATATCATAATTAAGTTCTGGTTTATACCCTGTCATTGGAACACTGCTCATACTTTCTGCACCTCCAGCAATAATACAATCTGCCATTCCGGCTTGAATTTTTGCTGTTGCCATTCCAATGGTTTCGATTCCAGACGAACAAAAACGGTTTACGGTCACTCCTGGGACATCTACAATGTCTAATCCCATTAATGAGATAAGACGTGCCATATTTAGGCCTTGTGATCCTTCTGGCATAGCGTTACCAACAATGACATCATCAATACGTTTTGGGTCTAAATCAGGCAATTCTTTCATCATGTGTTTGATGGTTTCTGCTGCTAATTCATCTGTTCTTTTAAAACGGAATACGCCTTTTGGTGCTTTGCCAACAGCGGTTCTGTATGCTTTTACAATGTATGCTTGTTTACTAATCATAGTATTGAGATTTATAGTATTAAGTATTAAGACTTCTTTGAAGTGAGAAATTCATTTTTGTAACTTCTAGTACTTCATTTATAATGGGTCTTACATTTTCTTCTTTTATTAATTTTAACCTTAATGATAAATATAATTGTGTTAATAATTCATAAGAAGAACCATTTGCAATTCCTAGAAATTGTTTGAATTCTCCATTTGTATTTCTTCCTGCTCCTTCTGAAATATTAGAAGGGATTGAAACGGCACTTCTTCGAAGTTGAGAAGTCAAACCATATTTTTCTTCATTGGGAAAATTTTCTGTTTCTTTATAACATTTTTCAGTGATTGCCATCGATTTTTGCCATATTTTTAATTCTTCAAACTTGTGCATGGGGGTAAGTATTTATTGATTAGTAATCAGTATTAAGTAGTTAGTATTAAGATTTTAAAAAGTTCATTTAAATATATTTTATTAGTTTCTTGTCTTTGTACTTAATTCTTTGTACCGTGTACTAGTTACGAAGCGGTTTCCCTGTTTTTAACATATGCTGTATGCGTTCTAATGTTTTACGTTCGGTACATAAACTTAAAAATGCTTCACGTTCTATATCTAATAAATATTGTTCGGATACTAAAGTGGGTTCAGATAAATCGCCTCCAGCCATCACGTAGGCTAGTTTATTGGCAATTTTCATATCATGTGCGGATATATAATTACTGTCTTGCATGGAGTCCGTCCCGACTAAGAACATCCCTAAGGCTTGTTTTCCGAGTACTTTTATATCCGTTCTTTTAATTGGTTGTGTATACCCAGAATCTGCCATTAATTTAGCGTGCTGTTTTGCTACGGCTATTTGACGGTCTTTATTTACGACCACCACATCTTTTCCTTTTTGTAAAAGATTTAAGTCAAATGCTTCATAAGCTGAGGTCGATACTTTTGCCATTCCAATGGTTAAAAAATGTTCTTGTAATACATTTAATTGGACATCGCCTTTTTGAAAAACATCTTGTGCTCTTAAAGCCATTTCTTTTGAGCCACCACCACCAGGAATTACACCGACTCCAAACTCTACAAGCCCCATATAGGTTTCGGCTGCAGCAACTACCTTGTCTGCATGAAGCGATAGTTCGCAACCCCCTCCTAATGCCATACCATGAGGTGCGGCTACTGTTGGGATGGAAGAATAACGCATACGCATCATAGAATCTTGGAAGTATTTGATTGCCATGTTAAGCTCATCATATTCTTGCTCTGCAGCCATCATAAAAATCATACCTATATTGGCACCGACTGAGAAATTAGCTCCTTGATTCCCTACGACCAGTCCTGCAAAATCTTTTTCTGCTAAGTCAATCGCTTTGTTCAGGCCTGCCAATACATCGCCACCAATAGTATTCATTTTAGATTGAAATTCTAAATTAAGAATGCCATCGCCTATATCTTCAATAACGACGCCTGAGTTTTTAAAGACTTCGTTTGATTTTCTAATGTTATCAAGAATGATAAAACTATCTTGACCTGGAATTTTTGTTTGTGTTTTACTTGGGATATCGTAAGCATAACTGGCACCTTCTTTTATGGAATAGAACGAAGAGCTTCCAGAAACTAACATTTCGTTCACCCATGCAGCAGGCTCTAAGCCTTCTACTTTCATTAATTCGATTCCTTTTTCTACCCCAATAGCGTCCCATATTTGAAACGGTCCGTGTTCCCATCCAAAACCGGCTTTCATGGCATCATCGATCTTATAAAGTTCGTCTGTGATTTCTGGAATACGATTGGATACATAAGCAAATAGGGCTGTAAAGCTTTTACGGTAAAACTCACCGGCTTTATCCTTTCCATTCACTAATACTTTAAAACGATCAACGACCTTGTCAATTGTTTTTGTGAGTTCTAAGGTGGCAAATTTTGCGCGTTTAGCAGCACGGTATTCTAGAGTATTTAAATCTAAACTTAAGATTTCTTTTTTACCTTCTGCAGATACATTTTTCTTATAGAATCCTTGTCCTGTTTTGCTACCCAACCATTTGTTTTCTACCATGGTATTGATAAAGTCTGGCAATTCAAACAATTCTAAACGTTCATCGTTAGGGCAGTTTTCTCGAATGCCGTTGGCTACATGCACTAAGGTATCTAATCCAACAACATCGACAGTTCTGAAGGTAGCCGATCTTGGGCGACCAATGACTGGACCAGATAATTTATCAACTTCTTCAATGGTTAAATCTAAATCCTTAACAGCATGAAATAAACTTTGAATACTAAATATCCCCACTCTATTTCCAATAAATGCAGGGGTGTCTTTAGCGATCACAGCCGTTTTTCCAAGAAACTGTTCGCCATATCCATTTAAGAATTCTAGGACTTCAGGATCCGTTTTTGGACCTGGGATAATCTCAAATAATTTTAGGTAACGCGCAGGATTAAAAAAGTGTGTTCCACAAAAGTGTTTTTGGAATTCTTCACTGCGACCTTCGCTCATAAATTTTATGGGAATTCCAGATGTGTTGGACGTAATTAGAGTACCAGGAGTTCGGTATTTTTCTAAGTTTTCAAACACCATTTTTTTGATGTCCAAACGCTCGACCACCACTTCCATAATCCAATCCACATCGGCTACTTTTGCGATGTCATCTTCCAAATTTCCTGTAGTAATTCGCTGAGCAAATTTTTGATTGTATATAGGGGAGGGCTTTGATTTTAACGAAGCTGTAAGTGCTTCGTTTACCAGTCGGTTTCTAACGACTTTATCTTCTAGGGATAAGCCTTTAGCTTTTTCTTTGTCATTAAGTTCTCTAGGGACAATATCTAAAAGCAATACATCGACACCAATATTTGCAAAATGGCAAGCAATCCCGCTGCCCATGATTCCAGATCCAATAATGGCAATTTTTTTAATTCTTCTTGTTTTCATCTCAATATATATAGGGTGATTAGAATATTTTTTTATTTGATATGAGGTTCATAATACAATCGGAAACTTCAAAAAAGTGGTTTAGTTTTTCTTCTGAAACTTCCGTTTTGATGACGCTGTTAAATTTTAAAACATTTTGTTTTACTTCTTCTCTGTTTTTAAGTCCCGATTCGGTTAGGTGTATAAGTACACCACGACCATCATTTGGGTTGGGTAAGCGTTCTATTAAACTCAAGTCTTCCAATGTTTTTAAAATTCTTGATAGACTGGTTGCTTCCATTCCCATTTTTGGCCCCAATGATGTTGAAGGGGTTCCGTTCTGTGGGTCTACACTTAAGAGCGTAAATCCTGTTGCCATGGTGATTCCATATTCTGAAGCTTCTTCATTATACATCTTTTGAACCGCCAACCAAGTGGTTCTCAAAACATAATCTATCGTTTTATCTTTCATGCGTTTTCTAATATCTTGAATCAAAGATAGCAAAATTTATTATGCATGCATAGTAAAAAGCAAAAAAGTTATGCATGCATAGTATTATTTGTTAAGAATATGATTTTTTAAGCACGAACAGGGATCGTTTGCAATGTTGGAATTATGCTATGTCTGAGGGTTTATTCGTTTCTAGTTTATGAACTAAGAAGTTTTGCGGAATCACGGGCTAACGTTGTTGTATATGGTTTGTTGCGTGTTTATAGCACTAAAGTTAGCAAATAAAAGCCAGATATAAAGTCTGCGAAGACTTTCGTAAATTGGCTTTTACTAGCAATTATTTTTATACGTTGTTGGCAATAGTATTTTTTAATAATTCAGATATTTGGTTTTTCCGCATTGAGCATATTGTTCCGAACGTTTTAAATCAAGTTTTACTTCTTTACTAAACTTTTGAAGTACCTTTTTATATTCTGCTTGTTTTTCGGAAGAAACTGAAGGGTTTTTAATTTTAAACGTATAATAATCTATAGTTCCATTTTTGTCAAAATAGATTCTGTTAAAAATAGTAATTGTTGAGTCAGGAACTTCCCATTTAAAGTTTTCTTCTTTAATAAATTGGGATACTTTTTTATGGAATTCAGACCAAGATTCTGCAACAATTTTATATTCAGATTCACTTACGTTCCTTGGGTCAAGTAAATTTGTATAAGTACTGTCTAAATTCAATTTTTTTATTTCGTTGTAAGCCATTTCATTATTTCCGCTTACAATTTTAGGTACTTTTATTACTTCGGTTTCTTTTTCCGTTGATTTTTGTTTACAACTTATTAATCCGATAATCAATAAAATCCAAATGCTGTTTTTTATTCTCATAATGTTTGTTTTATATTATTGCCAACGTTGTTGTATATGGTTTGTTACGTGTTTCAAGCAATCAATTTAGTAAATAATTACCGATCAAGAAAGTCCGAAAGGACTTTCTTAAGTAGGCAATAAGCCAGCAATAAATTATATACGCTGTTGGCAATCTGGCATTATTCCAGAATTTCTTTTAGTTTCTCATTCAATTTGTCTCCTCGTAAATTCCGTCCAATTATTTCTCCGTTTTCGGCAATTAAGAAGTTGTCAGGTATTCCGTTAATTCCATAAATGAGTGAAGCTTCATTTCTTTGACCTTTTAAATCACTAACGTGTTCCCAATTCAAACTATCTTTTTCAATTGCTTTAAACCAACTTTCTTTATCCTCGTCTAACGAAACTGCAAATATTTGAAACCCTTTTGGATTATATTTTTCGTAGGTTTTTACAAGATTAGGGTTCTCTTGTCGACAAGGACCACACCACGAAGCCCAAAATTCAAGAAGAACAGCTTTTCCTTTTAATTCAGACAATTTTTTTAGTTTTCCATTTTGGTCTTCCGATTCAAAGTCTGCAAATTGTTCTCCTATTTTAGGTTCTTTATTCAGTTCAATATATTTGGTAATTTCCTTTCCGAATTTTGAATCTTTATTCTCTATTGAAAATTGTTCATAAAGTTCTTTAGTTTTTTCTTTTCCCCAAGTTGTAGAATAAAGCGAAAGCATTGAGGCACTCACAATACTATTTGGATTGTTTTTTACAAATTCCATTTCCGCTATTTGTCTTTTGTTTCTCGGTAATGTGTCTATTTTTTGATGAAGACTAAAACTTAAATTTTCTGATTCAGAACCTGTTATTTTTGCATTTCTAAAATCAGTTTTAGTTGCGTCAAATGTCATTGGTTTATTCTCTGCCCATAAAAATCTATATTGTGAAAAGTCTTTTTTTCTTATTATTATTTGTAATGGTGAACTAGGTAATTTTGAGCTAAATGCGAACGAATTATTTTCAATATTTGTTGAGTCAATTGTTTTATTCCCAATATCTAAATAAAGAATTGTTTCATTTTCAATTCCGTTTGTGGTTCCCTTCAGAGAGAATTCAGATTCTGATTTTTCATTGCAAGAAATAGCTAAAAGTGTAATTATTCCAAATATTATTTTTTTCATCGATGTTTGTTTTTGCTTGTTGCCAACTAGTGTATATAAACCACTAGTGGTTTATATTTCCATTATATCTTGTTTGGAGTGGTTCAATACATCCCAAATCGGCGTGTATTGTGTCACTCTTGTTTCCCAAGTGTTTCTTTAAATTCAAATAAAATAATATCTAAAACTTCGGTTAAATTACTTATGAAGATTTAGACTAGGGGTAAAAATCAGTTATAAACGTAAAAAATTACCACTATCCAAAGATACAGGTGATTTTAACAAATTTGCATTACATGCCAACCGCTTTAAAAATAAGGGTTTAGGCGTCTGTATATATTTTGTCAGCCAACTCTTTATAGAGGTCATAAATGACACTTCGTTTCATTTTCATGGTAGGTGTAAGGTGCCCACCTTCAATACACCAAACGTCTGGAGTGAGCTCAAACCGTTTGATCTGTTCCCATTTCCCAAAACCCTGGTTGGATTTGTCCACCTCTTTCTGGATGCGGACAATAATAAGCTCTGAAGTACATATGGCTTCCGGCGTTTTTTCGATATCTAATTTTTTGCGTTCGATCCACTCTTTGATAAACTCAAAATCCAATTGAATCAAAGCCGCTGGCATTTTTTGGTTTTCACCAATCACCATCACTTGTTCAATAAAATTAGATTCTTTCAAGTCATTTTCAATAAGGGTTGGAATAATGTATTTCCCACCTGAAGTTTTAAACATTTCTTTTTTACGTCCCGTAATTTTAAGAAACCCATCCGAATCAATTTCACCTTTATCTCCTGTGTGGAAATAATCGCCACTCATTACTTCTGCGGTTTTTTTAGGATCTTTAAAGTAGCCTTTCATAATGTTAGGACCTTTGATTAGGATTTCACCATCCTCAGCAATTTTCACTTCTACATTAGAAATGGGTTTTCCAACCGTTCCAATTTTAAAATGATGATCTGTATGCATTCCTACTGAAACTACTGGAGACGTTTCTGTAAGGCCATAACCTTCCATAATCATCATCCCAGACGCACAAAAAATACGTGACAAGCGGGGGTGAAGGGCTGCACTTCCCGAAACCATCGTGTGAAGTTCACCACCAAACGCAGCTTTCCATTTGCTGAAAATTAATTTACGTGCTATTTTAAGTTTAAACTCATACCAAAATCCATTGGCTTGGTAAGGCTCATATTGTTCGCCTAATTTGATAGCCCAGAAAAACAAAGCTCTTTTAATCCCTGTCAACTCACTGCCTTTGGCGTTTATTTTATTAAATACTTTTTCTAATAATCGTGGAACCACGCTCATCAGGTTGGGTTTAATTTCTTGTGCGTTTTCACCAATTTTATCGATGCCTTCAGCAAAATAAATTCCCACCCCAGCATGCTGGTAAATGTATATCAATACCCGTTCAAAAATATGACACAACGGTAAAAAACTAAGTACTCGAGTTGTGCCTTCCATTAAGGGGAGACGTGGCATACTCGCCAATACATTTTCAACGACATTGTAATGAGTCAACATCACACCTTTTGGTTTTCCAGTGGTTCCAGAAGTATAAATAATGGTTGCTAGATCTGCAGGAACAACTTCTGATTTTCGAGTTTCAACATCGGGCTGCGTGCTTTCATCAGCTCCGATTTTAAATAATTCTGTATAATTTTCACAGCCTTCAATTTCATCAAAACTAAATACCTTCTTTAGTTTTGTGTTGTCTTTTACTTTTAAAACCTTGTTATAAACTTCTTCATCCGATACAAAACAATAGACGGCTTCACTATGATTTAAAACATATTCATAATCATCAGAAGAAATCGTTGGATAAATAGGAATGTTTTGCGCCCCAACTTGAAGCACACCAACATCTACAATACACCATTCAGTACGGTTGGTTGTAGAAATGACCGCAATCTTATCATCTTTTTGCACCCCCATTTTGAGCAAGGCTCTGCTCAGTGCATTTGCCTTTTCTAAATATTCCTTTGAGGAAGTTTTTACCCATTCGCCATCTTTCTTTGATACCAAAGCGGCGTCTAAATTATGAGTTTCTAATTGATAATATGCAAAGTCGAAAAGTCGCGTAATTGGTTTCATCGAATTATAATAAGATTGTGAGCATGCAAAGTACTAATTTTTAAAAGAGTATCAAATTTGAATCTTTAAAAATAAACACTTCCTATTTCAAAGCCTCTAACCAACGTCTCGCATTCACAAATCCTTCCAACCATGGCGACACTTCATCGGTTCTATTTTCAGGGTAATGGGCCCAATTCCATTGAAACGTAGAACGTTCAATATGCGGCATTGTTACTAGGTGACGCCCTGTACGATCACATAGCATTGCGGTATTAAAATCAGATCCATTTGGATTGTGTGGATAGGGATCATAAGCATATTTACCAACAATGTGATACTTAGATTCTTCGTAAGGCAACTTAAATTTCCCTTCTCCATGTGAAATCCAAACTCCCAATGTACTGCCTTCAAGCGAGGACAGCATGACAGAATTGTTTTTCTCAATGGTGACGGACGTAAACGCACTTTCGTGTTTTTGAGAATCATTGTACGTCATTTTCCCATGTTCGGCATGGTCTGGGTTGATAAGGTCTAATTCCATCCAAAGTTGACATCCATTACAGATTCCAATAGACAATGTATCCGGACGGTCAAAGAATTTTTTTAAAGCTGTCTTGGCTTTTTCGTTGTATTTAAACGCCCCTGCCCATCCTTTTGCAGAACCTAGCACATCACTGTTACTAAATCCTCCAACAGCTCCAATAAACTGAATGTCTTCTAAAGTTTCACGCCCCGAAATCAAATCAGTCATGTGAACATCTTTCACATCAAACCCTGCCAAATACATAGCATTAGCCATTTCTCGTTCAGAATTGCTTCCTTTCTCTCTAATGATGGCAGCTTTTGGCTTGTTGTTTAAATTGATGTTAGGTAATTTTCCTGTAAAATGCTCTGGGAATTTATAGCTAAGTGGTTGGTTTTTATAATTGTCAAATCGATCTTTTGCCAAACCATTAGCAGTTTGTTTTTGATCGAGTAAAAACGAGGTTTCATACCAAACGTCTCTTAACTCGTTGATGTCAAAGGATAAATTATCACTTCCATTTTTGATATTTAAAACGGGTTGATTTGTCACAGTTCCAAGTTCATGAAACGCAATGGAAGCTTTTGTTAGCTCATCTGCAATTGATGCATTTGTTGCTTGAAATACAATTCCTGAATTTTCAGAAAACAAGAGTTTGATACTGTCTGCTTCATTCAGCGAATCCAAATTCAAATCGGCTCCTAAATTGGTGTCTGAAAAACACAATTCAAGTAAGGTTGTGATCAAACCACCTGATGCCACATCATGACCCGCCACAATTTTATTGTTTTGAATCAATTCCTGAAGCGTATTAAACACAGTCTTTACATAAGCTGCACTCTGTACATTTGGGGTCTCTGATCCAATTGTATTTAGAACTTGTCCAAAAGCACTGCCTCCTAATTTAAAGGCATCTTGAGACATATTGATGTAATAAATAGGGCCTGCATTGGGCTTAAATAAGGGTTCAACCACTTTTGAAATGGCATTACAATTTCCTGCTGCTGTAATAATTACCGTTCCAGGGGATACCACATCGCCATCAGGGTATTTCTGTTTCATTGAAAGCGAATCTTTTCCAGTTGGAACATTGATTCCAAGGTCAATTGCAAATTCAGAAATGGCTTCTACAGCACTGTACAAGCGCGCATCTTCACCTTCGTTTTTACATGGCCACATCCAGTTTGCAGAAAGTGAAACACTTTGTAAACCATCCTTTAAAGGAGCCCAAATAATATTGGTAAGTGCTTCTGTAATGGCAGTTCGACTTCCCGCTTTGGGATCAATAAGTGCTGCCACAGGCGCATGTCCAATTGAAGTCGCAATGCCTTCTTGACTTGAATAATCTAAAGCCATCACACCCACATTATTTAGGGGGAGTTGTAAGGGACCTACACATTGTTGTTTGGCAACTTTTCCACCCACACAACGGTCCACTTTGTTAGTGAGCCAATCTTTACACGCTACGGATTCAAGTTTTAAAACAGCTTCCAGATAGGTTTGAATTAAACTACTGTCGTAAGCAGCAGATTTATAATTTCTGACAATAGTTTTATCCTCTAAAATTGTTTTAGGAGAACTTCCAAACATGTCTTCTAAATTAAAATCCATAGGTTTATTTCCTGTTGATTTTGATTCAAACACAAAACGATGATCTCCTGTCACGTTTCCTACCGTGTACATCGGAGAACGTTCTCTATCTGCAATTTTTTGTAAGGTGTCAATATGTTTTTCAGCAATCACAAGACCCATACGTTCTTGAGATTCGTTGCCGATTAATTCTTTATTTGATAGGGTAGGGTCACCAACAGGCAGTTGATCTAAATCGATATGTCCACCAGTATCTTCGACCAATTCTGACAAGCAATTTAAGTGCCCACCCGCTCCATGATCGTGAATAGAAACAATAAAATTTTCTTCACTTTCAATCATACCACGTACCGCATTGGCTGCACGCTTTTGCATTTCAGGGTTGGAACGTTGTACGGCGTTTAATTCAATTCCGCTAGACAAAGCTCCTGTGTCTGCTGAAGATACAGCAGCGCCACCCATTCCAATGCGGTAATTTTCACCTCCTAGAATGACTATTTTATCATTTTTTTCAGGGGTATCTTTAAGTGCCTGATCGGCTTTTCCATATCCAATCCCGCCAGCTTGCATGATGACTTTATCAAAGCCTAAACGCTGAGCATCTTCTTGGTGTTCAAAAGTAAGCACAGAACCACAAATAAGGGGTTGCCCAAATTTATTTCCAAAATCAGAAGCTCCGTTGGATGCTTTGATTAAAATATCCATGGGTGTTTGATAGAGCCAGTCCCGTTCTTTAAATCCAGCTTCCCAAGGTCTGTTTTCATTTAATCGCGAGTACGAGGTCATATAAACCGCCGTTCCTGCCAATGGGAGCGAACCTTTTCCACCAGCAAGTCGGTCTCTAATTTCCCCTCCTGAACCTGTTGCAGCTCCATTAAAGGGTTCAACTGTGGTTGGAAAATTATGAGTTTCAGCTTTGATAGAAATCACAGATTCAAAATCTTCCGTGGTATAGAAATCAGGCTTATCAGCACTTTTAGGAGCAAATTGTTCTACAACAGGGCCTTTGATAAAAGCAACGTTGTCTTTGTATGCCGATACGATAGTATTAGGATGTTGTTTGGAAGTTTCTTTTATGAGTTTAAAAAGAGAAGTTGGTTTTTCTTCCCCATCAATAATAAAGGTGCCATTAAATATTTTATGTCGGCAATGTTCCGAATTGACTTGAGAAAATCCAAAGACTTCCGAGTCGGTGAGGGGGCGTCCAATTTTTTCACTGACTTGATTGAGGTATTCAATTTCATCGTCATTTAGAGACAATCCTTCTTGTTGGTTGTAAGCGGAAATATCACTAATATTTAAAATCGGTTCTGGAGTAATGTCAATATCAAAACTCTGTTGGTGTAGGCCTTCAAATTTTTCAGAGATCATAGGGTCAAAGTCTGAAAAATCACTTTTTACGGCCTTAAATTCTTCAATTCGAATAATTCCTTGAATGCCCATGTTTTGAGTAATCTCGACAGCATTTGTACTCCAAGGCGTAATCATCGCTGCACGTGGACCTACAAAATTTGAATTGAGCGTTGTCTGTTCTATTTTTGGTTGGTCACCAAAAAGCCATTGAAGTTTGGCGGTGGTTTCGGGAGATAAATCGTTTACGGTTTGAACTGCAAACACTTTGATATCAGGGGTTCCAAAGAAATGAATCATTCGTTTTGTTTTGGATGTTATTCGATCCTACAAATTTAATGATTTTAAGAGTATTTTTGAGTGATTTTATTTCCTAATTTATGGAGTTATTCACCAGTTTTAAACATCTATAATTAGTGGTTCTAAAACTTAAAATAGGACTGTATTATTGACGAATTAATTTTTTCACCTGAACACCAAAATTATTTGACATCTTCACAACGTATAAACCAGAATTTAAAGTCGAAACATCTAAGGACTTTGTTGTACGATCTTTTAGAAGTGTGTTTATGATTAATTTACCTGTAATGTCGTAAATCTCAACCTTTAATTCGGATGTGAATTTGAAAAAAATCTGATTTGATTTAACAGGGTTAGGGAAGAATGAAAAGCTATTTTCATCAAAGTCGTTTATTTCAAGAGGTGTTGAATGTGATCCTAAATCTGAGATGTCATCAATAGTACTGGTGACCCATTCACCAGTTAAATCAAATACAGTTGTTGGATTGATAACAGTTTGCTTTCTTCTGTAAGTTGCGTTCGCAAAATTATTAGTACCACCAAAGTTTCCGAAAATATCTATGAGCACTCCATTTTTAAAAAGGCCTACTGGGTCATCCCCATTAAAAGACATGGCATCACCACTAGAAATTTGGTCAGCAAGCGCTACTGTTGCAGCTGAAGCATTGCCTCTTGAAATGACGTGCACATTTCCAGTGGCTAGGGTACCTGTTAATTGCAAGGCAGCGCCATAAGCACCATTGCTATTCACATCTCTTGCAATTGTGTATGAACTAAGGTTTATAGAATTACCAGTGAAATTTGCAATTTCTAAGGCTTTATTGTTACTGCTTCCTTCTACATATTCCGAGATAAAAATTTCGTTGGTAGATGAAGCCCCTTGATCCGTTGTTTCGCAACTTTCATTACTACTTGGAGCTGTATTTTGGGCTGCATCTTTTGCAAAAACAGTAAAGCAAAACTCTGTATTTGCTGCCAAACCAGTGACCGTAATTGAAGTATTTGATGTGCTTACGGTATTGGTACCATCCACATAAACATCATAAGAGGTGACAGCGATGTTATCTGTTCCGGCCGTCCAGCTTAAATCAATAGAGTTTGATGTCGGGTTAGAAGCGATTAGGTTTGTTGCGGCTGTTGGTGCTTCTGTATCTGTAACAGGGTTCCAAATCATAGAAGCATATTCTGGATGGTCCACAAATGGGTTTCTATTGTTTTGATGGTTGTAGTAAATGTTATTGTTTCGGTCTATTTCTTTTTGAGAGACAGAATCGTTCGAGTGCCATTCTAATAGTATACTTAAAAAAGTAGTTTGAAGTACTTGGTCGCTACTACCATCAAACATGGCAAAAGAACCCCAATTACTAACTTGGTTTTCATATCTAGTAATAAAATAAAAATAGATCCGAGCGATATCTCCTTTAAATTCGTCAATCGGCTCAAAAACAGTTCCAGAATACCCTGCAGAATATCCTGAATTTAAGTTAGCTCCAAGTTTAGAACCATTTTGAGTTGGGTTAGATATTCCAGATTGTGAAGCTAAATTATTATCGTTAACACGTCCAAAAGGGTAGTTTCCTCTAAATCCGTTTACACGTCCGTCTGTGGGTAGTAATTGATGTGCGTCACTTTGCATTGGGGTATTACTACTAAAAACCGATTGTGGAATTACGTGTTCTTTGTTATAACAGTCTCCTTCTTGAGAGTAATTTCCACATTCATCATTCCCAGGGGTAAAAGTATAAGGATCATTCGATGTAGGATTTTCAGAATAGATATCTAAAATGGTATTGCTCCCAGTTTCGTAATAATTGTCTAAATCGTAAGAAGACATAAAGCCGTCAATGGCATTATAGCCTTGATCGTTATGATTGTCAATTATATTGGAAAGTTGTGTTTTTAATGTGTAGCCTGAACCGGTAGCAGTATTGTAGTAACCAGCGGGTATTTGCCCGTAAGAAATACTTGAAATAAGAGCCAGAATGTATAAGTGCTTCATAATATCTTAAATTTAAAAATAAAATTGTTATTTTTTTTCTAGTAATGCCATGTAAAAACCATCAAAACCAGTTTCGTGTGCTAGTATTTTTCTATCTTTAATAAACGTAAAATCTTTTCCAGATTCTGATTTTAAAAACGTTTTAATTTGAGTTTCATTTTCAGAAGGCAATACAGAACAAGTTGCATATACCATTTTTCCAGCAGGTTTTACCATTTTTGAATATTGTTGTAAAACCTCTTGTTGAGTTTCACGGATTCGGTCTATGAATTCAGGTTCTAATTTCCATTTTGAATCTGGATTTCGTCTTAAAACTCCCAAGCCAGAACACGGAGCATCAATTAATAAGCGGTCGGCTTTTCCGTATAGTTTTTTGATTGGTTTTGTCGAGTCAATCACTTTCATATCAATATTATGTGCTCCATCTCGACGGGCTCTAATTTTTAATTTTTTCAGTTTACTTTCGTAAATATCCATTGCTACTACGGATCCTTTATTTTCCATCAAAGCTGAAAGGTGTAATGTTTTTCCACCCGCACCAGCGCAACAGTCTACCACTTTCATTCCTGGCTTCACATCTAAAAAATCAGCGACTAATTGTGATGAAGCATCTTGAACTTCAAACCAGCCATCTTTAAATGCTTCTGTCGTAAATACATTGGCGCGTTCCTTAAGTTGTAGAGCGTAAGGATACCCTTCAATTTCGTTGGTTTCTATGCCTTCGGATTCTAGTTTTAGTTTTAAATCTGCTTTGGATGTTTTTAAGGTATTTGTTCTTAAAATCACATTGGCTTGTTTATTTTGCATGGCCATTTCTTTGGTCCATTTGGCTTCTCCCAATTCTTTTACCCCTAATTCATCAATCCAATCGGGGATGGATTCACGAAACTTACGGTCCTTAGAAAGCTCGTCAAAGCGTCCTTTAATCTTTCTTGAAGGTGTCCCTTCAAAATATTTCCAATCGGGTAATTTTATCCCTTTTAATGTGGCCCATACCGCAAACAATCGCCAAGCATCATCTCTGCTAAACGGTTCCTTGATTTGTGCAATTTCGGCGTATAAACGTTTCCATCGTACAATGTCATAGGTGGTTTCAGCGACAAAGCCACGGTCGCGACTTCCCCAACGTTTATCACGTTTTAATAATTTTTGAATGACTTTATCAGCATATTCACCTTCATTAAATATCAATAAAAGTCCATCAATGACCGCAAAACATAAGTTTCTGTGTAAACGCATAAGTAAATTAATTATAGCTGCAAAGTTACGTTTAATAATGCTAATTATTATAGATAATATGTATATTGAAAATTCATTTGTTTAAAATATTCACGCTCATGAAATATGTACTCACAATCGTAATGTTTAGCCTCTTTTTCATGGGATGTAAGCCTGCAACAAAAACACCCTCAAGTTCGTTTTCAAAAGTGATTATTGAATCTATTATTGAAGACTCTTTGCTCAATATTAGAGCTATGGAAATTGATAAATTTACGCTAAAAGCTGTGTCGTCCGTCGGAGATACTTATACTTATGATACAAAAACAGCTCAAATTTTAATGGATAGGGTTTCACTTGACACTCTTAATTTTCGTTCTTCTGCCATTGTGGAGGATACTTATTTTACGTTAAGCATTGGCAGTCCAGCCTATTTATTTAAGGATCAGAAATTGGTCTATAATGAAATACATCCTGCTGTTTTTTACGACGCTCTTCATTTTTGGAACACAAAAGAAGGTATTGCGGTTGGTGATCCTACAGATAAATGCATGAGTATTGTGATTACTAGAGATGGTGGAGATACGTGGCAAAAAACACCCTGTGATTTATTACCCTTAGCATTGGATGGTGAAGCGGCTTTTGCCGCGAGTGATACAAATATTTCTATAATAGGCGATGAAACTTGGATAGCTACTGGAGGGCGTTCAAGTCGTGTTTTATATTCTTCAGATAAAGGACACTCATGGGATGTTTTTGAGTCTCCAATTATTCAAGGACTTGAAACGACTGGAATGTATTCGATTGCTTTTTATGATGCACTAAATGGATTTGCCATTGGAGGGGATTATACAAAACCTAAAAATCACCATTCAAATAAAATTCGCACCAATGACGGTGGAAAAACTTGGGACGTAGTGGCACAGGATCAAAGCCCAGGGTATAGAAGTTGTATTCAGTATGTACCCAATAGCAATGCTATGGGGTTGGTCGCTGTGGGATTTGAAGGAGTTGATTACAGTTCAGATGCTGGTAGTACTTGGAAACACCTTAGCGATAAAGGTTTTTATACCCTACGATTTTTAAATGATAGTATTGCTTTTGCTGCTGGAAAGGGACGGCTTTCTAAACTATCATTCCTTAAATAGAGTGGTATTTTTTTAGTTGAGTTTTTCACGTTAGATTAACTTTTATAATTTTGACAGTTTTATTTTAGTTGGTATTTTATATATTTGTTAGCCCAAATCTGTTTAAATGCTTGCTAAAAATACAATTGTTTTAGTCTCTTTTTTTGTTTTATCTTACAATTCATATTCTCAAAAGAACTCTAAATTTCTAAATGACATTTCTATCCAATTCGGTCTGAACTGGGTGGATAACTCAGGAAATCAAGACCCGCTAACCATCTTCAAAGATTATTCTGACATAGCTTTTAATCTCCCTTTTAAATTAGAAATAGATTATCTTTTAAACAACACTTTTGAATTGTTTCTATCAGGGATTTCAAATAAGTTTCTTGATAATCAGAAATTAGATTTTTTGGATTCAAATAGATCACATACTTATTTTTCAATTGATTTTGGAGTAAAGCATGCTGTGATAGATGTTGATGTTTTTAACACAAGCATCGTTGGTTTTGCTGAAGTTGGGATGGGAGTGTTTAAAGTTGAGTCTTTAGGTTTTTCAGCAAACATTGGAGCAGGGGGGATACTACACTTGACTGATAAAATAGATATGGTGATTTCATCAGTCGCTAAATTCGCAATAGAACATGAATATCCAAATTCTAATCATTTCTTATACTTTATAGGTCTCAAATACAGCTTTAAAAGTAAAGGTGACAATTGTTTTTGTCCGTATTAGATTACTGAAACGACTGCATGGTTACAAGATTTTTGTAAATCCCTTCTTTATCTAATAACTCTTGGTGTTTTCCTTGTTCTGTAATTTCACCTTTATTCATTACAATAATTTCATCGGCATTTTGGATGGTTGAAAGTCGATGCGCAATCACAATAGAGGTTCTGTTTTTCATCATATTCTCTAGGGCGACTTGTACGAGGCGTTCGCTTTCTGTATCGAGAGCAGACGTTGCTTCGTCTAAAATCATGATGGGAGGGTTTTTTATGACCGCTCTTGCGATGCTCAAACGTTGTTTTTGACCTCCAGAAAAATTATTCCCCGCATCACCAACATTCGTATCCATGCCTTCGGGTAAGTCTTTTACAAACTCCCACGCATTGGCTATTTTGAGGGCTTCTAAAATATCTTCTTCTGTGGCATCTGGCTTCCCAATAAGAATGTTGTTTTTGATGGTATCATTAAATAGAATGGAATCTTGCGTCACAAGTCCCATTAAACTTCGCAATGATTTTTTGGTTACTGTTTTGATGTCACTCCCGTCAATCTTGATGCTTCCTTCATTGACATCATAAAAACGTGTTAGTAGGTTTGCAATGGTACTTTTCCCACTTCCAGACTGTCCCACTAGAGCGATTGTTTTTCCTTTAAGGACAGAAATAGAAAAGTTTTTTAGAACCAAATCATCATTGTATTTAAATGAAATGTTATCAATATCTATTTTATCTGTAAAGTCACCTAATTCCTTGGCATTTGGTGCATCAATCATTTGGTTGTCGTGATGTAGTATTTCAAACACACGATCTGCGGCTGCCATTCCATTTTTGACTCGGTAGGAAGCTTTACTTATCGCCTTTGCAGGAGTGAGAATAGCATATGCTAAACCCATAAATGAAATAAAACTAGTGCTTTCTATAACCTTGTCAATTAAAACCAATTTCCCCCCATACCATAACAATACGGCAATAGTTACGATTCCTAGTACCTCACTTAAAGGACCAGCTAAATTATTTTTAACGCCTATGCTATTTGATAATTTTAGGATTTTATCGGCAAAGTTGTTGAATTTGATTTTAAATAAGGATTCTGAATTGTAACTTTTAACAATTTTCAATCCTGTAAGCGTTTCTTCAACAGTGGATATCAATTTTCCGGATTCTTGTTGGGCTTCAAACGATTGACTTTTTAAGGTTTTTCCAATTCTTGAAATTATCAAACCTGCAACGGGAATGAAAAATAATACAAACAGTGTTAGTTTCCAGCTAAAAGTAAACATAAAAATTAATGAAAAAACAATGGTTAATGGTTCTCTCACAATCAATTCTAGAACAATAAAAAATGAATTTTGCATTTCATTGATGTCTCCTAAAACCCTGGCCATTACATCGCCTTTTTGTCGTTTGGAATAGAAGCTTAAGGGTAAACTAATGATCTTGTCGTATATGTTTTTTCTTAAATCGGTGAGTACGCCGTTTCTTAGATACATCACATGTTGCAAAGCAAGATATCCAAAGAGGTTTTTTAATAGAAATGTGGAGATGACTATTACAATTGTAATAAACAATGCCATTTGAGCATTTCCATTGTCTAAATAACTACCTACTTTAAAGTACAATAATTCTTCTCCATATTTTTTTAAGCCCAAGATGTTAGTGTAAACTGGCGCAGTTGTTACTTTGGCTGTTTTGTCAAACAATACGTTTAGCATTGGGATCAGAGATATAAAAGCAAGTGCGCTAAATAATGCGTACAGGGAATTGAAAAACACATTAAAAAAGACGTGCTTTTTAAACTTTTTAATAAATGGAAATAATTGATTAACTATTTTCTTCATTAGATTAATTTCATATCTTTAATTATAGCATCAATCTTAGCATCTAGTGCATTTTCTGTTTGAGAAAACTCTATTGAGCTAGATAAACTAGTATTAACGCTAATATAAAACTTTATTTTAGGTTCTGTACCGCTTGGACGTAATGCTACTTTACTACCATCTTCCGTGGTATAAATTAACACATCGGCTTTTGGTATTGAAATAGGGTCTTTCCTGTTAGCCTCTAAGTTTTTACAAATAGAGAGTTTAAAATCTTCTACAGTCACCACTCTTGAACCGTCTATAGTAGAAACCGGATTGTTTCGAGCCGACTCCATAATATTTTTAATTTCTTGGCTTCCTTCAATCCCTTTTTTGGTGATCGAAATTAAGCGTTCTTTATAAAAGCCGTGGTCTACATAGGTGTTGACCAATTCATTAAAAAAGGAGCTGTCATTTGCTTTGGTGTAAGCTGCAATTTCACAAGCCAGTAGAGTAGAGGTAACCGCATCTTTGTCACGTACAAAATCTCCGACCATAAAACCAAAACTTTCTTCGCCTCCGCCAATGAAATCCATGTTTGGAAAGTCTTTAATCATCTTAGCAATCCACTTAAAACCTGTAAGTCCAATTTTACATTCAACGCCATAGGCCTCCACAAGTTTGGGAAGCATTGGAGAGGATACAATTGTAGAGCCTACAAATTGATTGCCGTTAATCGCACCATTGTTTTTCCATAAATCCAGCAAAAATTTGGTCATCATTACCATGGTTTGATTTCCATTGAGCATGACCATTTTGTTGTCAAAATTACGTACAGCAATTCCGAGACGGTCACAATCAGGATCGGTACCTATTACAATGTCAGCATTGACTTCCTCCGCCAATTCTAATGCCATTTTTAAAGCCTCAGGTTCTTCAGGATTTGGCGACTTCACTGTTGGAAAATCACCGTCAGGGACAGATTGTGCTTCTACAAGGTTTACATTCGTATAACCCGCACGCTTCAAAGTTTCTGGAACAGCTGTAATAGACGTTCCATGTAAGGCTGTAAATACAACAGAAACATTTTCTCTTGATTTAGGAGTATTTACTTCTAAACTTCCGTTTTTAACTGCTGCATTTATAAAGACATCATCAACGTCTTTCCCGATTAAATGAATCAATTCTTCATTTGCAGAAAAATTAATATCCGTATATTCTAAAGAATTTATAAGGTTGATGATTTCACCATCAAATGGAGGTACGAGTTGTCCACCATCTTCCCAATACACTTTATAGCCATTGTATTCAGGAGGGTTGTGAGACGCTGTTAAAACAATTCCACATTGACATCCTAAATATTTAAGAGCAAAAGATAATTCTGGTGTCGCACGAAGGTCTTCAAATAAAAACACTTCGATATTATTAGCAGAAAAGACATCAGCTACAATTTTAGCAAAGGATTGGCTGTTGTGTCTACAATCAAAAGCAATCACCACTTTTATGGGTTGATTTGGATAGGTTTGATGTAAATAGTCACTAAGTCCTTGTGTGTTTTTTCCGAGGGTGTATTTGTTAATTCGGTTGGTGCCAACACCCATAACGCCTCGCATACCGCCTGTTCCAAACTCTAAGTTTTTATAGAAGCAATCGTTGAGTTCATCTGGATTGGTTGCTTGGAGTTCCGTAATAGTTTTTTTTGTATCATCATCAAAAAAAGGAGACAACCAAGTGGTTAAATTTTCTTGAATATATAAATCTGTTTTAGACATGTAAAAAAATATTTTTTGCAAATGTAAATATTTGCGAACATTTATGAATTGTTTTAAGGGCTTTTTAAGGATATTTTAAGCATCTGTAGCTTCAGATATGAGGTAACGCTCTTTGTTTTGTCTGGATTGGAGGACAATTTCGCCCAAAAATCCTGCTACAAAAAACTGTGTTCCAATGACCATGGTTGTTAGCGCGATGAAAAATTCGGGTCTGTTAGCTATCAAACGTCCTGATGGATTCAGGAATAACTTGTCTATTCCTAGATAAGAGGCAAACCCCAATCCAATCATAAACATGATGACCCCGAGGAGTCCAAAAAAGTGCATGGGGCGTCTTCCAAACTTGGAGATAAACCATATTGTAATCAAATCTAAAAATCCATTTATAAATCGTTCCATGCCAAATTTTGTTTTTCCGTATTTTCTTGCTTGATGAATAACCACTTTCTCTACAATGTTCGTAAACCCTGCATTGACTGCCAATACTGGGATATACCGGTGCATTTCACCATAGACATCAATTGATTTTACCACATTATTACGGTAAGCTTTTAAGCCACAGTTGAAGTCGTGAAGGCTAAGACCAGATATTTTTCTTGCTGCCCAATTAAATAATTTTGAAGGAAGGTTTTTAGCAAAAAAGGAATCGTAGCGTTTCTTTTTCCAACCACAAACAATGTCGTGGCCTTGTTCTTTTACAAGCTTATATAGTTCAGGAATTTCATTTGGACTGTCTTGTAAATCCGCATCCATAGTGATGACAACATCGCCTTCAGCTTTTGCAAACCCTGCGTGCAAGGCTTGAGACTTCCCAAAGTTTTTTGAAAACCTGAGTCCTAAAACCGATGTGTTTTTGTTGCAAAGTTTCTGAATCACCTCCCAAGAAAGTTCGGTACTCCCGTCATCTATAAAAAGAATTTCATATGAAAATTGATTGGATTGCATCACAGATACAATCCAATCGTGTAATTCTTCTAAAGAGTCTTGTTCGTTAAGTAGTGGTATAACGACTGATATATCCATTCTATTTACTTTTGAAAGTCAAAAGTAAAGAATTTAAGCTTCTTTATCGTCAGTTTTCTTAACGATTAACGCGACGATCAGTCCAATAACTGCATAAAAAGCAAGTCTAAAAACAAATGCTTGACCCTGCATTGCTAATGAAAAGTTGTTTTTTGTAGCTGCTTCTTCCAAGGCGGCTTGCATTGCTTCTTGTGGCATTCCAAAACGTTCCATGGTTTGTTTTGTTACTAATAATATTTGCTCATTTAAATAGGTAGCTGCTTCAGGATCAATAAATGTAAAAATAGCGACTCCAATTACTGTAGCTACAAGCGTTCCAATCGCGATAGTGATAAAATAAGAAGTAAAAGCTTGTTTGAAGCTAATAAACCCATTTAAAATTGTTCTAGATTTCATCGCAGAAACAACGCCGTAAGCAACTACAACTATGAATAAAATAATTCCTAGCCACCATTCTGTAAATAAATCTAGGTTGACAGCATAAATTAATACGGTAATAAGTGATAAAATAGCTCCTAAGTAAAGGCCATTATTAATTGCTGATGATTTTGTAGTTGGTTCCATAGTTTTTTATTGATTTAGTTTAAGTTATATTTGTATGACACAGTTTTCAAAGATAAGTTACAATTTTATTTAAAAAAATAAAATAAATAAACCGTTGTAGATTTGTAAAAAATATATAAATTTGCAACTCGAAAAATCGAATTTAATAGTTTACGTGATGAAAAAAGATATACACCCAGACAATTACAGAGTAGTAGCATTTAAAGATATGTCAAACGAAGATGTATTTTTAACAAAATCAACTGCAGACACAAATGAAACTTTAGAAGTGGATGGTGTAGAATACCCATTAATCAAAATGGAAATCTCTAGAACATCTCACCCATATTACACTGGTAAGTCTAAATTAGTAGATACAGCTGGACGTATCGATAAGTTCAAAACTAAATACGCGAAATTCAAGAAATAATTACATTTCTTTTAATTATACTACAAAAGCCTTTCTACTATTGAAAGGCTTTTCTTATTTTTACACAAAGCTTTTGTATGAATTATATACTTTTTGACGGTGAAAATAGAGAGGCATTATTACCTTTTACTTATACGCGTCCTGTCGCGGATCTTCGTATTGGGATTTTAACGATTCGTGAAAAATGGGAATTGTCCTTAGGAGCTACCACTACGACCGTCACAGAGGATTATCTATCAGATAAATACCCGATGGTTGAAATGGAGCAGAATGTCATGATCAATGCGTCATACACTCCATCCGAAGTTTTAGTCAATCAAATAAAAAATTTAAAAGAAAACCAAGCTGTTTTTGATGGCGATACAATGGTCGCTTTTTTTAGCTTAGAAGATCAAGAAATAGATATTGACACATTAGAAGTGTACCAACTTGAAGCAACGGTTTTAAAAGTTGAAACTACTTGGGATATTTTTTCCAAAAATGGTGCTGCCATAAAAGCAGACTTCGATCTGTTAACAGCTGAAAGAACATCTGCACCGATTCCTGCAAATACTGTCGCTTTTAATCCAGAAGCTATTTTTATTGAAGAAGGTGCTAAATTACCGTTGTGTGTACTTAACGCTACTGATGGTCCCATTTATATCGGTAAAAACTCCGAAATCATGGAAGGCAGTATGGTAAGAGGGCCTTTTGCACTTTGTGAAGGATCAACTCTTAAAATGGGAACTAAAATTTATGGACCAACGACTGTTGGACCCCACTCCAAAGTAGGTGGTGAGGTTAATAATTCTGTATTCTTTGGATATTCTAATAAAGGTCATGATGGATTTTTAGGGAATTCCGTTATTGGAGAATGGTGTAATTTAGGGGCAGACACCAATAATTCAAACCTAAAAAACAACTATGCTGAGGTACGATTATGGAGCTATGAAACTGAAAATTTCGCAAAAACAGGACTTCAGTTTTGTGGATTGATGATGGGCGATCATAGCAAATGTGGTATTAATACCATGTTTAATACCGGAACTGTTGTCGGAGTGAGTGCTAATATTTTTGGCAGTGGTTTTCCTCGTAATTTTATTCCAAGTTTTAGTTGGGGTGGCGCTAAAGGATTTACAACTTATTTAACTTCAAAAGCTTTTGAAGTTGCTCAAGTCGTTATGAAACGACGCGGGTTGGAGCTTTCAACACAAGATTCCGCTATTTTAGAACATGTCTTTGAACAGTCTGCAGCCTACAGAACCGATTAATTTTTCTGAACATTTTTTAGTTCTAACAAATTTGTAGGATTGATCCCCAGTCCTACAACATCGAAGGCTGTAAACCGTACCACTTCATCATAAAACAATACGACTACGGGCGCTTTTTTGATAACCAACGCATCCATTTTTTGATAGAGATCAATGCGCTTTATAAGATCTGTTTCTAGCATTGCTTGCTCATACCATAAATCGAATTGTGCATCTTTAAAGTGGGTATAATTGGGACCATTAGGCGCAAAATTCCCACTGTAAAATAAGGATAAATAATTCTGAGCATCAGGATAATCTGCCACCCAACTCGCTCTAAATAGATCCACTTTGCCATTTGATTTCGCAGATTTCAGTGAAGATGGCGGCATAACCTCAATGCGAATGGTTAAACCAATTGACTGCAATTCCCGTTGAATAAATTCACTAAAGCTTAAATAATTAGAAATGGTGGTCAACGTAATTTCGGGTTGTGGATTGCCAGATTCATTTCGGTAAGTTTCTAGTAGCTGTTTTGCTTTTTCGGGTTGATAATCGTAGCCCACGTTTTCATTATGCCCTGGAAGTCCTTTTGGGATAAAACCGCCAATGGCAGGAATCCCAATTCCATTTCTTAAGTATTTCATCATTTTGGCACGATCAAAGCCATAATTCAAAGCTTGTCGAATCAATTCACTTTGGTATTCAGGAACTTCTGAGTCCATATAAAACCCTAAATATTCTGTATTTAAATAGGGGGCTCTGAGCATTTTAACACTTGTTGCGTAGCTTTGTTTTAAAACACCATCAGCGCACAAAATATCGTCCTTATATGAAGCGTCTAATCCAGTGATGTAGTCAATATTTCCTTGGACAAATTGAAGAAACTCACTTTGTTTGTCTGCCAAAAATGTTATGGATACCGCTTCTAAATACGGCAGTCTTTCACCCTTTGAATTGGTTTCAAAATAGCGGTTGTTTTTTCTAAAGATTAATTTTATGTTTTCCTCCCAACGTTTAAATTTATAGGGCCCAGTACCTATAGGATTCGATCTGAAATTAGCTCCGTAATGTTCTACAATCTCTTTGGGCACTACACTGCAATACTTCATGGTTAAGAGTCCTAAAAAGGCAGGGAAAGGCGATTTTAAAGTGATCTGAAAACGCTGTGCGTCCAATGCTGTATAAGACTCCACATTTTGAAGTACCCATCCACCTGGTGAAGCTAGTTTAGGGTCTTTCAAACGGTCAAAACTATAGGCGAAATCATTAGCAGTTACCGAACGTGTTTGATTTGTTCCAAACAAGGAATGTGTATGGAAATAGACATCTTTTCTTAAATCAAAAGTGTAGGTCTTTGCGTTTTCCGAAATTTCCCATGAACTCGCAATGGCGGGTACAACATTCATTAAAGAATCCATTTGAACCAAGCCGTTAAACAATTGATTAATCGCTGAAATATCGGCGTTGTCTTTTGCAAATGCAGGATCTAAAGAGCCTATGTTTTTGTGCTCGTTATATCTAAATACTAGATTGGTTTTAGTATCGACATCATTTGTATTACATCCTAAAAATAAGGAACTAAAAAAAAGAAGTCTTCCAATTTGTAGCCAGAAGTAATTAGATGCTTGTTTTGTCATTATATATGATAATTGTAAATTTGTCCACTTGGTAAAAGTACAAGAATGATTGATAGAAAAAAAGTCGCTTTTTACACTTTAGGGTGTAAATTAAATTTTTCCGAAACAGCAACAATTGCACGAAACTTTCAAGACGAAGGGTTTGATCGTGTTGAGTTTTCTGAATTTGCGGATATTTATGTCATTAATACGTGTTCTGTAACCGAGAATGCAGACAAACGTTTTAAAACCATTGTAAAGCAGGCACAGCGTTCAAACCCAGAAGCATTTGTCGTGGCTGTAGGGTGTTATGCACAATTACAACCTGAAGAATTGGCAGCTGTTGATGGTGTTGATTTGGTATTAGGTGCCACCGAAAAATTTAAAATAACCGATTATTTAAACGAGTTAACCAAAAATGAGTCCGCTGCGATTCATTCTTGCGAGATTGAAGATGCCGATTTTTATGTAAGTAGCTATTCCATTGGAGATCGTACGCGCGCTTTTTTGAAAGTCCAAGATGGTTGTGATTATAAATGTACCTATTGTACCATTCCTTTAGCACGTGGAATTTCTAGGTCTGATACCCTTCAAAATGTATTGGACAACGCAAAAAAAATAGCAGGTCAAGGTATTAAAGAAATTGTCTTAACAGGGGTTAATATTGGAGATTACGGCAAAGGAGAATTTGGAAATAAAAAACACGAGCATACTTTTTATGAATTGGTTCAAGCTTTGGATACCATTAAAGGGATTCATCGCCTGCGAATTTCGTCTATTGAGCCTAATTTATTAAAAGATAACACGATTGATTTTGTTTCACAAAGTAATTCATTTGTGCCTCATTTCCACATTCCTTTACAAAGTGGGAGTAATGTAATGCTTAAAGCGATGCGAAGACGTTACATGAAAGAACTGTATCAAGATCGCGTAGGGCATATCAAAAGCGTGATGCCTGATGCTTGTATTGGTGTGGATGTAATCGTTGGGTTTCCAGGTGAAACCGATGATTTATTTTTAGAAACTTACAATTTTTTAAACACTTTAGATATTTCATATCTTCATGTATTTACCTATTCCGAGCGTCCAAATACGCATGCTGCCACTCTTTCTGAAGTCGTACCAAAATCGGTGCGTTCGAAACGAAGTAAAATGCTGAGAGGCCTGTCTGCCAAAAAACGACGTGCTTTTTATGAAAGTCAAATAGGGAAGAAGCGAACTGTTTTATTTGAGGGGGAGAACAAAGAAGGGTATATTCATGGGTTCACTGAGAACTATGTCAAAGTAAAAGCACCTTGGAATCCAGAACTCGTCAATACATTGCACGGTATTACCCTTACTGAAATTGATTCAGACGGATTGGTAAGATTTGAATTTGAACAAGCGTTCGCACAAACTTAAATGCGTATTCCTACAGGAAGCATTTTTCTATAGCGACGATTTCCACGTATAAATTTTGCTACAGGGGGACTTGTAGGGACTACACTAATGTTTTTTTCACTAATATTTTCTAAAACGATTTTTAAAAAATTTTCAAGAAATTCGTCTGACATTAAAACTTCAGGAATATTTAGTTTTGTTAAGAAAATTTTTCGTTCTTGTTGAGAATATTCTAGGGTAGCCATATCGCCGCCAACATTTAATTCATATTGGCGTAAAAAAGCATTGTCTGTTAAATTAGAAGCGTCAACCATAATAAAGTGTTTTTCAGTAGGTTTATGATAATTCTAGACTGCAAATTTACAAAAAATAATCTAACTTATATTATATTAGCTTAGTGTATCAAAATGAAAATAAAATACCTGTCTATTTTTTACCTGGTTTAGCTGCCAATCCTAGTATTTTTAAAAACATTCAATTAGACCCTGATAGGTTTGAAATTCACTTTTTAGAATGGATGATTCCTTATCATGAGGAGTCTATTTCAGAGTATGCATTGCGTTTTTGTTCTAAAGTCAAACATTCAAATGCTGTTTTGGTGGGTGTCTCTTTTGGTGGTATTATTGCTCAAGAAATGAATTTGGTTCAAGATTTCAGAAAAATCATTATTATTTCGAGTGTTAAATCCCGTCAAGAATTACCGCTCCACCTTCAATTGGCAGGTACAACTAAGGCTTATAAATTTGTTCCCACCAGTCTTTTTGCACAAAATATTGATTTATTATCAAAATATGCTTTTGGAAAACCCATTGTAAAACGTCTAGATTTATACAAACAGTATTTATCCATCACAGACAAACGCTATTTGGACTGGGCCATCAAACAGGTTGTTTCTTGGAGTCAAGAAGTCAGTGACCCTAATTTAATCCACATTCATGGAAATAAGGATATTATTTTTCCAATTGATAAGATCGATGACTGTATTGTCGTTGAGGGTGGCACCCATATTATGATTTTGAATAAATTTAAATGGTTGAACGAAAATTTACCCAATTTGATTCTTGGTTAATGTCCGCTCGCCTTTTTTTTGTATTTTTAAACCATTAAACCCATCCTATTATGCATTACATTAAAAATATTTTTTTTACAATCGGAACAATTTCTTTGGTTGGATTCCTAGTTTTAGCTTTTACGAGCCAACCCGTTTTAGAAATTGAACACGATTCTTTAGAAAACGATTATAATGTCTACGCCCTAGAAATTCCAAAAACCCTTGATTTTTCAGGGGAAGAGTTGCCAGTTTATACTCCCGATATTCGAGAACGTATGGATCGTGAGTTGCTTGTAAATACCTATTGGCAGTCTAATGGATTGTTGTTGTTTAAGCGGTCTCACCGATATTTTCCTGTCATCGAACCAATTTTAAAATCATATGGAATTCCAGATGATTTTAAATATTTAGCCCTTATAGAAAGTGGACTCCAAAATGTAACTTCTCCCGCAGGCGCCAAGGGGTTTTGGCAAATTATGGAAGCTACAGGCAAAGAATATGGGTTGGAAATTAATTCGAATGTTGACGAGCGTTATCATCTAGAAATGTCAACACACGTGGCTTGTAAATATCTGTTAAAAGCCAAAGAAAAATTTGGCAACTGGACACTTGCCGCTGCCGCTTATAATGCTGGTGTCCGTGGAATTTCAAATCAACTTGAAAGACAACAGGTCAAAAACTATTATGACTTATTACTTGGAGAGGAGACTGGTCGTTACATATTTAGAGTAGTTGCTCTAAAAGAAATTATAAATCATCCACATAAATACGGATTCAATTTTACTGTTTCTGATTTATACGCACCCATACCAACATCTACAATTCAATTAGATACGGCTGTGACCGACTTTGTACAGTTTGCAAATAAATTAGGTCTTAATTATAAACAATTAAAGATTCATAATCCATGGTTGAGAGAAGGGTTTTTGAATAACAAATCCAGAAAATTGTACACTTTAGAAATTCCTGAAAAAGGGTATTATAATAGTAAAAATTAACGTCGCTTCCCGCCGCGTTGTTGTCCACCAAAATGTTGATTTGGCATCGTTGCTTTTTTCATCTGTTGCTTCATCATTTTGATTTGCTCAGACAACATATCTCGTTTATCTAGTTTTTGGGCTTCTTGCAATAATTTTTGTGCTTCTAACTTTCGACGCTTTGTAAAAGCAATTCCTGCTAAATTTAATTTAGCCATTGCTAAATCATGATCCATTGATAAACCAAAACTAATGGCGTTTTTAAAATATTTCTCAGCATCGTTCATGTTTGTTTGAGACACCATGATTCCTTTTAGGAAATTATAATAACCTTGTTGCTTTTTAGTCAATGCCGTTTTCGGATTCTTGATCTTATTAAGAAGGCGATCTGTTCCAGGGAAATCTTGTTTTCTAAGTTTAAGAAAAGCCAAAAGAATCATTTCATTTTTAAAATAGAAAAACACAAATACTAAAGCCAAGAGAATGAGCATAATCCCATTTCCGACATAGGTTTCTGTAATTTGATATACGCCATAAGCGATAATGGCTGTAGCTAGAACTAATTTTATATTTTTGTTGAACATATTTAAGGTTGTTTATTTTGCGAGTACAAAGGTAGTAAAAACAAATCAAAATTATTTTAAAATTAGGTTTGTCAAAGTAAAAACTCTTTGTATATTTGCACCGCGCTTAGAGTGAGGACTTGAGCGCATTTTTTAAAGATAATAACACTAGAAAAAGTTTTAAAAATATACTAAAATGAAAAGAACGTTTCAACCATCGAAAAGAAAAAGAAAAAACAAACATGGTTTTAGAGAAAGAATGGCTTCTGCCAATGGAAGAAAAGTTCTTGCTAGAAGACGTGCAAAAGGAAGAAAGAAAATAAGTGTTTCTTCTGAACTTCGTCACAAAAAATAATGATTAACAATTGTTAATATATTAAAGGTGTTGCTTGTAGCAACGCCTTTTTTTATACCCAAACGTTACTTAATTTCGTATCCTATTATAATACAATCAATTACAATAAAAAATGCCTAAAAATAAAGATCTTAAATCAATTTTAATTATAGGTTCGGGACCCATCGTCATCGGACAGGCTTGTGAGTTCGATTACTCTGGAACACAAGCTCTCCGTTCACTTAGAGAAGATGGAATTGAAACTATCCTAATTAATTCCAATCCAGCAACTATCATGACGGATCCAGCGATGGCCGATCATGTGTATTTACTTCCATTAACGACCAAGTCAATTATCAAAATTTTAAAAGAACACCCTCAAATTGATGCGGTTCTTCCGACTATGGGTGGGCAAACAGCTTTGAACCTTTGTATAGAGGCAGATGAAAAAGGAATTTGGGAAGATTTTGGAGTGGATATTATAGGGGTTGATATTGAGGCTATTAATATTACAGAAGATAGAGAGAAGTTTCGTGAGTTGATGCTGAAAATTGGAATTCCAATGGCGCCACAAGCGACGGCAACCTCTTTCTTAAAAGGAAAAGAAATTGCACAAGAATTTGGGTTTCCACTCGTCATAAGAGCCTCTTTTACATTAGGAGGTGATGGTGCTGCCATTGTACATAAAGAAGAAGATTTTGATGAATTATTAACTCGTGGACTTGAGATTTCTCCTATCCATGAAGTTATGATTGATAAGGCCTTACTTGGTTGGAAGGAATATGAATTAGAATTGCTAAGAGATTCTAATAATAATGTGGTGATAATTTGTTCAATTGAAAATATGGATCCAATGGGGATTCATACAGGGGATTCAATTACAGTGGCTCCCGCAATGACTTTGAGTGATCGGACGTATCAGAGAATGCGTGATATGGCCATTCATATGATGCGCAGTATCGGAGATTTTGCAGGAGGATGTAACGTGCAATTTGCAGTGTCTCCAGATGAAAAAGAAGATATCATTGCCATCGAAATCAATCCGCGTGTCTCGCGATCCTCGGCATTGGCAAGTAAAGCAACAGGCTATCCCATTGCAAAAATTGCAGCTAAATTAGCTTTGGGCTATCACTTAGATGAACTTAGTAATCAAATTACAAAATCGACTTCGGCTTTATTTGAACCGACTTTAGATTATGTAATTGTTAAAATTCCAAGATGGAACTTTGATAAATTTGAAGGATCAGATAGAACTCTAGGCTTGCAAATGAAGTCTGTTGGGGAAGTAATGGGAATTGGACGTTCGTTTCAAGAAGCACTTCACAAAGCAACACAATCGCTTGAAATTAAACGAAATGGTTTAGGAGCCGACGGAAAAGAAAATAAAAATTACGATCAAATTATTGAAAAATTAACCCATGCATCATGGGATCGTGTATTTATTATTTATGATGCTATTCAGATGGGAATTCCCCTAAGTCGTATTCATGAAATCACTAAAATTGATATGTGGTTTTTGAAACAATATGATGAATTACATCATCTTAAAAATGAAATTTCTACCTTCAAAATTGATTCTATTGAAAAACCTTTATTGCTAGAAGCGAAGCAAAAAGGATATGGCGATCGACAAATTGCACATATGTTAGGCTGTTTGGAAAGTCAAGTGTACAATAAACGTGAAGAACTTGGAATCAATCGTGTTTATAAATTAGTAGATACCTGTGCTGCGGAGTTTGAAGCAAAAACACCTTATTACTATTCAACATTTGAAAGTGATATGGAAACAGCGGATGGCAACCGTTTTTCAGAAAATGAAAGCATTGTTTCTGATAAGAAAAAAGTCATTGTATTAGGGTCTGGTCCCAACCGTATTGGTCAAGGAATCGAGTTTGATTACTGCTGTGTACACGGTGTTTTAGCCGCTGCTGAATGTGGGTATGAAACCATTATGATTAACTGTAATCCTGAAACCGTTTCTACAGATTTTGACACTGCTGATAAGTTGTATTTTGAACCTGTATTTTGGGAACATATTTACGACATCATTAAACACGAAAAACCAGAAGGAGTGATAGTTCAGTTAGGAGGTCAAACGGCTTTGAAACTTGCTGAAAAATTAACCAAATATGGCGTTAAAATATTAGGAACTAGTTTTGAATCCTTAGATTTAGCAGAAGATAGAGGTTTATTTTCAAACCTTTTGAAAGAGAATAACATTCCTTACCCAGAATTTGACATTGCAACGACGGCTGATGAAGCAGCAGCCATTGCAGATGTGTTGGATTTTCCAATTTTAGTTCGTCCTTCTTATGTACTAGGGGGGCAGGGAATGAAAATTGTAATTAACAAAGAAGAATTAGAAAAACATGTTGTTGAATTACAAAGTAGAATGCCAGGGAATCAGTTGCTGTTAGATCACTATTTAGATGGGGCAATTGAAGCAGAAGCGGATGCTATTTGTGATGGTGAAAACGTATATATTATTGGCATCATGGAGCATATAGAGCCTTGTGGAATTCACTCTGGCGATAGTAATGCAACCTTACCACCATTTAATTTAGGTAATTTAGTGATGCAACAAATTAAAGACCATACCAAAAAAATTGCTTTGGCACTCAATACGGTCGGTCTTATAAACATACAGTTTGCCGTGAAAGATGATATGGTATATATTATTGAAGCCAACCCAAGAGCATCTCGTACGGTTCCATTCATAGCAAAAGCCTATGGCGAACCTTATGTGAATTATGCCACTAAAGTGATGTTAGGAGAAAAGAAAGTTACAGATTTTGACTTTAACCCACATTTGGAAGGTTATGCCATCAAACAACCTGTGTTCTCGTTTAATAAATTTCCAAATGTCAACAAGCAACTTGGGCCTGAAATGAAAAGTACAGGAGAAAGTATTTTATTTATAGACAGTCTAAAGGACGATGAGTTTTATAATCTCTACTCGAGAAGAAAAATGTACTTGAGTAAATAATTAATTAAAGCGACTTTTTAGTCGCTTTTTTTTATCAACTCAAAATCAAAAACTACAGTAACTATTTCCGCAATTTTTGAACTGACAATACTTGGGATTTCAACATCAAAATCATTGGGTGAAATTTCAAAAGATCCTTTAAAGTTGAACGTATTTTTAGAAGGGGTGATTTCTACAGAAACGTTTTCAATCGGTTTTGTCACGCCATGGAAACTTAGCGTCCCAATAATACTGTATGTATTTTGAATGTTTTCTAAAGAAAAACCTACTAATTCCCCTTTGAAAATAGCTTTGGGAAATTCATCTGACTCGGCATAGTTTTCATTAAAATGCTCTTCCATAAGCGCATTTTTAAAACGAAACCCTTTGACTAGTGCAAGGGCAGCAAATTGCCCATTGGCTGTATTTAAAATTGCAGTTACATTAGTATTGGTCGCTTTTATTTCTTCAAAAGCTTCAACACTAGCTTCAAAATTTAGAACTCCAGATTTGGTCAGATATTTCTCTTGAGAAAATCCTACCACAGAAATGAAAGCGAATAATAAATATAAGTTTTTCATGTGTGTACTTTTATTGTTTTTTTATGGGTCACAACTTATATCCGTTTAGCTATTTTACTTGGATATCAAGTTTTTAGTTATGGATGGTTCATTGTTTTGGCCTTATATTATTCAGCAAACCCTTCAGATTGCCATCGTATAATCAAATCTATAGAAGCTTGAGGGATTCGCGACCCGCCAAGTGGCATAAATCCACCTTCTCCAGACTGTCTGTTGATACGATCTATAAGATTTGTGTTTTCAATAGAGCTCTGAACCTCACTTAATGTTGTTAATGGAACTCCAGCACCGTTGATTGCAGGGTTGGAATGGCAAGCAACACAGTTGGAATCAAATATGGGTTTTATTTGTTCTGAATACGTAATAACTACTTCTGGATCTACCTGGTCTATAAGATCATTTTCACTTGCATTCGTACAAGAAATAATTAAAAAAGCAAGTGTAATCGTAAAAATAGATTGTGTGATTCTCATGTCAATTATTGTTTTCTATTTTCAAATTTAATTCTTTTTTTGTTTAGACTGTATAGAATTCAATATTAATCTTTACCTTTATTCTTGTTTAACTATTTTATGCATATGCGAAACAAAATTATATTTAGTTTTATTTTAATTCTTGGTATAATCTTTGCACATAATTATATGTATCCAGATCACAGGTCAATTAGTGAAGAGTCAGTTAGTTACAAGTTAGATGCGGAGTCTTTATTTAATGAATTTATTGAAGATTCTCAACAAGCTGAATTAAAATATTTGGATCAAACCATTGTTGTTTCAGGTGTTATAACATCTATAAACGCTGAAAATATAACAATTAGTAATAAAATTTATTGTCAATTTGAGACTCTAAATAGTAATTTTAAAGTAAACAAGTCTATTGCAGTCAAAGGAAGATGTATTGGATTTGATGATTTATTAGAAGAGATTAAACTCGATCAATGTAGTATTATAAAATAATTTATGAAGTACCTATTACTTATTTTAGCTTTCAATTTTTCCTTTGCTCAAACGGATGTGTTTGACTGTGCACGTACAGGAACTGCTGAAGAAATGGAAGCATTTTACACCTCCAATCCAAAATTAGTGGATACATTAAATGACCGAGGAAGCTCGCCACTCATCTTAGCAGCTTATTATAACAACATTGCAGTTGCCAATTACTTAATAGACAAAGTTGACAACATCAACGGAAATAGTGACGATGGCACGCCTTTAATGGCAGCTGTGGTCAAAGGACATGTAGAAATAGCCAAAGCTTTTGTAGATTCCGGAGCAGACCCAAACCTAACCGATGCCAACGGTGCCACCGCCTTACACTATGCGGTCATGTTTAATAACCAACAACTAGCAACCCTATTAATAGAGGCTGGTGCAAGTGCTTTTATGAAAAATAATGTAGGTCAGTCTCCTTTAGATTTTGCAAAAATGCACAACGATAAAACATTAAATTCTATTCTAAATAAATAATTCTAAATACAAATACTATGAAAAAAACTACTTTAATTCTTTCTTTATTAATATCCGCTTTTGGATTCGCACAAAACGTTTCCACTGGAGTTGTACAACTTGCATCTGATTTCACTGTCAATTTTCAAGTGAACGGAACGACTAACAAAGTTACCATGACTATGGTAGGTCCTAGTAATGTTTGGTTAGCAGTTGCTTTGGATGCATCAAGTATGGGAAGCACAAATAAAGATGTGGTTATCTATGACAGTACGGGTCTTCAAGATCGATATTTGAATGGACAAGCTACACCTCCAACTGATGGTGCTAATAATCAAGATTGGACTGAATCAAGCAATACAGTAGCTAGTGATGTACGTACAATTGTCGCGACAAGAGATCTAAATACGAATGATTCTAAAGATTATGTATTTACGACCGCAAACAACACATCCCTTCCATTGCTTTGGGCAAAGGGTTCTAGCCTTTCTTTAGCATATCATGGTGCTAGAGGTTCTGCTGCTTCGACTCTGGGCAATGAAGCCATATCAGCACTGCCGGAATTTGATGTGTATCCAAATCCTGCAGATTTAGAACTGAATGTAAAGTTCCCAACTAGCATACAAAAAGCGCAAGTGGCGGTTTACAGTGTTTTAGGATCTTTGGTTTTTCAAGCTGAATTGGATCAGTTCAATTCGAAAATCAATACGTCCGATTGGAACTCAGGAGTTTATATCATGAACATTAGTACTTCTGATTTTTCTGAAACAAAGCGTATTATCAAACAATAATAACTAGCTTATAATAATTTTTAAAAACCATTGGATGCATTTTTGATGGTTTTTTTTAACTTTAAACAATGAAAAAAAATCTAACCTCCCTGTTTTTACTTTTTAGTGTACTTCTTTTTTCACAAGAAGATTTGTTGAGTGAGATAGATACAGACTCCGAAACACCTGTATATGCTTCTGCCGTATTTAAGGGGTTGAAGGTGATTAATTTTGAATCCACTAAGTTGGTCGCTAAAGGAGGATTTAACTTTATTGTATCGCACCGATTTGGAACGGTCAAAAACGGTTTTGAAAATCTTTTTGGATTGGATGAAGCTGTGACACATTTGAATTTTGTGTATGGAATTTCTGATCATTTCAATGTGAGTGCTTCTAGAAGCTCTAATCAAAAGATTTATGAAGTTGCCACCAAGTTTAGATTGGCAAGACAAGAGGAAGGCAAAATGCCATTTACTTTGGTAGGATATACCTCTGTTTTAGCAAACACAGCACTTGACACGGACAACTTACCGAAGTTAGATTTTAAACACCGTTTGAGTTATGTAGGCCAATTGTTGATTTCTCGAAAAGTGACAAAAGAGCTTTCTCTTTTAGTGGCTCCTACATTTTTTCATGATAACTATGTAATAGATAATTCACAAGACAACTCACAATATGCAGTTGCTTTAGGTGGGCGTTATAAGTTAGGAAGTCGTTGGTCTGTAAATATGGAATATGGCATGCATTTAAACAGAAGTGCTACGTCCTTGTACAACAATCCTTTTTCTATTGGAGTGGATTTAGAAACTGGAGGACACATTTTTCAGTTGCATTTTACCAATTCTCAATCCATGAATACCAACGGAGTTTTTGGTTCTAGCACAGGTGATTGGGGTGAAGGAGATGTGTATTTTGGATTTAATTTAGCACGCTCGTTTTAAGAGATTAATCGTCTCCTTCGGCACGTTTTAAAATAGCTTCTGGCAATGCCTTGTTTGCTTTCGCACCTAATTTTTTTAGCTTTTCAACACGGGTTACCAAACTTCCTTGTCCATCTACTAGCTTGTTCATCGCCGCAGAATAGTCATTTTTGGCAGCATCTATTTTCTTGCCAACACCTGTTAAATCGGTAATTAAGCCCTCAAACTTATCGTATAAACCACCTGCTTGGCGTGCAATTTCAATCGCGTTTTTCTGTTGTTTTTCGTTTTTCCATAGACTGTCCACCGTTCGAAGTGTGGCTAAGAGGGTAGAAGGTGTCACAATCACAATATTACTTTCAAAGGCTTTACTGTACAGGTTAGTGTCATCGTTTGAAGCAATGGCAAAAGCTGGCTCTACAGGGATAAACATCAAAACAAAATCGGGCGATTCAATGTCATATAAATCGTGGTAATTTTTTCCAGACAATTGATCAACGTGTTTTTTAATAGAATTGATATGGGCTTTCAAATGTTTTTCTTGGTCTTCAGAATCCGCATTGACATAGCGCTCATAATCTGTTAACGAGACTTTTGAATCAATCACCATCTTTTTCCCGTCTGGTAAATGCAATACCACATCTGGTAGGACACGACTTCCGTCTGGGAGTGTAAAACTTTGTTGCACAAAATATTCGCGATCTTTTACTAAGTTTGATTTTTCAAGCACGCGTTCTAGAACCAATTCGCCCCAATTTCCTTGCATTTTACTATCGCCTTTCAAAGCTTTGGTCAGGTTGTTGGCTTCCTTACTCATTACTTGGTTCAAGTCTTTTAAGCCAGTTAATTGCTCTTTGAGAGCAGAGTGCATAATGATACTTTCTTTTTGTCTTGCTTCCACTTTTTGTTCAAATCCTTGAATTTTTTCTTGTAAGGGATTTAAAATTTGTTTGAGGTTTTCTTTATTTTGAATGGTGAATTTTTCAGATTTTTCTTCCAGAATTTTAGATGCTAAGATTTCAAAATCTTTCCGAAGTTGTGCTTGACGTTCTTCGAGTTCTTTTTCGCGTTTCAGATTATCGTCTTGGAGCGTATCAAAAGCTGCATTTTTTTGAACCAACTGAATGTTTAAGGCGTCTTTTTCGGACCTAAAATCATCGCGTTCAGTTTCAATATTTAAAATGGTATTTTTGAGTTCAGAAACCGTTTGACTCAACTGGTTTCGACGTTCTTCAAGCGTACTTCGTTCGCTCTTGCTTTTTAATTTTGAAATGGTAAGTCCTAAATAGCCACCAATCAGGCCACTAGTTATTACAGATAAGATGAGAATTAAATTTTCAGTCATTATAGAGTGTTCTTTGCTATAAAAGTATGAAAATCCTACAGTCTATTAGAATTAAAACTTCAAAAAATTGAAATAAACCAACTCCTTAAGATGTTTAGCTTAATTGCAAATATCGTTTTTGAACAAAATTAAACCCAAGGATCATCACGCCAGAATAAAAGAAATCGCCTAAAAGAGAATTTCTAAAAAACGGAATGGCAAGGGTGTAACATTCAATAAATCCTGTCCATGTTTTTGGGTATCCCATCAGCCATACTCCAAAATTAGTTATGATGAAAAAACAGATACTGCTTAACAATATTGTGAATACACTTGGTTTTTTGGTTTGGGTTCCAATAAAACTGACAAATATAAAAGCAGCATACACAACGATTGAAATAGAATGAAACCCTAGAAATAGGTCGGATACCACCATAATAAAAAGAGGTGCTAGATATGCTAAAGATTTGTTAGTAAAATACAACCCACCAAAAAGGGCAATAGCAGTGACGGGAGTGAAATTTGGGAGGTGTGGTATGAGTCTTAACAAAACAGCAATTAGCAGAAATGCTAAGATAACAAATTGTCTTTTAGATAAGTAGGTATTCGACATAGGAGTTGTTTTCAACAAAAATAATAATAATTCGATTAATTTCATCTATTGTGTTAGAATTTTTTACATTTGGAGCGAATTTTGGTTTGTATCTTTATTTTTTAGAGATACAATTAAAAGGGAATCTGGTTAAATTCCAGAGCTGTTCCCGCAACTGTATACTTAGTTTTGCATTCGCAAAATGCTTTTGATCTTATTCTTTGTCACTGGAAATTTCTGGGAAGACTCATCAAAAGACGTAAGCCAGGAGACCTGCCTTATTCAAAAAACAATGTTAAACTTTCGGGATAGAAGTTTTCATACGACTAAGTATGCCTTATTATCTCGAGTAATTAAATTTAAATGACCTACAAGCCCTATGCCCTAATCGCACTATTTCTATGTGCCCAAACTCAAATCAATGCCCAAAACGTTCTAGAAGAATCTTTAGAAGAAGTTGTTGTGACTGATTCTCGTTTTAAGCTCAAACGTGAAAACTCTGGAAAGACAGTGATTAAAATTTCTCAACAAGAGATTGAAAACAACCAAGGACGTACCATCTCTGAATTAATAAACACTAAAAGTGGTATTGAAATTAATGGCAGTAGAAGTAATGCAGGACAAAATTTAGGAGTGTATGTTCGTGGAGGACGAAACCGTCAAGTTTTAGTTTTAATTGACGGCATCCAAGTCAACGATCCGTCTCAAATTTCAGGGGGTTATGATTTTAGACTGCTAAATCTGAATCAAATTGAATCCATTGAAATTATCAAAGGTGCTTCAAGTACACTCTATGGAAGTGGTGCCGCTACTGCTGTTATCAATATTTCCACCAAAGCTGCGAATGCTAAAAAAATCAGTGCTGTTTATTCCTCAAGTGTTGGGACCAATCAAACCGAATCAGATCAGAATTACAACATTGCAGATTTTAATAACAGCGTCGCTTTTAGTGGTACACTTAATAAGTTCACTTACCGTGCTGCTTTTAATAACCAATTTTCTGATGGTCTATCGGCTGCAATCAGCGATATCAATGAGAAAGATGCATTTTCCAAATATGGCATAGATGTAAACCTTGGCTATAAATTTAGTCCTGCATTTTCTTTGAATTTTTATGGCAGTCACACCGATTCAAAATCAGAAATAGATGGATTTGATGTGAATTTTAATTTTGTAGATACTTCCGATGAATTTAATAGCTTACAATCACGTGTAGGAGTGTCATCGCAATTCAAATACAACAAAGGAAGTCTTAATTTGAATGCAGCGTACAGTGAATACGATAGAGAATTTGTTTCTACGTACCCATCTCTTTATAAGTCTAAAAATTTTGTATTTGATATGTATAATAAATATGTATTTGATAATTCATTTTATACGATCGTTGGATTGAATGTCATTGAAAATAATGCAACCTTCACGAATGATGAAACCTTTCATGTTACAGACCCTTATGCGAATTTTGTGTATGTTTCTGACGTTGGTTTTAACATGAATGCAGGGGTGCGTTTAAATAATCACAACGCATACGGTTCTCATTTTATATACAACCTAAACCCATCTTTTACGCTTAAATCAAGTAATGGATATACGAAACTTTTTGGGTCTTATAGTACTTCTTTTATCACCCCTTCTTTATCTCATTTATATGGAGATTTTGGAGCCAACCCCAACTTAGAGCCAGAAGAAAATTTAACTATAGAGGCAGGGGTAGAGTTTAAATTGAATGATAATTTCAGAATTTCTGGATTGTTTTTTAATAGAGAAGAAAAAAACACAGTTTTGTGGATTGATGGTGGCTACCTGAATGCAGCTGACTTGTTACGCGCAAAAGGAGTGGAAGTTGAATTGAACGCAACTCCCATAGAAAAATTATCAATTGAAGCTAATTACACGTTTGTTGAATACAAGGAATCATTGGCACGTAGAATCCCAAAACATAAAGCGAATGTTCAATTTGGTTATGAAATCTCAAAAAGCACCTTTACATCTTTGTCTTATCAATACACTCACGAAAGATTTGAAAATAGCTTTGTTCCGCTTTTAGAGAGTTTTAGTGTCTTAAATTTCTATGTAAGCCATACCGCCTTAAAAAATAAAATCAAGTTTTTTGGAGGTCTTGACAACATTCTAAACGAGGCTTATCAAGATATTCCTGGATATGCAACCAAAGGGCGTAATGTAAGATTAGGGTTTAATCTCACGCTTTAGAAAGGATAAACTAATCTAAATACATCTCTTGTGAATGTGGCTTGAATGAATTTGAATCTAGGATGGGAGTGATGCCATGAAGATCAATAGCAAACCTTCCAGCTTGAATGGATGCGAGAGCAGCAGCGAGCAAAGGTTCACTCGGATCTCCTAAAATACCATAATTCGAAATGGTTTCTTTCACTTCAATTGTAGGTATCAGACCCGACGATGGAACCGCTTGGTTGTCTTTGTTTACCGTAATTGCCACCAAGGGTTGTAATGCATATAAATGGCCAGGATTAGCTCCTTGTCTTTGAAAATCCGGAGAATCATAAAGCGTTATTGATGCTTGTGATTTACCAACGGTTTTAGTTCCAATTTGGACTACATTGATATAGGATCTCAGACTGTTTACAATCATTTCACTTGCAGATGCCGAACTCCCTGTTGCAATGACATATACTTTGTCAAGTCCAACCGAGTTAATGGAGCCCCCACCTGTTAGTGTACTAGTGAAGTCGTAATTTGTATTGTTACTCTGCAAGTCGTTATTGTACTGTAATTTAGCGAATACTCCATTAGAGAGCCCTGTAATCATACTCCCTAAAAGAGTCGCAGAATTCACACTCCCACCAGGATTATAACGCAAATCTAATATTAAGTGTTGTATGTTTTGTGCTTGAAACTCCGCAAACACGTCGTTCAGTTGTCCATCATAATCAGCCACAAAACCATTATACATTAGATAGCCCACATTTTCATTGTTTAAATTTAGAACTTCTGATTTAAAGATTGGGTTTTCAGAAAAGACAGTTTTTGTAAGTGCTATTGTTTCACTGCCATCTGTAAGACTGTCGTCATCCGGAACATCAGTCCCATTAGAATTATAAGTTGCTAAATGGAGTGTATAATTCTCACTACTCAAGAGCGTTCGGAGATTGTCTTCTGTCAATGAGATGCCATCAATTTTATTGAAAACTTGACCTCTAGCCAAAGTAGTTGTACTTGCATTGCTATTTGGTTGCACCAAACGCACAACTCCAAAAACATCATTTGTACTTCCAGGGGTGTAAAAGAAATTAAATTCAGCACCATTGGTTTTAGTGACTCCACTAAATTGTTGTTCAAGAGTAATATAGTCACTTGTAATCCAACTGAAACGGTCTATGTTTTCTCGATCATAAACTAAACTTTCAAACAATGTTTCAGGTGATTCATAGCCGTTCAAAAAACTTTGATAGTCATTATCTGATCCAAAACGATCATCAGCCAAATTGGGACTGTTATATTTATAGAGATAGGCAAAATTCATTGCATTCCAAACAAAGTTTTTGATATCGGTTGTTCCAGAAATGGAATCGTCATTATCTTCAAAACAACTGAAAGTGAGACTAAAAACTAGAGAAAGAAGCGCGAATTTAAAAATTGTTTTCATAAATAAGGTTTAATTTGTTTTGTTAGCTAGCTAAAGTGGCTTTTATTAATGCTTTTAATATTGTTGATTTGAAGCCTTTTTTTTTATAGCTTTGAATCTTAGACCTCTAAATTAAACTAATTATTATAAAACAAAAATTATTTCACATTCTTGTAACAAAAAAATATATGAATCGTCTTTAATTTATAACCACCCAACCTACGATGAACGAAACAGAATATTTGAAAATTGTCACTCCTTTTAAGGATAAAATTTTCCGTGTAGCAAAACGTTTGTTGGTGTCGATTGAGGAAGCTGAAGATGCAACACAAGAAGTTCTTATAAAATTATGGAACCATCGGCAAAAATTTAAGGACTATAACAGTCCTGAAGCATTTGCAATGACAATGACAAAAAATTGGTGCTTTGATCGTTTAAAATCAAAACAAGCACAAAACTTAAAAATAGTACATAACAATTATGAAGACCATTCAGTTTCCTTACAAAAATCAATAGAGGTTAATGACAGTCTTAGATGGGTAGAAAAACATATGGAAGCGTTGCCCGAAAAACAAAAATTAATATTACAACTCAGAGATATTGAACACTACGAGTTTAATGAAATAGCAAAAATACTAGACATGTCCGAAGCTACTATTAGAGTTTCGCTGTCTAGAGCAAGAAAATCAATAAGAGAAAAATTAACGAAGACCCATAATTATGGAATTAAATAACATTGAAAGTCTTTTAGAAAAGTACGAAGAAGGGCAAACAACCTTACAAGAAGAAGCACAGTTAAAACACTATTTTACAACAGAAACTGTGGCGCCTCACTTGGAAGTTTACCGCTCATTATTCACTTATTTTGTATTGGATAAGCAGCTTTCCTCCCAAAGACCTTTACCAGCGACCACTAGCAACTCCAACAAGTACCGTTGGTTTGCATCCGCAGCAGTCGTGACTATTATGTTCAGTGCTTTTATGACGCTTACTTCAAAAAATGAATTTATCAAGCTATCTAATGAAGAACAATTTGCTTATAATGAAACCTTGAAGGCCTTTGATTTAATTTCAAGTCATATGCATAAAGCAGCGACCCCATTAAATGCTCTAAACATGATCTCCAACTCTTTTGAAAAGGGACAACAAAATGTTGCTTTTTTAGAAGAATTTAATAACTCGACCAACAAAATATTTAACATTAAATAATTAAATCTAAATTTAAAAAAAATGAAAAAAATTGTAGTAATTCTTAGTTTGCTTGCAGCTCCCATCGTAATGTCGGCGCAAAGTATATTTGAAAAATATGAAGATCAGGAACATGTAACTTCTGTAGTTGTCAACCAAAAAATGTTTAAAATGTTGGCCAATATTGATGTTCAAACAAACGACCCTGATTCTGATGCTTTTATCAATCAAGTAAAAATGCTTGATAATTTGACGGTCTTTACAACAGATAATATGGACGTTTCTAGTTCTATGAAAAAAGATGTTGAAAAATACATTAAAAACTCTAAGTTAGAGGAACTCATGCGAATCAAAGACGGCGATCAAACCGTTAATTTCTTCGTTTTAGAAGGTAAGGATGACAACCATGTGAAAGAACTCTTGATGTTTGTAAATGGTTTAGGCGATCTCACCAAAAATGAAAACATCTCTATTAATGGCAAGCAACGTGTGATTGAAACCGTCCTTTTATCCCTAACCGGAGATATCGATTTACGTCAAGTTTCAAAACTTACCACTCAATTGAATGTTCCTGGTGGAGACCAGCTCAAAAAAGCAACCAAAAAATAAATGAAAATGCTCCTTAAATTTTCAACACTAATTGGGTTATTCCTAGTTTTGGGATGTTCTAAAGAACTTACACTACAAACCTATTTTGTAGAGCACCAAGAGGCTTCAGGTTTTATGTCTGTTGACATACCAATGTCTTTTTTAAACCCTGACCAAATAGAGCTTTCAGACATCCAAAAAGAGGCAGTTGATTCTATCGACAAACTTAATATGCTTGCCTACAGCTTGAAAGATGGTACTGATGAAGAATTAAATTCGGAATTAGTCAAGATAAAATCTATTTTAAAAGCAGATAAATACAACGACCTTATGCGGGGGGGCAATCCTACTGAGGGTAAGCTTTATATAAAGTATATTGGAGAGGATTCCGAAATAGATGAACTCATTGTATTTGGCTTTTCTTTAGATAATGGATTTGCTATTATTAGAGTCTTAGGAGACGATATGGAAATTTCTAAGATTATGAAACTCGAATCAGTATTGGATCAGTTTGATACCGAAAATGCCAATGTTGAGGATTTCATGAAATTCTTATTGTAAATAATTCACTTAGTTTAATCAAAAAGCCACGTATAACGTGGCTTTTTTTATGGGTTTAGCCTCAATCAGATCCCTGTATAGTTAGAGGGTGTAATGGCTTTCAACTCTGTTTTAATAGCATCACTAACTTCTAAGGTGTCAATAAAATTAGAGATGGAGTTTTTAGTAATCGCTTCATTCGTTCGGGTCAACCCCTTAAGTGCTTCATAAGGATTAGCAAACCCTTCACGTCTTAAAATTGTCTGAATTGCTTCAGCAACAACAGCCCAGTTGTTTTCTAAATCTTGTGCTATTTTTGAAGGATTTATCAATAGTTTTTGCAATCCTTTTAACGTTGATTTGAATGCTATGATGGTATGTGCAAAAGGAACTCCAACATTTCTTAAAACCGTACTGTCTGTTAAATCGCGTTGCAATCTTGACACAGGGAGTTTTGCCGATAAATGCTCAAAAATAGCATTGGCAATACCTAAATTCCCTTCACTGTTTTCAAAGTCAATAGGATTGACTTTATGGGGCATCGCTGAACTGCCTACTTCTCCTTCTTTGATTTTTTGTTTGAAATAATCCATTGACACATAAGTCCAAAAGTCACGGTCTAAATCTATGATAATGGTATTGATACGTTTTAAGGCATCAAACAGTGCAGCCATATGATCGTAATGTTCAATTTGTGTGGTAGGAAAAGAGTGGTGAAGACCTAGCTTATCATTTAAAAAATTGTTTGCAAATGCTTGCCAATCAATTTCAGGATAAGCGACTTTGTGAGCATTAAAATTTCCAGTAGCACCTCCAAATTTTGCAGCATTTGGTATTGATTTTAAAGAATCAAATTGTGCTTCTAAACGGGTTACAAATACTTGAATTTCTTTACCTAAACGCGTCGGAGATGCGGGTTGCCCATGTGTTCGTGCCAATAATGGAATGTTATCCCATTCAGACACTAATCCTTTTAGGCAGTTTACTAAGGTGTTATATTCTGGGATATACACGGATTCGATAGCCTCTTTGATGCTTAGCGGAATAGCCGTATTATTTATATCTTGAGACGTTAATCCAAAGTGAATAAATTCTTTGTATTCAGATATTTGAAGAGTGTCAAACTTGTCTTTTATAAAATATTCAACTGCTTTGACATCGTGGTTAGTAATACGTTCTATATCCTTAATTACTTGTGCATCACTCGAAGAGAAATCAGTATAAATAGCTCTTAAATCTTCAAAAAGAGCGGTATTAAATCCTTTTAATTGTGGTAAAGGGAGTTCACAAAGTGCAATAAAATATTCAATCTCTACTAAAACTCGGTATTTGATAAGGGATTCTTCAGAAAAAAAACCTGCCAATGCATCGGTTTTTGATCTGTAGCGACCGTCAATAGGAGAAATAGCATTTAGCATGGATAAAGACATAGTGGTTGTGTTTTTTTGAAGCTACAAATATAGGGCTTTTCAATCGAAGTAATTGGACTTGTTTTTAAGTTTTTGATCGTTATTGATGCTTCAATTTAAAAATGAGAATTCATACAGTAACTAACATAATTTTAATAACTTTATAACTTTAAATAAAATGAAATGACCCGAAAGGCAAAAATAATAGGTGGACTTGTGATTGCGTTAGTCCTTGCACAATTTTTTCAACCGAATAAAAACCAAGGAGGTTTGGAATCTATTGAGCTGTTTTTAGCAGAAACACAAGCGCCTAAAGACGTTCAACAAATTTTAAATCAAGCTTGTTTTGATTGTCATAGTAGTTCTACAAATTATCCTTGGTATAATTCTATAACTCCTGTAAATTACTGGTTAAACAGTCATGTTAAAGAAGGTAAAAAACATTTTGATGTTTCCAAATGGGCCAGTTATTCAACAAAGAAAAAAGACCATAAACTCGATGAGTTGATTGAGGAAATTGAAGAGAGAGAGATGCCGTTGGCGTCTTATACTTGGACACACAAGGAAGCGCAACTTACGGATGCTCAGGTACAATCTTTGGTAGACTGGGCGCGCAATGTACGATCTGGTTATAGCCTTCATACCAACCACGACTAATTTATAGTTTTATGCAGCCAACCTTACTTGTAATCGGGTTTGTGTATCCAGAACCAAATTCTTCTGCAGCAGGAACACGGATGCTACAATTGATAGAAGCATTTCAAGAACAAGATTATAACATTACGTTTGCCACGACATGCAAAAAATCAGAGAATGCATTTGATTTAGAATCTTTAGGAGTGAACGTTGTTGAAATTGTACTCAACCATTCTAGTTTTGATGTATTTATAAAATCCCTGAATCCTGCGATTGTTCTTTTTGATCGGTTCATGACAGAAGAACAATTTGGATGGCGTGTTTCGGAACACTGCCCAGGTGCTTTACGAATTCTAGATACAGAAGACTTGCATTTTCTTAGGAAAGGGCGACAAAAAGCGTTCAATTCAAATCAAGAAACAGATATTAGTTTCCTAAAAAGTGATATTGCTAAGCGCGAAATTGCCAGTATTTACAGAAGCGATTTAGCGTTGGTGATTTCCGAAACCGAATATAAAATTCTAATTGAAACGTTCAAAATTGATTCCGCCATTTTGTGGTATCTCCCTTTTATGATTCCTTCTCAAAATTGTGAACCTCGCTTAGATTGTAAGGCGTATTCTGAAAGATATGATTTTGTGTCCATTGGAAATTTTTTACATCCTCCAAATTCAGATGTGGTCCGCTATTTAAAAAAAGATATTTGGCCACGCATTCGAAAATCACTTCCAGAAACCAAACTGCATATTTATGGTGCTTATGATACACCAGTCTTCAAAGAAATGCACAACGAAAAAGAAGGGTTTTTGATACATGGTTTTGTGGAAGATGCATTTGAGGTTTTAAACTCTGCAAAAGTTTTATTAGCACCCCTTAGGTTTGGAGCAGGTTTGAAAGGCAAGCTTATACAAGCCATGCAAACAGGAACGCCTTGTGCAATGTCGTCTGTAGCTGCAGAAGGAATGTTTGGAGCAATGGACCCTAATGGGATTGTAGAAGATACTGTGGATGTGTTTGCAGCCCGTGCTGTAGCGTTGTATTCCAAATTACCTGAATGGGAGGCATTTCAAGTCCAAGGTTTTTCTGTTTTAAAAAATAGATTTGAAAAAGAGTTACATCAAACAAATTTTATAAATCAAGTGAATACACTTTTAGAGACTCTTGATGCTCATCGTTCTCAAAATTTTATTGGGCAGATGCTCAGCCATCATCAAATGCAAAGTACCAAATATATGGCACGCTGGATTGAAGCGAAAAATGCTAAGCTCTAAAAATTCTTTAGCGGACATCTTTTAATTCCTTGAATCTAATTTATGTACAAGTTTAGCTCCTAGCCATGCCATTGGAATGTAAGCAACTATAAGATCCAATAGATTAAACCAAAGGGGGGAAGGCAGTTGCATGACCATAGAAAATCCACCGTATAAAAAGACGATCCCTACGACTAAAGCCACTTTTGTCTGAGCACTGACTGCTATTTTTGCAGTGATAGCTCCTCCAAAAAAAGTTCCTAAAGCATGCGCTAAAAATGGAAACAGAAAATGTTTGGGTTCGTACAAACTCATAGCACTTTTGATGCTTTCCATATTAGAAGTATCCACGCCTTCAGGGAGTGGAATGATAGTTCCACTGATTAAGATAATTCCAAAATTAATGAGAGCGCCAATAAAAATACCAATTATAATTGCCAAGCCGTTTCTGAGAAATGGATTCATGAGTGTGTTTGTTTTCATTCAATATAAGTATTTAGTTTTTTATGGGACTGAAGTTTTGGGTTAAAGTTTTTAAGACGATTGAATAGTTATCTATTCAATTTATATTAACATCACCACAAAAAAAGAATTGACTTCACTCGTTCTTCGACAAAATGAGGTAACCGTTGGTAGTAAATGCAATATTTTTTTGACCTAAACACTTAAAATTGTTTTGTTTAACTTTATTTTTTATAAATATTCTTTTGAATAATATACCTGCTTATAAAACCCAACTTATTTCAAATCAAAGTAAAATTCAATACTTGTTTGAGAGCAACGGAATTAATTCAATAATTAAGGCAATTGAATATGCTCCATTTAAAAAGCAAAACGGAAAAACACTCTATAATTTAGGTTTTGGGGATTATGATCTATCCAATAAGACTATTACAGATGATGTAAATAGTAATAATGGAGACATGAGAAAAGTTTTTAGTACAGTTTTGGATACCGTCCCTCTTTTTTTTAAAACTCATAAAGACGACGCTATTTGGATTCAAGGAAGTGACAGCTCTAATAGTTTCGTAGATGATTGTAAAAAAAATTGCAGAAAAGCATGCGATTTAAATGTTGTTGTTTGTAAGAATTTTAATAGAAGGATTAAAATATACCGTTATTACATTAATAAAAATTTTACTAGATTGATTAAAGAATATATTATATTTGGATATACGAACGAAGAAAAACCTAATCTTATTCAGTATATCCCTGAAAATGAGTACATAGGAGTTTTGATTTTTAAGAAAAAATAATTAACTTTGTAAAGTAATGAAGCAAAAAAAACCAATTTTAAAAGCAAATAAAACACTTTCTATGTCTTCTAAGACTAAAGAAAAAATATCTGTTATTGCTAATAATATCAAAGGGAAAGAGTTTTTTCCAGAAAAAATTGCTTTAGCAAAAAAAACGTTAAGTAACCTTAAGACACTTCCAATCTAAGGTTTTTAATTTTAAATAGTTACTTAAAATTACCTTTTTCTATTGCGACTTAGAATCTTATACTCTTCATAGCATTCGCTAATAGCGTCTAATATTTGCAAGTCATTAGCAGTTCTTATGAAGTCTGTGGAATAGTTACATTCACTAATCAAAAGGTCTAAATCGATTTTGTCAACCTGTAACAAAGCAATCAGCATTTCTCTGTCAAAACGGGAAGCGAGTAAGTTTCTAATCTCATCTTGCTTTTTCATTTCTCTGAGCTTTCGCATTTCGCGCGGCTTTTTACCAAATATATTGTGTAAAAAATCTGCAGGATTAAATATAGCTCCTAAAACTTTGGTCACCATACTTGGCGATCGAGACCTTGATTCATATCCACTGTTGAGTCCAGAAATACTGTAACGTACATTTTTTTGAATTGGGACTTGTTTGATGTCCACTTCAAGATAGCCCGTAAGCTTTAGCTTGTTTACATTCACTTCTTCAAGTGCTAAAGCTAGCTCTGTAAGTTCAATGGTTGTAGAAGTCCCATATTTGACCCAGTCATTACTAACCTTTACTTTGATTGATTTATAGCCTAAATAGGAAAGGTGTAGGGTGTCGTTGGCTTTTGCACGAATTTCAAACTGTCCTTCAGTATTGGTAGTGGTTCCAATTACCTGATTGAGGTTTACAATATTCACACTTTCCATAGCTCCCAATGTTTCTGAATTTACAATTTTACCTTTTACGGTATTGTAAACTTGAGCCATCCCCAAAAAAGGGAGTGCAAAGAGAAATAAAAGTGTGAAATACGATTTCATTTATTCGATTAAGGATATAAAAGTAGTAAACAAATACTACACTAATATTGTCAATCTCAACTTTGACTAAAAATTAACACAATGGTTTATTTTCTACGGCTTTTTCTTGCTCTTGAAAAATCGCCCCCACCACTTGGTTTAAAGTCTGATGAACGTCTCGGAGATCTTCCAGACGAGTTGTTGTCGCTTCTACGTCCTCTGCTTTCTGATCTTGATCCAGAATTTTTAGAACGGTCGTTTCGTCCTCTTCCGCCTCCGCCATAGCCTCCGCCACCAGATCGACGACCTCCGCCACCTCCGCGATTGCGATCTCGACTCTTTTTTTCTGTGATTTCAACGTTGATAAAACGGCCATCTTGTTTGAAGTCTGTAAAGAATTCTAAAACCTTGTCTTTGTTAGCGACATCGGTATTGAAAAACGCAAAACTATCTTTAACATCTACTTTGTAAACATCGTCTTGATTGAGTTGTAGCGTATCTCTTAGGAAGTCTTTTAACTTCATCCAATCGTATCCATCTTTACTTCCGATATTGATAAAGAAACGTGTTGAATTGTCATCTGCACGGTACGTATCTTCGGAATGACTTCCTGATTGTGTTTTTAAATCTTTAGATTTTTTATAGTAGTTAAAGAATCGTGTAAATTCAGCTGAAAAGAATTTTTTAATCAATTCATCTTTGGAAACATCTTCAAATAAATTATTAATATCATTTAAGTACGGCTCAATTTCCTGATTTATTTCTGTATCATGAATTTTATTTGCTGATGCTTTTAGTTGTACTTCACAAATTTCCATACCAGTAGGTACTTCTTTTTTAATGAACTCTTTTTGAATAATTCGCTCGATACTTTTGATTTTTCGAACTTCACTTTTAGAAACAATTACCATAGAAATTCCAGATTTCCCAGCACGTCCAGTTCGTCCACTTCGGTGAGTGTAGGTTTCTATTTCATCTGGTAATTGATAGTTAATTACGTGTGTAATATCATCAACATCAATTCCACGAGCAGCCACATCGGTTGCAACAAGCATTTGAATTTGCTTGGCTCTAAATGACTTCATAACTACATCACGTTGGTTTTGACTTAAATCGCCATGTAATGCACCTGCACTATAACCATCTTCAATAAGTTGTTCTGCTACCTTTTGAGTGTCTCTTTTAGTTCTACAAAATATAACTGAAAATATCTCTGGATTGGCATCTGCCAAACGCTTTAATGCTTGGTAACGATCTCTTGCTCCTACAAGAAAATATTCGTGAGAAACATTTTTACTTCCCATGTTTTTATGACCAACCGTTACTTCTAGAGGGCTGTTCATGAATTTTTTAGCAATTAATGACACTTCTTTTGGCATGGTAGCCGAAAAGAGCCAGGTACTTTTTTCTATTGGAGTGTAAGACAGAATCTCTGTAATATCTTCAAAGAATCCCATGTTAAGCATTTCATCAGCTTCATCCAAAACAGCATATTCAATTTTGGAGATATCAACCAATCTTCGACTGATCATATCTTTCATTCTTCCCGGAGTTGCGACAATAATTTGCGCACCTCTTTTGACTTGATTGGCCTGATCTGTAATACTTGCACCTCCATAAATAGCGGTGACGTTTAGTCCTTTACAATGTTTACCATACAGTTTCATTTCGTTGGTAATCTGTAAACAAAGCTCCCTTGTAGGAGATAAAATAAGACCTTGAGTTGTACGACTGTTTATGTCGATTTTCTGTAGCATAGGAAATCCAAAAGCTGCTGTTTTTCCAGTACCAGTTTGCGCGAGTGCAACTAGGTCACTATCTTGATCTAATAAGAGAGGAATTGTTTTTTCTTGTACTTCACTTGGAGTTTCAAAACCTAAGTCTGTAATGGCTTGAACTAAATGATCTTCTAGTCCAAGTTGTTTGAATGCATTCATTTTTTTTAATTTAGTATTCGATAAATTTCTAAGTGTTACTTAGAGGGGTATCGAACATACCTAAACCAAGCTCCTTGTAACACATCCTCACCCTGAGGAATTTGAAGCGGCAAAGATAATACTAATTAATTTAATGCTTATTTAAAATACGCTACCAATTTTGACACAGCTTTTCCACGGTGTCCAATTCGATTTTTTTCAGCCATAGAAATTTCAGAAAATGTCTGTTTATAACCTGTTGGCTTAAATATTGGGTCATAACCAAATCCATCGTAACCTGCTTTTTCTTTGGTGATTGCTCCCTCACAAATCCCTTCAAAAGTTATTAGTTTCCCTTTAAAATGCAATGCAACGACTGTTTTAAATCGTGCAGTTCGATTTTCTTTTGACTTTAATTCAGCTAATAATAAATTCATATTATCGTCTGCATTGCGTTGAGGACCGGCATAGCGAGCAGAAAATACGCCTGGCGCTCCATTTAAAGCCTCCACTTCTAAACCTGTGTCGTCGGCAAAACAGTCAAGACCATAATGTGTTTTAATATGATTTACTTTTTGAATGGCATTGCCTTTAATGGTGTCTTGAGTTTCGGGAATATCTTCTATACATCCAATATCCTTGAGACTTATTAGTGTTATATGAGAGGGGAGTAGAGCTTGAACTTCTTTGATTTTATTGGGATTATTGGTAGCGAATACAATATTCATATAGTTTGGTTTTATACTAACGGTGGTGATAAGGTTCATTTTTGAGAATCGTAAATCCTCTATATAGTTGCTCAATCACAAAGAGACGAACCATTTGATGAGAAAACGTCATTTTTGACAATGCTAAAGTTCCAGATGCTTTTTTGTAAACGGCTTCCGAAAAGCCATAAGGACCACCAATAACTAAAACAAGTTGTTTGATTCCGGAATTCATCTGTTTTTGTAGAAAGGATGAAAATTCTATAGAATTCATTTCTTTTCCATTTTCATCCAATAAAATCAAACGATCTGTAGATTTAATTTTACTAAGGATTAATTTACCTTCCTCTTCTTTTTGAAGTTTTTCAGATAAATTTTTACTGTTTTTCAGGTCAGGAATGATCTCGAACGAAAATCGTACATAATGTGACAATCGATTTTGATAGATAGAAATAAGGCGTTCTAGTTCCGATAAATCTGTTTTTCCAATGGCGATGAGTTTAATTTGCATGTCCCAAAGTTATATTTTTTAAAATAAGGCTTTAGAATTGTGAACGTATTTCCGCTACAATTCATATTTTAGCTACAAAGTTACAAACATGATCACCAACGAACAATTTAAAAACGAAGTACAATTAATAATTGCCAATGCAATCCGTGAAGATGTAGGGGATGGAGACTACAGTTCTTTAGCTTGTATTCCTTCAGATGCTGTAGGAAAAGCAAAGTTATTAATTAAGGACAATGGCGTAATAGCAGGCGTCAATTTTGCAAAACAAGTTTTTCATTATGTAGATCCTGATTTACGTACAGAAACACTAATCAGTGACGGAACAGAGGTCAAATTTGGCGATATCGCTTTTTATGTAGAAGGGTCTAAGCAATCCATACTTAAAGCCGAACGTATTGTCCTAAATGCGATGCAACGTATGAGTGCGATTGCCTCCAAAACCCGTTCTTATGTAGAAATTCTTAAAGGGACTAATACCAAAATATTAGATACCCGAAAAACAACTCCTGGATTTAGAGCCTTAGAAAAATGGGCTGTAGCATTGGGTGGAGGTGTCAATCATAGATTTGCTTTGTACGATATGATTATGTTAAAAGATAATCACATTGATTTTGCTGGTGGAATATCCAAAGCAATTTCAACGACTAAAGACTATTTAAAAAAGCACGAATTGGACCTTCAAATCGTGGTGGAAGCTCGTGATTTGGACGAAATCGAAGAAATTTTAGAAAATAAAGGGGTGCATCGAATTTTAATTGACAACTTCAATTATACAGATACGCAAAAAGCAATTAAACTTATTGGAGATCAATGTCAAACAGAATCTTCTGGAGGTATCGACGAGGTTACTTTAAGACATTATGCAGAATGTGGTGTGAATTATATTTCTTGTGGTTCTTTGACTCACTCAGTTTCAAATATGGATTTAAGTCTCAAAGCAGTTTAATGAGTCAATCGGTTGAAAATAGGCTTGATAAAATTCCAATTATAAATTGGATTGTAAAACTTCTAAAGCGAGTGAATCTCCCGGGTTCTGAAGGCTTTTCGTTCTATGACTTGCTTGAAATGTATGTGATTGGAATTTTTAAAGGGGCGCTTACAACTCGTGCCAGTGCCATAGCTTTTAGTTTTTTTACAGCCATATTTCCTTTTTTGTTGTTTATTATTATTCTGATTCCCTACATTCCATTTGATAATTTCAAGGTTGATTTTTTAGGCTTTTTGGACTCTTTTTTACCACCACAAACCTCGGATTTTTTTAATCAAAATATTTTTGAAAACATCAATAACAGAAGTACAGGCGGTTTGCTTTCAACGGTATTTCTTGTCTCTATGTTTTTGATGGCTAACGGAGCAAATGCTGTGTTTTCAGGATTTGAGAACTCTTATCACCAACAACTTAATCGTAATTTTGTCAAACAATATTTTTATGCTTTAGGAGTCGCAATCATTTTGGTTATTCTATTAATATTAACCGTTATTGGGTTTGGTTATGCTCAAATTTATTTGATTCATCCTATTGTCGAAAGGTTTGGTTCTGGCGATGCTAGCAAGGAACTTTTTTGGATTACACAAGCAAAGTATTTCTTTTTTGTACTTATGATTTACATGAGCATGGCTAGTTTATATTATTTTGGAACTAAAGACGGGAAATTATCGAGTTTCTTCTCAGTAGGTGCCTTATTTACAACCTTTTTGATTCTTTTGAGTTCGTATCTTTTTGGTCTTTATATTGAAAATTTCTCTACTTATAATGAGTTATATGGTTCGATAGGCGCCTTATTAATTCTACTGTTTTACTTTTGGTTGAATGCAAATATTATTCTTCTAGGACATGAATTAAATTCGTCTCTTCAACTTTTAAAGAAAAAATGCACGACATAGACGTTTTTTTTATCGACGTTATTTTACCGCTTTCATTAGAGCGTAATTTTACTTACGCCATTACCAAAGCGGAAGTGGATTTTATAAAAAGAGGGGTAAGAGTTGCTGTCCCTTTTGGGAAAAACAAAGTTTACACTGGCATCGTATACAACATACATAACAATGCACCTACGGCTTACGATGCGAAGTCAATACACAGTATATTAGATGAATTTCCTGTAGTCAACCAGTATCAGTTTAAATTATGGGAGTGGATGTCGGGTTACTATTTATGTAGCATGGGAGAAATTATGCGTGCGGCTATGCCCAATGCGTTTTTATTGGAAAGTGAAACGATTATCTCACTAAACCCCTCCGTGGAATTTGAAGTTAATAGTTTAAAGGACGATGAGTATTTGGTGTTTGAAGCATTGCAACAACAGTCCAGTTTAAAAGTTGATGAAATCAATGCCATTATAGACAGAAAAAACTCGTTTCCGGTTTTAAAACGTTTGTTAGATCATAAAGTGATTGCTTTAGAACAGGAGTTATCTGAAAAATACAAACCAAAATTAATTCGTTGCGTTCGTTTACATCCCAATTACCAACACGATAGTGCCTTACAAGAACTTGTTGAAACGCTAAAAAGTGCGTCAAAACAACGTGAGATTGTTTTAAGTTATTTTAATTTAGCGACTGCTACGAAACAAATAAAAGTATCAGATCTAAAGACCAAAAGCAATGCGACTTCCACTCAGATTAAAATATTAATTGATAAAGAAGTTTTTGAGGAATATCATTACCAAACCGATCGCATTCAGTTTCAGGATTCTGAAGATGATGCTTCAATTGAATTGAATTCTTATCAAAAAACCGCTTTAAAAGAAATAGACGGTCTGTTTGAAACTCAAAACATTGTATTACTTCATGGTGTTACTTCTTCAGGCAAAACCGAGATCTATGTCAAGAAAATTGAATCGATTTTAGCAGAAGGCAAACAGGCATTGTATTTAGTCCCTGAAATTGCATTGACGTCTCAGCTGGTTCAACGTTTGCAAAAGTATTTTGGAAACCAAATTGCAGTTTACCATTCGCGCTATTCACAAAATGAACGTGTTGAGGTATGGAATCATGTCTTAAATCAGTCCGAAAACGCTCGGGTCGTCATTGGGGCTCGTTCCTCTGTTTTTCTTCCCTTTAGCAATTTAGGACTTATTATTGTCGATGAAGAACACGAACAATCCTATAAGCAATTTGACCCTTCTCCTCGCTACCATGCAAGAGATACAGCTATTGTTTTAGCGGCTTTGTTTAAATCAAAAACGCTTTTGGGTTCTGCGACTCCTAGTTTAGAAAGTTTTTACAATGCCACTAAAGAAAATAAATACGGTTATGTAGCGCTTAATAAGCGTTTCAATAATGTATTGATGCCAGAAATTGAACTGGTAGATTTGACAGATAAACACAAGAGAAAACGCATGACGGGTCATTTTAGTGACCGATTGATAACAGAAATAAAAGAAACTTTAGAGGTAGGGTCTCAAGTTATTTTATTTCAAAATAGACGTGGGTATTCTCCTGTTGTTTCTTGTAATACTTGTGGACATACTCCAGAATGTCCAAACTGTGATGTAAGCTTAACATTTCATCAATATAAAAACCAACTCCGGTGTCATTATTGCAGCCATACAATGGCTATGCAACAGTTTTGTGGCGCCTGTGGAGGAGTAGAAATTGATAGTAAGGGGTTTGGAACGGAACAAATTCAAGAAGAAATTGAATTGTTATTTCCAGATGCCAAAGTAGCGCGTATGGATTTAGATACCACTCGTGGAAAATACAGTTACGATCGTATTATAGCTAGCTTTGAAAATAAAGAGGTTGATATTTTAGTAGGAACCCAAATGGTTACCAAAGGATTAGATTTTAGACACGTAAAATTAGTAGGTGTTTTGAATGCCGATCAATTGATTAATTTCCCTGACTTTAGAGCGCATGAACGAAGTTTTCAATTGTTACAACAAGTTGCAGGGCGAGCAGGGCGAACGGATACAACAGGTAAAGTGATTATTCAAACCTATAACCCATACCACACCATTCTTCAGCAAGTTTCAATAAATGATTATGACTCTATGTTTGTTGAGCAGCTAGAAGACCGTCGTGTTTATAAGTATCCTCCTTATTGCAGAATCATCAAATTGACCGTTAAACATAAAGATTACAATAAAGTAAATGAGGGTGCCGAATGGCTAGCTACAAGCTTAAGACATGTTTTTAACGCCAATGTATTAGGGCCTGAATTTCCTGTAGTCTCTAGAATTCGGAATCAATATCATAAAAATATTCTTCTTAAAATACCTCAAAACCAATCCCTTGTTAAAACAAAATCTGTGCTTCAGAAAATTAAATTGAGTTTTTCTAGTACAAGAGATTTTAGAGCTGTTCGCTTACTTATTAATGTAGATAATTATTAATTTACAATAACATCTAAAGCTTGGCTCAATTGTGTTTTTCGAGTTCTACTTAAAGGAAGTTTTGTTTTTTCGATTTCCACATGTTTACTGTCGTAGCGTTCCACTTTTTTAAGATTGACAATATAAGACTTATGGATTCTTAAAAACAGTCCTTTAGGAAGTTCATTTTCAAACGCCTTCATGGTTGAGAGAATGACGAAACTTTTATTATTGGTAATTAATTTAACGTAGTCTCCGAGAGCTTCAATCCATTTGATCTCGTTAATATATATTTTACGTTTTTTAAGATTACTTTTCACAAAAATATGGTCTCCATCGTAATCTTGAAAGTTTTCTTTCATTTTTGCGTCCAACACAGTTTTTGAAATAGCTTCGTTAAAACGTTTTTTAGTCGCTGGTTTCTCCAAGTAATCAATCACATTATATTCGAATGCTTTAAAAGCATGAGAAGTGTCTTCACTAGTTACGATAACGTAAGGGCAGGTGAGGTCAGGATTATCGATGTAACTGTCTAAGATTTCAAATCCATCAGAAACAGAAAGGTTGATTTCCAAAATAATAAGGTCAACATGGTTCGTGAGTAGGAATTTTTTTGCTTCAACAGCAGTAGTAAATTTACCAATTAGACTAAGAGATGGGTGGTTGTTAATTAGTCTTAAAGTAGCTAACCTTTGTGTAGAATTATCGTCAACAATTATACAATTTAAAGTCATCGGGGTTTAGTTATCAGTAGTTATGAAGTACAATTATACAAAAAATAAATCGATTAAACTCTTAAAAAACCGATTAACGAGTAAAATTAAATAGCATTAAATAATGTTATTTTATGTTGTTGAAACAATAATTAATACTTACTTTTGCAGCCATTAAAAAACAAATAATAATAAAATTTATGAATCATTACGAAACTGTTTTCATCTTGAATCCCGTTTTATCTGACACTCAGATAAAGGAAACAGTAAAGAAATACGAGGACTTACTCGTTTCTAAAGGAGCAAAGATGGTATCGAAAGAAGATTGGGGGCTAAAGAAATTAGCATATCCAATTCAAAACAAAAAAAGTGGCTTTTACCACTTATTTGAATTTACAGCACCTGGAGAGGCTATTGGTCCTTTAGAGGTAGAATTTAGACGTGACGAGCGTTTTATGCGTTATCTAACAGTAAGTTTAGACAAGCATGCAATCTCATGGGCTGAAAGAAGAAGAGTTAAACTTAAAGAAAAAGCGTAATTATGTCTATAGAACAACAAGCCAAAGGAAAAAAAGATGGTGAAATCAGATATTTAACGCCTTTAAATATTGACACCAACAAAGCTAAAAAATACTGTCGTTTCAAAAAATCAGGTATCAAGTATATCGATTATAAAGATCCAGATTTTTTAATAAAATTTGTAAACGAACAAGGTAAATTATTACCTAGACGTTTAACTGGAACTTCTTTAAAGTATCAAAGAAAAGTGTCTGTTGCTGTGAAAAGAGCTAGACATTTAGCATTGATGCCTTATGTAGCCGATTTAATGAAATAAAACTATTATAACTATGGAACTTATATTAAAACATGACGTAGAAGGATTGGGGTTTAAAGATGATGTTGTAACAGTTAAAAACGGTTATGGTAGAAACTTTTTAATT
>Ga0209713_10000011_pt1 | contig 146163 bp, 160 predicted proteins | sample ArcOceMetagenome_3_FD_187444 | JGI IMG/M metagenome (GOLD analysis project Ga0209713, IMG submission 187444) | Marine eukaryotic phytoplankton communities from Arctic Ocean - Arctic Ocean- Svalbard ARC20M Metagenome (SPAdes) (version 2) | ecosystem: Environmental > Aquatic > Marine > Oceanic...
TAAGTTCCAACAAACGGACATCGTTGTGATGGGTATCATCATGATTGGTGTGATTGGTTTTGGGATCGATCTGCTGATGCGTTGGGCTGAGAAGATCTTGGTCCCATGGAAGGGCAAAAGCTAATTAACTACTCTAGGCTTTACCTGAATTTAGAAACCGCGCCCTTCGAGGTGCGGTTTTTTTATGTGAGGCTTTGCTTCGCGCTCCGAAATATTTAAGAAGAGAATAAACATTGTAGTATTCTTGTCGCACGGTTTCGCGCTAAAGAGGGTCGCTATAGTTCAATAGATATGGGAGACAGGTTTGCGGTTTTAGCGTTGCCATAGGTGCTATATCGTAAAGCTATTCTAGAATTTTACGAGCGCAGGGTGTTCCAACAGGGGCGCTTTAAACGAGTAGGTAATGTTCTAAAAGCTGTTCTGTACTGTTCAGCCCCGCCATATCAGTCGTTAGGTGAGAGAAGATAAATTCGTGGCCTTGTGGGTGTGGTTGATAGAGGATCATAACCCCATCAAGGCGGTGTCGAATGGATACTTGGTCAGGTTTTCATATCCACCTTCGGTGATCAAAACCTGATCCTCCAGCTTGATGGTAAAGGCACCGCCAACTTCGCCCACTGCCGCCTCGACACACAGCACCATGCCCGCCTCAAGTGGATAGTCGAACGCGCCAGCTACAGCCTGATCTGGATAGGCGACCAAGGGCCATTCATCACACAGTCCAACACCGTGCATCAGACACCCGTATTTTTGGGCCTGATACTTGTCATCCAATCGATGCGAATTTGCGCTTAGCTCAGGGATCATGACACCTGGCTTTAACATCTCCATGTTGTTCATGATGTGCTCATGGGAATGTTGCATCGCATAGATCATTTCGGCAGGTGGTTTTTGATCCCCAATCCACCAACTGCGCGAGATATCAACGCAGATTCCGTATGATCCAACGAGGTCGGTGTCAAAGCTGATGATCTCGTTGTTTTGCGTAATCCGTGGTCCGCATTCTTGGAACCATGGGTTGGTGCGCTGGCCTGACGTGAGCAGGCGTGTCTCTATCCATTCCCCGCCGCGTCGGATATTCTCGGCGTGCAGGATCGCCCAAACGTCGTCTTCAGACGTCTTCCCATCTCCCACGTTGGCACGGGCGAAGTCCTCCATCGCTTTGACGCTGGTTTCACATGCATGCGAGGCGCAGCGCATTGCTAGGATTTCATCGGGGCCTTTGATGGACCGCGATTTTTCGGTGACCTCTTCGCCGTCCATTATCTCGAGCCCTTGGGCCTGAAGCGCTTTCAAGCCGTGCAACATAATTTTGTCGACAGCCAGTTTTGAATGGTTGGGTGCGTGTTCTTGCAACAGCGCTAGCACCTCATTGGCAAAGACATCGGCGGCGACATCTACCTTGTCTCCACGGTCGAAATAAAACAGATCAGCGCCAGATCTTTGTTCTGCAACCAATGGATTAAACGTGCTGAGGAATGGCGAGTTTTTGTAATCCCAGATTACCATGTACCCATCTGCGCACAGCAATACAGCGCGGAATGGGTTGTGTGTGTTCCATAGCTGCATGTTGGTTGAGTCTGTTGCGTACCGGATGTTCAGCGGGTCAAACATTAAAAGGCCACCATAGCCCCGATCGACAATATGTTGGATCAATCGCGCATGACGATAGCTGCGCATATTTGCAAGATTGGGTAGGACCAGACCCGCAGCCTCCCATTCGCACATGGCAAGTTGGGTGGGGCCAATCTCAATCCGGTCTTGGTCATTGGGGGAACCATCGCCCAACGTTGCACCACGTGTTGGGTCGATTTTGCGGATGGCGCTGTGGTGTTGGTTCATTGTGAAACTCCTCCAATACCTACAGCTTTGCGTAGTTTTCACAGGATGGGTTGCCAGTTTGCGACGTGGATCAGGGGTTTTTCTGGTCGCATTTTCAACTTTGCGGAACTCTCTGTGAAAGGTTTCGGCAGACCCAAACCCACAGGCGATCAAGGTATCCGATAAGGGGACTTCACCGTTTTCTAGTAATCCACTTGCGCACAGGGCGTTGTCTGTAAACTATGTTCTGTAAATGCCCATCGCGGGCTGGTAAACTTGGAGAGCATAATGACGAACCGTTTGGATCAAGGGATGGCTGTGCGCCGCGAAGTGTTGGGCGACGCACATGTTGATCGTGCAGAGGCCGCCAAGACGCCCTTTGACCAACCGTTTCAATCCATGATCACTGAAGGGGCATGGGGCACTTTGTGGGCTGATGATACAATCACCCGTCGTGAACGTTCGATGCTGACATTGGCGTTGTTGGCTGCGACGGGAAATTTTGAAGAAATCCCGATGCATGTGCGGGCCTGTAAAAACACCGGTGCGTCCCCCGATGATATTTTGCAGGCGTTCATGCACGTGGCTGTTTACGCAGGTGTGCCAAAGGCAAATCACGCGATCAAGCTGGCCAAGGCGACGTTGGCAGAACTTGACGGTGAGGGCACCGCGTAACCTCATCTCCACAGGTCTGGTGCGCATCCATCTTAGGATCTATGAGTTGTGCAACACTTACAAAAGGGAAATGCCATGACCATTGAACGTATGCACACCGGCGAACGCGCCAGCAAAATCGTTAAGCACAACGGAACAGTATATTTGTCCGGCCAGGTGGGCACATCTGACGACAGCATTCAGGATCAGACGCAACAATGTCTTGATAAAATCGACGCGTTATTGGCCGAAGCTGGTAGCTCTAACAAACAGCTATTGCAGGTGACCGTTTGGTTGTCCGACATAGGGTATTTTGCAGATATGAACGGCGTTTGGAACGCTTGGGTTCCAGAGGGTCATGCCCCTGCACGTGCGTGCGGTGAAGCGAAACTGGCGCGCAAAGGCCTGAAGGTCGAAATTCTAGTAACGGCTGCTTACTAAAGAAAATCAGGCTGGATTGTGCGGGGCCTTACGCGCTCAATCTGGGTCAGTATATCGATAATCTCTATATCAAAGGCGCGACGCAACGCGCCTTTGTATGGGGGTAAATTGGTGCATTCCAACAGCAGTATTTCAAGTTGGTTCGTCGTTGCAGCCCCAACAGTTTCGACGGTTTCACGCGCCGCACGATCAATGTCTAACTTGGCCCTATCACCACCAATCACCGCACGCAGGTGCGCGTTTGGATTTAGGCCAATGATCGATGGCACAAAGCGCGCGTTGTTTCCCAAATGCGCTACACCCAGTTTTGCAGCATCAAAGGTTAGGATCGACAGTGCGTCAATGTCGTGATCCGACAACTGGTCCAATGCGGTCAAGGACGAGCTGATAAATGGGCGTTGAATTTGGCCCTCTAGGTAGCTTTGCCAATAACTTAGGAACCCGCAAGATGTGACGACGACATCACCCTTAGCGGCCTTTAGCGCAGTCTCAAAAGGTGCCACATCAATCGATGCAGGATCGCCCGTTACAATTCCTGCCACTGACGTGCCTGTGACGCGAATGATTTCTACCTCATTCAGATAGGTGGCTGCTGCTCCAACATCCCCTGCAACGCGCGGGAAATGTGTATCTAGCTGTAGAACGGTGACAGAGGGGCGCATGGCCTAACCTATGTCGGCCCTTGGCGTAGATTGTTTGGCAGCCATGTCGCTAGTTCTGGGAACACGACCAAGATCACAACCATCAAAAGCATTAGGCCAACCATTGGGAGTGCCACTTTGGAAATGTATGAAATCTCGTGTTTGGTCATGCCTTGCAAAACGAACAGGTTGAACCCGATTGGCGGGGTAACTTGTGCCATCTCAACGACGACGACGATGAAGATACCAAACCAGATGACGTCAATGCCTGCTTGGCGTATCATCGGCTCGACGATTGCCATGGTCAGTACCACGGACGAAATCCCATCAAGGAACATGCCAAGGATGATATAGAACACCGTCAGTGCAGCGATCAGCGTGATCGGCGATAGGTTCATCTCATCAATCCATGCAGCCAATGCGCGTGGCAAACCAGTGAACCCCATGGACAGGGACAAGAACGCAGCTCCCATCAAGATCAGTGCGATCATGGCTGAGGTGCGCGTTGCGCCCATCAGGCTTTCGCGGAAGGCTTCCCACGTTAGGGATCGTTGAAAATTTGCCAGAACAAGTGCGCCAATGACGCCGACAGCCGCTGCTTCAGTCGCGGTGGCCCAGCCAAAATACATTGAACCGATGACGGCAAAGACCAAACAGAGCACTGGTATCAAGAAACGGCTTTCTGCCAGCATTGTTCCAAAGGACATGGGTGGTTCAGGTTCTGGACGCTCATCTGGGCGGATGTAGTGCCATGCAACGATGTAGGACATGAACAATGCAGCCAATACTAAGCCTGGAAAGATACCAGCCATGAACAGCTTAATGATGCTCTCGTTGATTGAAACGCCGTAAACGATCAGCGTTAATGACGGTGGGATCATCAATCCAAGGGTCGCCGCGCCCGCGAGAGTGCCAACGATCATGTATTCAGGATAACCCCGTTTGCGCAGCTCTGGGATCGACATCTTGCCAACCGTTGTGAGCGTTGCAGCGGATGAACCAGACACCGCCGCAAAAATAGTACAGCCCGCGATGTTGGTGTGCAGCAAGCCACCGGGTAACCAACGCATCCAAGGGGCAAGGCCACGAAACATGTCTTGGGACAGTCGCGTTCGATAGAGGATCTCGCCCATCCAAATGAACAGGGGCAGGGCCGTGAGGGTCCAGCTGCTAGAGCTGGTCCAAATGGTAGTGATCATCGCATCGCCAGCAGGGCGCGTCGTGAACAGCTCCATCCCAACAAAGGCAACGCCCATCAAGGCAAGACCAATCCAGATGGAACTGCCAAGCAAGGTGAATAAAACGAACAGGAAGATCAGTGTCGCATAAAGCTCGGTCATTCTACTGCCTCCGATACTATTGGGTTCACACCAGTAACAAGCATCCTGTACAAGGTGTCCCAAAGGGCGACAGCCAACAAAATGGTGCCAATACACATGGCCAGCTGGGGGATCCAAACGGGTGTATAAATCAGCTCAGATGAGGCTTTGGACCAAACGGTGCCCCAATCTGAAGGGCTGCTGCCAATCATGCGCAAACCTGCATCAACCCACGCAGGGATTTGATCCTGACCTTGGGTGCGGTCGTTCAGCATTTCGGAAAAAACGGTTGTCTTGATCGCGTAGCGGGCGAAATAAGTCGCAATGATTGCCGCGCCAAGAACGGCAAAGGCATCGAGCCAGCGATTTAGAAAGCGGTTCATGTTCAAAATAATCGAAACGCGGATATGTGCGCCGCGGGTCAAGGCGTGGGCCATCGCAAAGAAAGACGTGGCAGCCATCGCGTAGCCTGCAAATTCGGTTGTGCCGGGTAGCGGGACGCTGATCCACCGCGCGATCATGCCTGCAACGATCAAGCCCAGAATTGTCACCATGAAGCACGCAGCCAGAATACCACCAGCCACATAGACCTTATCAAGAAAACGCCAGATCGGACGCAAGAATCCCTCAATCCGGTTGCCATAAAACATACAGACAGCTCCAAACAGCGTGGGCATAACAAACAGCCAAACCCACAGCGGCATTCCCAAAACGGGTGACCAATCGCGCATATTTCTCAGTCCCTAAATAAGAAAGACCAGCCCCTATGTGAAAGCAGGGGCTGGTCAATTCAGCGTAAAGCTTAGTTGTTGTAAGCGTCGATGATTGCTTGTCCGTCTGCGCCAGCTGTTTCCAACCAGTCAGCGGTCATTTTCTCACCGATTGTTTTCAGCTCGGCCAAGAATTTAGGGCCAGCATCTTCAACAGTCATGCCGTTTTTCGCAAGCTCAGCGAAGTAGAATTCTGCCAGCTCTTCAGACTTAGCAGCACAAGCAGCACCAGTTTCGTCTGCTGCTTTTTGCATGCCTGCGCGTGTTGCGTCATCCAAGGCGTCCCACGATTGTGAGTTCACGATGACGTAGTTGCGTGGCAACCATGCGTTCACTTTGTAGTAGTGGCTTAGGTGCTCCCAAACTTTGCGGTCATAACCTGTGGAGCCCGAAGAGATGAACGCAGAGGCAACGCCAGTTGCCAAGGCTTGGGATAATTCAGCAGCTTCAACCTGTACTGGGATCATGCCCAATTCTTCGGCAAAAGTTGCAGTGGCAGAGTTGTATGAACGGAACTTGATACCTTGGGTGTCAGCAGAGGAATTTACTTCTTTGTTAAAATAGAAACCCTGACCCGGCCATGGGCACGTATAGAGTGCGACCAAGTTTAGGTCGGCCAATTGCGCGTTTACAGTGTCGCGTGCCGCTTCCCATAGTTTTGAGTTGTCTGCATATGTGGTTGCCAAGAACGGTAGGTTATCCCAGCCCAAAAGTGGTGCCTCGTTCGCGTGTGCCGACATAAAGCGTTCGCCGATTGGGACCTGACCGGTTTGAACAGCGCGTTTGATGTCGCCGCCGCCAAACAGTGAACCGCCTGGGTGCACTGTGATGTTAATAGCGCCGTTGGTGTATTCTTTGACACGCTCAGCAAACATCACACCTTGCTCTGAGTGGAAGTTTGTCGCGGAATACGCCATCGGCATGTCCCAGTTTTGCGTGTGTCCGTCTGCAAACGCTGCACCAGCCGTCATGGCCGCCGTGCATGCAAGTGTTGTAATGGTTTTCATTGGTAATCTCCCTGGTTGGTACAGCCCATTATTGGCCGTTTTTTGAATCGTATTTAGTTGGATCAAATGGTGCCAAATCTATGTTTGGCTTTTTCTGAGTGATCAGATCTGCAATGATCCGACCCGTTTTAGGACCACCTGTCAAGCCAACATGCTGATGCCCGAAGGCGCTATAGCTTTTTCCTGATGCGTCGTTGGCCCCGATTAAAGGCAGAGAATCTGCAGGTGCTGGGCGGTGGCCCATCCATTCAACGACGTCGTCATATTCAACTTCAGGTAATAAATTAGCAACTTGAGTGCGCAACAACTCCAGTGGTGTACGGCTGGCTGGTGCATCCAGCCCGCCAAATTCGATGACGCCTGCCGCGCGAATTCGCCCCTGCATTGGGGTGATAACAAATTTCCCAGACGCCACCATCATGGGCGCGCGGGGCATCTTAGAGGGGTTCATGAGTTCGATGTGATAGCCGCGCTCTGATTCAAATGGCACCTTAATGCCTAATTTGTGCGCAACCTTTTTTGACCAAGGACCCATTGCTAGCAGTACGGTATCGGCAGACATCAGACCGTCATCAGTGACCAAGGCAGTGATTTGATTGCCGTCCATCTGAACGTCAGTGATGTTGGTGATAATCAGTTCACCACCTTGCTGCACAAAGTGATCAGCCAGCGCTTTGACGTATGCACCGGGGTCCGAAATACGGCCATGGGATTTGCACCGAACGACAGTTTCAAATTGTCCGTCGTACAGCGAATCATACTTTGCGTACTCTGTTCCGTTTACAACTTCGTAAGGAACGTTCTGATCTTGGCGCTTGGACCAACCGTATCCATCCGCTTCAAATGCGGCATGTGTTTGGTAGCCAAAACAATAATCTTCCTCAGTTACGAAACGTTCGGCACCTGTCCCTTTTGCCAATGCGTGATGTTGATCGACCGAGTCGTGCAGTAAGCTGGACATGGATTTGGCATAGTGATCCACGTGCTTGTCGTTCGCATAGGACATATATTTCGCCAAAAAGGGCAATAGTTTGGGCAAATAAGACCATCGTAAAAACAGGGGCGACGAGGGCGTGAACAGCATTGAAGGTGCTTTACGCATCAATCCGGGCACAGTTACGGGGACAATGGCACCTGCGGCCAAGACACCTGCGTTGCCATGACTGGTTCCGCTGGCTGGGCCTGTACGGTCTACTAAAGTGACGCGACATCCTGCACGTTGGAGCCAGATGGCAGATGAAACCCCAACGATCCCAGCCCCTGCAATAAGCACATGCTTCATAAATTGACCATCCATTTTGCAGCTCCGTTATATGCAGCCAAACAAGTGCTGATTGTAACTGTCAAACGTATTCTGCAAAAAAAGCAGTTATCGCGATAAAATACAAAGAGGTGACATTTCCCACGTTCTGACCTTACAATTTCCTTATCATTGAGTCGCGCAGCTAAATTAGTGCGGCGAATAAGGGAGAATACAATATGACACTGACACGTAAATTATTTCTAGGCATGGCTGGTGCTGCTGCAATGGCAATTGGCATCGGTGCACCTGCAAGTGCGCAAGAGGTGACACTGTCACTTCACCAATTCCTTCCAGCACAAGCTAACGTTCCTGTGCAAATTTTGGATGTTTGGGCTGACAAAGTCGAAGCTGACTCCGGTGGTCGCATCAAAATTGATCGCTACCCTGGTATGCAATTGGGCGGCCGTCCTCCAGAGTTGATGGACCAAGCGATTGATGGCGTGGCAGACATTGTCTGGACCGTTGTAGGTTATACCCCTGGTCGCTATCCAACAACTGAAGTTTTTGAGCTTCCGTTCATGATGACAGAATCTGGTGCGGGCCCTGCAAGCCACGCGCTTTGGGATATGTTTGAAACACACATGAAAGATGGTGAGTTCAAAGACCTCAAAATTCTGGGCACATGGGTTCACGGACCAGGCATGTTGCACACAAACAAAGAAGTTAAATCGCCTGGTGATATGGACGGCCTGAAAATTCGTGGCGGTTCCCGTTTGGTCAACAGCTTCCTAGAAGAGCTGAGCGCAACGCCAGTTGGGATGCCAGTTCCTGCAGTTCCTGAAGCTCTTTCAAAAGGCGTTATCGACGGAACAACAATTCCGTGGGAAGTTACGGCTTCGTTGAAAGTTCCAGAATTGGTTTCAAACCACACAGAGTTTGATGGTGTGTCCCTTTATACGCTGACTTTCGTTCTGGCGATGAACAAACCACGCTTTGAAAGCTTGCCTGCAGATTTGCAAAAGATAATCGATGACAATTCAGGCATGGAATTCTCTGTATTCGCTGGTGCAACCCAAGAAGCAGCTGATGGCCCAGCCCGTCAATTGGCCGTGGATCGTGGCAACAATATCGTTACGGTTTCCGGCGCTGATATTGATGTATGGAGAACAGCAGCAGAACCAATCTACGCGGGTTGGGTTGCTGATATGGAAAGCAAAGGTATCGACGGTCAGGCTTTGATCGATGAGGCCCGTGCACTGATCGAAAAATACTCGAACTAATCAGGTTTTGAAATTGGCTGCGGCGTACATTTGATGCGCCGCAGTTTTTGCTATTAATATTAAAAGGCGGGAATGGTATGCACCGTTTCATTATATGGCTGGCCCGTGTGACAGCCATTCTTGGTGGGTTCGTCCTGATGGTTTTGGTCGCAATGACCACGTTGTCCATCATCGGTCGCACACTAAGCAAAATGTTTCATTCAGACTTTGCGTTGTCGAGTTTTGGATCCCTCTCGCATTGGATCATCGATTTGGGTGTTGGCGAAATCAATGGTAACTATGAACTGCTTGAGGCGGGGGTGGCCTTTGCCATATTCTCGTTCTTTCCGATCTGTCAGCTTTATAACGAACACGCGACTGTTGATGTTTTCACATCGGGCATGTCTCCCAAAGCGCTGAGCATTTTGCGTGCCTTCTGGGAGGTGGTTCTAAGCGTAACAATCATCTTCATAACATGGCGTTTGTATGAGGGCATGCAGCGCTACATTGGCAACGGAGAAACAACGCTGTTTCTACAGATGCCACTGTGGTGGTCCTATGCTGCCAGTTTAACCGCTGCTTTTGTTGCCTGTATTATCGCAGCTTACTGCGCAATCATGCGTGTGGGCGAGGCGGCAACTGGCCGCGCAATTCTTCCTGAAAAATAAAGGGTCACAGCATGACCGCCTTCCTTGATCTTCTGCCATTTGCGGACATGTCGCGACTTGAATTGGGCTTTTGGTCTTTTGTGGTTCTGTTGTTCCTTATCTTTCTGCGCGCACCCATCGGATTGGCGATGCTGTTGTGTGGTTTTGGTGGTTGGTACTATGCGATGAACGGCAATCCTGTTCCGTTGTTGGCCAAGCTAAAGTCTGAAACCTATACGACCTTTTCCAGTTATTCGCTGACGATCATTCCGCTGTTCCTGTTGATGGGGCAGTTCGCAACCTTGTCTGGCATGTCCACAGCACTGTTCAAAGCGGCTGAAAGCTTTCTTGGGCATCGTCGCGGCGGTGTTGCGATGGCGGCAGTTGGTGCGTGTGCTGGTTTTGGTGCGATCTGTGGATCATCTTTGGCCACGGCTGCCACGATGGGCAAAGTCGCGCTGCCAGAATTGCGCCGCTATGGTTATTCAGGTGGGTTTTCCACGGCCACATTGGCTGCTGGTGGGACGCTTGGCATCCTCATTCCGCCCTCAGTGATCCTTGTGCTTTATGCGATCATTACTGAACAAAACATCGCCAAACTGTTTTTGGCGGCGTTCATTCCGGGCATCCTAGCCGCAATTGGGTATGTCCTGACCATCTCACTTTACGTCCGGCTTTATCCAAACTCTGCGGGTACACGTCCTGCTGTGCCGATGGCTGAGCGCTGGAAAGCACTGGGAAACACTTGGCCGGTTCTCACTATCTTTGGTCTGGTTGTAGGTGGTATTTACGCAGGTTGGTTCACACCTACTGAAGGGGCCGCGATTGGTGCAGCGGGCACGGGTATTGTTGCCATGTTGTCAGGAAACCTAAAATGGCCAGTCTTCAAAATTGCGCTAATGGAAACGGGCAAAACCACCGCGATGATCTTTTTCATCGTGTTGGGTGCTAGTTTTTATAACGGCTTCCTTGCACTGTCTGGCGTGCCGCAAATCATGGCCGACTATGTTTTGGCCCAAGGGTTTAGCCCTTGGTTTGTATTGATCATCATCCTGACATTCTACTTGGTCTTTGGATGTGTGATGGACAGTCTGTCCATGATCCTGCTGACGGTCCCGATCTTCTTTCCGGTCATCTCCGCAATGGATTTCGACCTTAGCCCAGAACACGTTGCGATCTGGTTTGGTATCTTGGTTCTGATTGTTGTTGAGGTGGGGCTGATTACGCCGCCCGTTGGAATGAACTTGTTCATCATCAATGCCATGGACCGTGAAACCAAGATCACAGAGACCTACAAAGCGGTCATGTTTTTTGTTGGGTCAGATATTGTACGGGTCGCGATTTTGGTTGCTTTCCCTGCAATCACACTGTTCCTGATCCCCTAAAGGTGCGACAAATTGATGCAGTAAACTGCACAACCTAAGGGTCAAAGTTGCGCTATTGAGGGCATGGTGCAGGGTACAGTCAATACATTGCCTTGGGAGGGGATAATGGCCAACGCAGCACTCTACTTTGTAGATCGCCACGTACACGAAGGACGCGGGGACAAAGTTGCCTTTCGCGAATATCCAAATGGACGCGCGCTAAGCTATGGAATGTTGGCGGCAACCTCTGACAAGATTGCTGGTGCATTTGGCCAAGTGGGGATCGCGCGCGAAGAACGCGCTGCGATGTTAGTTTTAGACTGTATCGAATTCCCTCAAATCTTTTGGGGCGCGATCAAAGCAGGCGTGGTTCCTGTCCCGCTTAACACTCTTTTGGCTGCTCCAGTTTATGACGTGATTTTGCGCGACAGCCGTGCAACGATCCTGTTCATTTCGGAGGCGTTATATGCGATGGTGAAACCCGTCTTGGCCGACAACCCCTACCTGCGTCAGATCGTAGTGATTGGTGACGCGCCCGCAGGAGCAACTTCGCTTGAAGCCTTCACAACAGGTGCGAAACCAAGTGCGGCGGTTGAGGCCAGTGACGATGAAACCGCGTTTTGGCTGTACTCATCAGGTTCAACAGGCCTGCCCAAGGGCGTCCACCACATTCATTCCAGTATGCAGGCAACCGCAGATACCTACGGTGCGCATGTCTTGAAGATCAAAGAGGACGATGTCGTCTATTCAGCGGCCAAGTTTTTCTTTGCCTATGGCTTGGGCAATGAGATGAGTTTCCCAATGTCAGTCGGTGCCACTGTCGTGCTGTTTTCTGGGCGGCCAACCCCTGATGTTGTTGTTAATATCCTGAACACACAATCTCCAACCGTCTTTTGTGGGGTGCCTACGCTATATGCTGCGATACTGGCTTACATGGATGCCAACGGCGTGGCCAAAGCCCCATTGCACCGCTGCATTTCAGCGGGGGAGGCATTGCCCGAAGATGTTGGGCAACGCTGGGCCCAGATGATTGGCGTGGACATTTTAGACGGTGTCGGCTCAACCGAAATGCTGCACATCTTTCTCAGCAACGCGGACGGTGATGTTATTTACGGCACCTCCGGTACGGCTGTACCGGGTTATGAAATGCGACTTGTGGATGATGCGGGCAATGATGTGCCAAGCGGCGAAGTGGGCGAATTGGTAGTGAATGGCGCGTCTGCGGCCAGCGGCTATTGGAACCAACGCGAAAAGACACGCGCAACGTTTGCAGGCGTTTGGACACATACGGGCGACAAATATGAACAACGCTCAGATGGACGGTATGTCTACTGTGGTCGCACCGATGATATGTTCAAAGTGTCTGGCATTTGGGTCTCTCCGTTTGAGGTTGAGTCCGCCTTGATTGCACATCCCGCTATTCTAGAGGCCGCAGTGGTGGCGGCACGTGATCCCGAAGGTCTGGAAAAACCCAAGGCTTTTGTTGTCTTGAATGAGGGTGTGAATGACGACGGGTTGGCCGAGATGTTAAAAGAACACGTCAAAGATAAGATCGGTAAATGGAAATACCCGCGCTGGATCGAGTGCGTCGATGAGTTGCCAAAGACTGCAACCGGTAAAATTCAACGTTTCAAATTAAGAGGGCCAGACGCATGACCGCAGCATGGAACAATGCAGCAGCGCAAAGGCTGAACATCGGTGATGCGACGCTCGAATACGCTTGTTTTGGCCCCGCGCCTAGCGGCGCGCCAACACTCGTTTTACTGCACGAAGGATTGGGCTGCACTGAACTGTGGCGCGATTTCCTAAAGCAGCTTGCCGATCAAACAGGCCTTGGCGTCGTGGCATATTCACGCGCCGGCTATGGACGGTCTTCAACGATTAAGTTGCCGCGTTCGCTTGATTACATGACGGATGAGGCAACAGATGTCCTTGGGGACGTGATGACAGAACTGGGCGTCACGCAGGCCATCCTGTTAGGGCACAGTGATGGCGCAACGATTGCGGCGATTTACGCGGGCAGTGTTTCGGATCAACGCGTGCGTGGCTTGGTCCTGATGGCCCCACATTTCTTCGTTGAAACATCAGGTGTCGCGACCATCAAAGAGACTTTGGCGCAGTATCAAAACGGTGATTTGAAATCCAAACTGTCAAAATATCATGACGATCCTGACGGCACATTCCATGGTTGGTACGACAGCTGGACCCATCCTGATTTCGCCAAATGGACGGTCGCAGATAACATCGACCACTGGCGTATTCCTGTGTTGGCCATTCAAGGGTCAGACGATCCCTATGGCACGATGGCCCAAATTTCAGAGATTGATGAACGCATCTATTCACCCCTTGAGACGCTGATCGTTGACGGATGTGGCCACGCGCCCCATCTTGAGCAACCCGACCAAACAACAGCGGCGATCGTTGAATTCTGCGCAACTCTGGTCCGTTTGGAACAGGCAGAGGTTTTGCTTGAGACTGCCTGACGCCCTTCGCCCCAGCCACGCCTATGTGCCGGGACAAAATGCGCGCCATCCTGAGGATCGGTTTGATCATATCAAATCCAGCGTCATGCCTGATGTCGCGGTTCAAGACACGCAAGCTTGGCAGGTTGGATTGGCCTATCTGCACGCGGGTTATTTCTGGGAATGTCATGAGGTTCTTGAAGCGGTGTGGTTGTCGCTGCCTGACCCATCAGCTGAGCGAGACATGACCCAGGCGATCATTCAATTGGCCAATGCACGTCTTAAGGTCAAAATGAAGCGTCCCAAAGCCACCCTTCGGTTGTGCGGTATCGTTGCTGAATTACTGCGATCTCACAGCGGTTCGATTCTGGGAATTCCAGTTGAGGACGTAACGCGCTGGACCAATGAGCTGCGTATTCAGTCCAAATAGGCATTAAATTGCATTTTTTGGTCAAATTACGCATCATTATGCACAAGAATCTCCCGATCTGAATGCTTTTGTGTACTATCATTCCAAATTGATGGGCCACCGCTGCGCGCCGTTGAAGGAGAATGACATGACTAAGATTATCAATTTTCAAACTGATCCCTCCCAATACAAACACTGGAAGGTCGAATATGACGGCGCGGTCGCAAATCTGTTCATGGACGTTGATGAAGATGGCGGTCTGTTCGATGGCTATCAGCTGAAACTGAATTCATATGATCTTGGCGTAGATATTGAATTGGCAGACGTGGTGCAGCGGATGCGCTTTGAACACCCCGAAGTCAAAGTCGTGGTGATGCAATCAGCGAAGGACAAGGTGTTCTGCGCAGGGGCGAATATTCGGATGCTGGGTGGCGCGGCGCACAGCCACAAAGTGAATTTTTGTAAATTCACCAACGAGACACGCAACACCTATGAGGCGGCATTGGCCGACAGTGCGCAGAACTATATCTGTGCAGTCAAAGGGGCCTGTGCGGGTGGCGGTTACGAACTGGCGTTGGCGTGCAATCACATCATGTTGACCGACGACAGCGCGTCATCGGTGTCTTTACCTGAGGTGCCATTGTTGGCGGTTCTTCCAGGAACAGGTGGCCTGACGCGTGTTACGGACAAACGCAAAGTGCGCCGTGATTTGGCCGATGTATTCTGCTCTGTTGAGGAGGGCGTTAAAGGCAAACGCGCGCTCACGTGGCGTTTGGTTGACGAGGTTATTCCGAACTCCAAATTCGACGAGGCGGTTGTTGCACGTGCCCAAGAGATGGCAGAAAATTCAGCCAAGTCTGTTGTGGCCAAAGGGATCAACTTAACGCCATTGACCCGCGAAATTTCAGAAGACGCCGTGATCTATTCCACGGTTGAAGTGACGTTGGATCGCGCGGGCCGTCGTTGCACAATCTTGATCAAAGGGCCAACAGATGCGGCCCCTGCCGATATGGCTGCACTTGAGTCGATGGGCGATCAGTCATGGATGCTGCGCTGTGCGCGTGAATTGGATGACGCGATCTTGCACCTTCGTTTGAACGAGATCACCTTGGGTTTGATGGAGTTTCAAACCCAAGGCGATCCTGAATTGGTGATCGCGCATGAGGCCCTGATGCTGAACAATCCAGATCATTGGTTGTCCAATGAGGTGCTGAAATATTGGAAACGCGTTTTGAAACGCGTCGACATGACATCGCGCAGCTTGGTCGCCACTGTCGAGCATGGCAGCTGTTTTGCGGGTCCATTGGCTGAACTGCTGTGGTCTGTTGATCGGAGTTATATGATGCTTGAAGAATTTGATGGCGACAATCGCCCGATGGCAAGTTTGACGCTAAGTGCTGGTAACTTTGGCAGCTACCCAATGGGCAATGATTTAACCCGTTTGCAAACCCGCTTCCTTGGCACGCCTGAGGATGTCGACACTGCGCAAACGCGGATTGGTGAGGCCCTTGAGGCCGAGGAGGCCGAAGAACTGGGCCTTGTCACTTACGCTTATGATGACATTGATTGGGAAGACGAAGTGCGCCTGTTCATGGAAGAACGCGCCAGCTTTAGTCCTGATGCGATGACGGGCATGGAAGCCAACCTGCGCTTTGCGGGACCCGAGACAATGGAAACGCGCATCTTTGGTCGTCTGACTGCATGGCAAAACTGGATCTTCCAGCGCCCGAACGCGGTTGGCGAAGAAGGTGCATTGCAGCGCTATGGCACGGGTGTGCGCGGCAAATACAATATGGAACGTGTTTGATTTTTGATCGCGTGGGGCAACGCCCTGAGCAGTGAAATGTTTCGGCCATGCTCAACCAAATGGCCTTATAGGAGATGAAGATGGACTTGATCAACGTAAGTTACGACAGCCAAATCCCTAATAATGTGGGCCTCAGCAGTGATAAGAAAGTGCTGAAGGCGCTTGAGAAATGGCACCCCGGTTACATCAACTGGTGGAACGATCTGATCCCGCAAAACTTCCAAGACAGCATGGTTTATTTGCGCACTGCGGTTTCTGTTGATCCCAAGGGTTGGGCCAAATTCGACTACGTTAAAATGCCTGACTATCGGTGGGGTATCTTGTTGGCACCTGCAGTTGAGGGGCGCACCATTCCGATGGGCGAACACTTGGGCGAACCTGCGTGGCAGGAAGTGCCGGGCGAATACCGCAACATGCTCAAACGCTTGATCGTGATCCAAGGCGATACTGAACCGGGATCAGTTGAACAACAACGGTTCCTTGGTCTGACTGCACCGTCCCTATACGACATGCGCAACCTGTTTCAGGTTAACGTGGAAGAAGGTCGTCACCTTTGGGCGATGGTTTATCTGCTGCAAAAATATTTTGGCAAAGATGGCCGTGAAGAAGCGGATGACATGTTGGTGCGGTCATCAGGGTCTGATGACTCCCCGCGTATGTTGGGTGCGTTTAACGAGGAAACGCCAGATTGGTTGTCCTTCTTCATGTTCACATATTTCACCGACCGTGACGGGAAAATGCAGCTGGAATCATTGGCACAGTCCGGCTTTGATCCACTATCGCGCACCGTGCGCTTTATGCTGACCGAAGAAGCCCACCACATGTTTGTGGGCGAAACGGGTGTTGGCCGTACGATCCAAGCAACCTTGGATGCGATGAACAAGGCAGGGATCACTGATCCATATGACATCGCGAAAATACGTGATCTTGGTGTCATCGACCTACCAACGATCCAGAAGAAATTGAACCTGCACTATACCCTTTCCCTTGATCTGTTTGGTCAAGAAGTGTCGACGAATGCGGCCAACGCTTTCAACTACGGCATCAAAGGGCGCTACATGGAACAGCGCATTGATGATGATCACAAGCTGCAAAATGACACCTATCCTGTGACCTCTATCAAAGACGGTAAAATCCTGACTGAGGACGTACCGGCGCTGACCGCGATCAACATGCGTTTGCGCGACGACTATGTGCGTGACGCATCGGGTGGTGTTGGGCGTTGGAACAAACTGATCGCCAAATCGGGCGTTCAGTTTGAATTCAAAATGCCCCACGAAGGGTTCCACCGTCAGATCGGTGTGTTCTCATCCGTCGCAGTCGACCCAGATGGCGCAATTGTTTCGGCTGAAGAATGGGCGAAACGTCAGGACGAATGGTTGCCGACAAAAGAAGACGGTGCCTTCATCCAGTCCTTGATGAAGCCGTGCTATGAGCCGGGCAAATATGCCACGTGGATCGCACCACCAAAGGTTGGGATCGACAACAAGCCGGGTGATTTTGAGTACGTCAAATTGCACATGGCGTAACGCTTCACCATCTAAGCCAAGTACCAAAGCGGGGCCCAGTGCTCCGCCAAAGGATCGCATATGAACCAGCCGTTTAAACAGCACCTCATCGACCCAGAGATTTGCATCAGGTGTTACACCTGCGAAATGAGCTGCCCGATTGAGGCAATCGTACACAACGATGATAACGTGGTGGTCAACGCAGACATCTGCAACATGTGCATGGACTGTATTTCGGTCTGCCCGACGGGTTCGATTGATGAATGGCGGGTGGTGAATACGGCGTACACCGTCGAAGAACAATTTGGTTGGGAAGAACTGCCAGACCAAGGAGACATTGTAGCAGCCGCAGATGGGGACGACGACCAAGACGACGTGATCACCCAACTGTTTGCCCAAGCCCATGCAGGGGCAGGCGGTAAGGCCAAGGCCCCAGCAACAGCGGCTAAGCCCACCATCAACATGTACAACTTGGGCAAGCCTGCTGCCGCATTGGTTCAGGGTAACTATCGCCTGACAGACGCCGACAGCGGCAGCGATGTACGTCACATCATCCTTGATCTGGGCAGCCTCCCATTTCCTGTGTTGGAAGGGCAAAGCGTAGGCATCATCCCACCGGGCGTAGACAGTGATGGCAATCCACATCTGCCACGTCTTTATTCGGTGTCTAGTCCGCGTGATGGCGAACGCGCGGGTTTCAATAATCTGTCCCTTACGGTCAAGCGGGATGAAGGGGGCGTCTGCTCCAACTTTGTTTGTGATTTGAACAAGGGTGACAGTGTTCAACTGACGGGTCCATTTGGCGCAACATTCCTGCTGCCTTCTGATCCAGCTGCGCATATTTTGATGATTTGCACAGGTACGGGGTCTGCCCCGTTTCGTGGCATGACGATGCACCGCCAACGCGAGATGCCATCAGTCAACGATGCGCTGTCACTGGTGTTTGGCGCGCGGTCCCCGCGTGATCTGCCATACTTTGGTCCACTCAAAAAAGTCCCTGATGCGTTTTTGAAAAAGGCGTTCGCTTTTAGTCGTCAGGACGATACGCCCAAACAATACGTCCAAGACAAATTGCGCGAGGATGCCGATAGCGTTGCGGCTCTGCTGAAAGACCCAAATGGCTATATCTACGTTTGTGGTCTAAAAGCGATGGAAGTCGGGGTGGAAGAAGCCCTGTCAGACATTGCGCGTTCTGCAGGACTTGAATGGACCGAGGTGCGCGACACAATGCGTGAAGATGGCCGCTATCACTTGGAAACGTACTAAATGAATTTAGTTAAATTGCCTCTCCGTTTTGCGGTGGCACCATGAAGGTTACACCAATCCATGAGCCATCCGAATTGATCATGCGGTTGGCAAAACGCGTTCGCGCAGCCCGCAGCAAGGCAGGAATGCCGCGCCGTGAATTGTCTGAGCTGTCCGGCGTATCACCGCGCTACCTTGCGCAGCTGGAAGCGGGTGAGGGCAATATCTCAGTTCTATTGTTGGAACGTGTGGCGAGTGCGCTTGAACTTCGGATTGAAGATTTCCTTGTCTTTGGCACACCGTTTTCTGAAGACACACAACGCGTCGCGCGATTGTATCAAGGGGCGCACAGCGAGGTGCAGGGTAAAATCCGCAACCTGCTGGCACCACAAATTCAAACGGCGCAGCGTGCGCAACGCGTATGTCTGATTGGCTTGCGCGGTGCAGGTAAATCGACACTGGGCAAAAGCACGGCCAAGGCGCTGCGATTGCCCTATGTCGAACTAAATAATGTGATCGAGGAACAGGTCGGTATGCCGATGTCTGAAATCCATGGTCTGTACGGTCAAGACGGATTTCGTGCGATGGAAAACGAGGCGCTGAATTCGGTGATCAAAGATCATTCACGCGTCATCATGGCTGTTGGTGGTGGACTTGTGAATGACACCGAAACCTATGCAAATTTGCGCGCCTATTTCCATACAATCTGGATCAGCGCGACCCCAGCAGAACACATGCAACGGGTACGCGAACAAGGCGACTTGCGCCCGATGGAAGGCAATCCAGCGGCGATGGATCAGTTGAAGTCACTTCTTCAGGCGCGCACGCCATTGTACGAGCAAGCGCTGGCGCAGGTGAACACCTCTAACCGTCCCAAACAGTCTTCTATCAACGATGTGCTGGCGGTGATTGCTAAGCATCGGTTTATCGATAAGCCGGGCCCATAAACGTGGCGACAGATGATTTGGGCGATGCGCTTCAAGACGTGTTTTGGCTGGCCTGTGATCACTTGTTGATGTGCCACACAAACCCTTGGGAATTAGACGAAGGGCTGTGTGAATGGGGCTATGCCACGGGCCCCTGCGAAGTGATGGACCACCTTGGGCTATATATCGTCTTAGAACGACGCGCAGGCGCTGGATCAACCATACTAAGGCGCATGGTGGCCGAGGGGCGGATGGGCAAAATCGGTGGAGTAGGGCATTACCGCTATCCCGGTGGCGGTGGTGCAGTCATTGACCCTTTGATCGAAGATTTGATCCTTGAAGAAGCGTACTTTGCGAAACAAATACGCACAGCAATGGATGATGGTGCTTTGGTGGAACATCTCAACGCGGCATTGGCACAATCGATTGAAGATGCCGTTTCAAACGGCGCAGATCGAGGGGACATGATCGCCTTAGCAATTGAACGCCTGCACTTCCCTGCCGCCAAAGTTGCAACTCTTTAGCCAACAAAAAAGGGGCCGCGAAAACGCAGCCCCTCATAGTCTCGCAAACCTATCTTAGGTCCAAGCAACGCGCTCTGGGCGGAACTCGAACGAGATGTGCATATCACCACCAACAATACCTTCGCGGGTGTTGTTGTACAGGGAACGCCAGTACGGCTGGATCGTAACGCCTTCACCTTGAACAATCGCCTGGCCTTTGGCCATCAATGCGCGACGTGCTTCTAGATCAGGTGTTGCAAGCGCTTCGGCAAGGATGCCGTCAAACTCTGCGTTGGACCAACCAAATTCGTTCCATGCCTCATCAGAACGATAAGCCAAAGCCCAAACCTGAACGCCCAATGGACGGTGGTTCCAGTTGGTGCACGAGAACGGATATTTCGCCCAGTCATTCCAGAACGTAGAGCCTGGTAGAATGGTCCGTTTCACTTTGATGCCAGCATCACGCAATTGCGCAGCTACCGCATCGGTTGTGTCCTTGCGGTACGCGTCGTCGATCGAAATCAACTCGTGCTCATAGTCGCCCATGCCTGCTTCATCCATCAGGGCCTTGGCCGCAACTGGATCATACTTGCGTGGTGGCAGTTCTGCGTACTCAGGGTGCACAGGACCAACGTGGTGGTTTTCAGCAGTTACGCCTCGACCAGCAATACCAAGCTCAAGCAAGATTTCGTTGTCGACAGCCATAGCAATCGCCTGACGAACGCGTTTGTCCGCATACGGTTTCTTGCCATCAACTTCGGCCAATTGGTTTGGACGTACAACAACAGTTGCACCCGTCACAACGTCGTTGGTGCTCCAGCCATCGAGCGTATCAAAGATGTCAACGAATTCGCCGTTCATCTCATAGGTCATGTCGATTTCGTCAGCTTCCGCTGCCGCAACCCATGCTGATGGATCAGTGCCGTAATCGATGTATTCGATACGATCCATGTATGCGCCGTTGCCAGCGTTCCACCATGCGTGATCTTCGTTACGAACCAAGACAGCCTTAACGCCAACTTCCAACGACTCTGGAAGATAAGGGCCAGTACCAACTGGATTGCTAAGCGCAGTTTCAGCTGTGTATGACGCTGGAACAATTGCCGCTGGATAGTCGGCCATGCCTGGGATCAACGAAATGTCAGCTGCTGGTAGGTTCAAACGTACGGTGTGTGAATCAACAACTTCGATCGCACCTTCAAGGGCTTGCTCAGTGTCGGCATCGATGAGTGTCGCGAAACGACCGGCCATCGAGTTGCCTTCAAGGCTCTTGTCACACCAGCCGGTGATGTTGCGTGCAACGTCTTCAGCCGTAAAGTCAGAACCGTCGTTCCATTTCACGCCTTTGCGTACGTTCAATGTATAGATTTTAGCGTCGGCTGAGATTTCCCAGCTTTCTAGAAGACGGCCCTCAAAGGTACCATCGTTCTCGTAGTGAACAAGATACTCAAGCCAACCACGTGAGAAGTTGGCTATTTGGGACCAGTCATATGTGCGTGGGTCTTTTAGTCCGCGAACTTCTGTTTGGTAACGCAGCGTGCCGCCCATTTTGTGGCCAGCAGCCATTGCAGGAGATGACATGCCCAACATGCCATAGGCAGTTGCAGCAGTCGCGCCAAAGGCACTTGCGATAGCTAGAAATTCGCGGCGGCTTACTTCGGAGTCCCCAGCGGCTTTCGCTGAATCCACGACGTGTTGTGGTAGCGGCTTACCGGTGCTTGTTAAAAAGGTCATATTCTTCCTCTCTGTTGTCGCCACGAGATTGTGCGTGGCTTTGTTGTGCAATCGTTTGCTACACTGATCTTTGCAGGTTTTTCTGCTTTGTTATGTTCCTCATGCTGAGGATGTTGGTAGTGTTGACAAGCAAACGCTCTAGGTCAACCCCATGACGCGGCTCAAAGCGTATGGGATCGTGAATGGAATCTGAGATTATAGGTTGGTTTTGGGAGTTTGTGGGTGAGGGGCCGTCTGTTTGGCCGCTCAGCCAACTGTGGAGGGCAGCCTTACCCAGTCAGATCACTTATTTGGGAATCCTTAATAGATGTTTCCGTTTTTCAGCAGTCAGAGATTCAACTAACACGTCGTCAAGATGATCTGAGTTTCGTAAATCAAAAGTCGACGTTGACGCCAGGTAGTTTCAGGGACTTCATCAGATCGCGCAGCTCTTGGCGGGCGGCAACGTTTGAGATGTTGAGTTGCTTAACGCCGATGTCTTTGAGGTCCAGCAATGTCAGACCGCGTGGGAACAACTCGCGGAAAATGACGCGCTCGCTAAAGCCTGTCCCAACGCGAAAACCGATCCGCTTGGCCAACATCTCGATGGCGCGTTCCATCTTTTCTTTGTTGGTCATGCGCTGCGCACCGATACGGTTGCGCACAACGATCCAGTCAATTGGCTTTAGCCTGGCTTGGGCTCGCAGTTGACGGGCATTCCACACCATCTCTGAATAAACGGATGGGCCTTTGATCTTATCGCCCGATGCATCGATGCGCGCCAGCAAATCAAAATCTACAAAGCTGTCGTTCAGCGGCGTGACCAAGGTGTCGGCCATTGAGTGGGCAACTTGGCTAAGACGGGTGTGGGATCCTGGGCAATCGATCAAGATAAAATCGTTGTCAGCTTCAAGGGACGCAACCGCGGCAGACAGACGGTAGCCATAAATGGTCTCACCAGGCTTTAACGCCTTCGGATCGATCTCTGGCAACTCATGCACTTGTGGGCTGGGTAGGTTCAGGTCAGAGGCTTCAAGGAACTCGGCTCGGTTCTCAATGTAGCGACCAAAGGTGCGTTGGCGCAGATCAAGGTCTAGCGCGCTAACCTTATGGCCCATACGCGAAAGGGCAGTTGCCACGTGCATAGACACGGTGGATTTACCCGCGCCGCCTTTTTCGTTGCCCACAACAATTATATGCGCCATTTTTAGTCCCCTTCGCCCACGAGATAATCGGTAGTGGGTCTATTTAAAAAGAGTATATGGCGCAGATCATGGATTGGGAAGTGGCACGTAGTGCTCTGATAAGAAGCCGATTTATGACGTTGCCGTTGGGCTGCACATGGAGAAACGGAAATTGGTGCTGACAAAGAAAAAGGGCGCTACCCTCGCAGGTAACGCCCTTAAACTAACAAAGTGGTAAAAGCTTAGAAGCCAAGACCAGCATATTTGTTTTTGAACTTGGAAACGCGTCCGCCAGTATCAAGCAAACGACCGCCGCCACCAGTCCACGCAGGGTGTACTGTTGGATCGATATCCAAAGCCAATTGGTCGCCTTCTGCGCCCCAAGTGGATTTCATTTGAAAGATCGTACCGTCGGTCATTTTGACGTTGATCATGTGGTAATCGGGATGTGTATCTGTTTTCATCTACCCAGTCCTTACGCTTTAAGTGGCTTGTAGTTTGTATTCTCAACGATACGCGCAGATTTACCGCGACGATCACGAAGATAATACAATTTGGCGCGACGAACGCGACCGCGACGAACAACTGCGATTTCGTCGATGTTGGTGGAGTGCAACGGGAATACACGCTCAACGCCTTCACCAAAAGAAATCTTACGAACAGTAAAAGAGCCGGCGATGCCTTTGCCGTTGTTGCGCGCGATGCACACACCTTCATAGTTCTGAACACGGGTACGTGTACCCTCGGTTACTTTAAAACCTACGCGAATGGTATCGCCAGCTTTAAAGTCAGGGATGTCTTTCCCTAGGGCGGCAATTTGTTCCGCCTCGATTTGTGCGATCAGGTTCATCTGACGCTTCTCCTAAATTACGTGGTTTGCCCACTGATTGTGCGTGATGTCAGAGCTCTGTGCCTTCATCGGGTCCACCGTGGTGCCCGCCAGAGAATAACGCCAACATTCCTTATAAACTTTTGGATGCTCTATACGCCGCGAAGAAGCGGCCACACTACAAAAGGTCCGGCCGACTCATTAAGTCTTCCAAACTCGCTCCGTATAGGGGGAGTCTGGGGGGCAGGTCAATAGGACCAAACCATGTGAAACGAGGTATAATAAAAAGGGGGACGCGCCCCTTTTTTAGGAATGAATTTTGACCAAATCTAGTTTGGTGCTGATCACCTCATCATGCAGCGCTTTTGCACGCTCTGGCGTAACGCCCAACATGGCCTCAACCTTGTGCAAAAATGCGTCTTGTTCATCGCGTTCGATACCGTAGGCAAATGCGATCCGCCACAAGGCACGCAATGCATCTTCCAACTCGTCCGTGCCAACCGCTTCGCGCAAAATTGCGGCCAATTCAACTGTGTCTGGCATGACTTCTTCAAGGCGTTCACAGGTGGCGCACATCTTGGCGGCGTCTATTGGACCGATGTTGTGACGTTCCGATAGCACGCGGTGGATGGTTTCAGTTTCTTCAAAAAAATATGCGCGATCCGCCTTGGCCGTCTGAACCATCAATGCGCCAATAACATTATCCCTATCCGCTTTGGGCATCGGCTTTTCGTACGTGCTCGGGTTCGAGAAAAACGCAATTAGCTTTTCAAACATGACAGGACCGTAAAATTTGATTTCTCAAATGCTGCTGGGTCTGTCGCCCTGACGCAAGAAAATGGGGTGGTTGGCACAGTTGCGTTGGATCAGGTATAGATCACGCAACCAGTATGAAAGCACACCATGGCTACAAATTTCGATTTTCGTGATAAAGCCTGTGGCAGTCTGATCAGTGAAATTGGGGTGTATGTCCTGTGCGATCTAGACAAAACGCCGATGTACGTGGGCCAATCCAAGGATGGCATCCGCAGCCGTGTGCGCCGTCACCTCACATCTGCGCGCTCGGATATTATCGCCAACCGCCAGATTGACGTTTGGGAAATTGCCTATGTGATGGCCTATCCCGTGGAGGATCGCGCCGATATTACACCGCTCGAAGATCGGCTGTATCACCAATTTAACGATGTATCGCCCCTGATGAACGGCACCGTACCACCGCGACTCGAAGCTGTGATGGAACTGCCCGAACCTGCGCAGATCGTTCAGGTCATGTCAGATGCTGAAATCGCGGACAAAAGCGACCCGGTGCAACGTTTGCCGCGCCAATCAGCGCACTATACGCAGATGGTTGATCACTTCTTGAACGTGAAAAATTCAACCGAAATTTTGCGCGCGATTGAGGCGCATTTTGATCGGTTGCAACGCTACCATAAGACGCTGATCAAACTGCAGGACAAGTAACTTAATTAGCTTTTTCAGTGCTTTGATCCAGCGCACTGCGCATGGAAGCCAAATTAGGCTCTAAAATTTGTTTGGCGATATAGCTTACCACGGGCACGGCAACACCGTCGCCCGTCAGGTGATAGGCCTCGTTGTAAACCTTCGGCAAAACATAACTGTCAGGCAATCCCATCAGGCGCGCTGTTTCACGCGCAGACAAAAGACGGGACCGAATTTTGTCGCCCTCAACCACCAAAATCAATTGGCGTGATGATCCGCCGCTGGGCGTGCGCAAACAGCCAGCAATATCGTCAAAGCGTACTTCAGCGCGCTGCACCTTGATCCCGTGATGCAGCCGCGTGCGTTTGTATAACCCACCCACCATGCGAACACCTGCCGCCTTGGCGGTTTCGACCTTGGCCAAATTCACGTCACTCATCATCGACAGCAACGCGCGGGTTTCAGCGGCGGTGTGCCATTTGACACACTTTGGTTTGTCTTCGATCACATCTGCAAACCGCATCTCGCGTTTTGCAGGTTCCGGCATATTCCACCAAATCCATGAGGCTGCGAGGTCGCTTTGCAATCTATCATGCGCACGTTTCAACGCAGTGGTGTGCCACGGCTTTTGCGGCCCATCGGCTGATCCCATCACAGCCAAATCTTCGCGCACAGCAACGACAAACAGGCGGGCACGCGATTGGGGCAAGAACAATGCGGCATCCACCACCATCGCGCCAAAGCGATAGCCTAATTCCTTCAACGCGGTACAAATCGCGGTGAAATCAGCACCAGAATGTGAGGTCAGCGTGCCAACCACATTTTCCAATGCGATCATTTCTGGCGCACGACCATCCGCTTTCAACTCAGCAATCAGCGACATAAAAGGCCAGAAGGTGCCGGAGCGATTGCCCTGCAATCCCGCGCCATTGCCCGCAACGGACAGGTCCTGACAGGGGAACGAACCCCAGATCAAATTGGGGGTTTCAGGTAAATCCGTCGGGGAAATATTGCGCAGATCATCAACCACCATCGTGCCTTTGCCCCAATTGCGCTGGTAGGTTGCGCCTTTCTTGAGATCAAAGTCGTTGGCAAATAAACAGGTCCAATCGGTCCCAAGGCCTGCCCGGGCCATACCGCCCCCAGCAAAGAACTCATAGAAATTGAACATCGGCTGCTGGTCTCACTTGGCTACATTGGGCGTCATTCCCGCTTTGTCCTTACCTAGCATTCGAGGTGTGAGGTGTCACGAAGATATTGGGTGTGAAGGGGTAAAGGACTAACAGCAGAATGTTGTAACCCAGCGGCCCAAAAATGGCGAAGGTCGGCTGTGAACCCTCTTTAACCTAACGCTGCAAGCTGAACCAACGCCCGCTTTTACGAAGGCAGAATACCAGAGCGTATCAGAACAAAATTAATGCTTTCTATGTTGTAAACTTCCTGCAGCCTTTGCGTCTGTTTCCCTAAACCGCGAACGCCCGTCCGTAAAAACCGACCTGTTCTTGCGTTGTCATGGTCACACCGGGCCGATCAAAGAATGCGAAAATGGCGACCAGCCTTTCCTTGTCACCTTTCACGGGAACCACACGGTGCAAGGTGTTTACCCCTTGGAATACATTCAGCGCACCTTCAGATAACTTTGAGCGTTTCACAAAGGGATCGGTTCCCCGCAATAACTCAGCGACGCCTTCATAGTTCGGTTCATCCGCAGACCTGAGGTCCTTGCGATACTCAAGTTCTCCACCTTCTTCTGGTGCCTGCAATAGGATCGTCGTCGTGAATTCGGATCGATCGAAATGCCAGTTCAACGCCTCACCCGCATAACTGGCCTGAACATTCACACGCGCCATCGGATCGTCCATCCTATGAATTTTGGGCTTGCCCATTGTCGCTGCGAGGAATGCCGCGAACGGTACCCAGTCGTAAAGCTGAACAACTGTGTTCTGCCCCAACTGGTCGGCGCACAGCGTGTGGTTCACTGTTTCAACTTTTCGCAGCGCCGGGTGACCTGCTGACAAACCGTCCACTTTGTCGCGGAAATAAACATTGTGACTGCGCGCGTGGCGATAAGAATCCGTCTTCATTGCGGGCTGGATGGCCTTCACAGAGGCTTTAGTCACATCCGCGAGCAAAAAACCCGGCAGGTCGAACATACCTTCCTGCAGTAGGCGTGCCTTACAGCTTTCAACAAGTTCCGCGTAACCCGCACTTTCGGGGCAGTCGATCGGATATTTCTTCAAGTCAATAAGATGGATCACGGGAAGACCTCCATATTTCTTCCAAGTACTGCGCTCGCTTTGTTTTTTTGCAGTGGTAGAAGTTTTTGGTAAACATAATGACCTACAATGGTCATACGATCATCGGAAGCGGTCATTTGCACATTAGCAACGAACGGCAACAAAGTCCGCATAGGACCATTAGCTTAACAGCTTAGCATGCAGTTTTCATAACACCGAAAATAGCTGCCATCATGCCATATGTCTAACGTCAAATTCATTGGGGCAATCTGGTGCTGTAGGGGAGGATTGAACTCCCGACCTCGTCATTACCAATGACGCGCTCTACCACTGAGCTACTACAGCATGATCGCCGCGTGGTTAGACCCAATTTCGTAAACGCGCAAGCCTATTCTGGACCATATCGCAAGCCTACGCTAGACAGGCAACATGTCAGACAAAAACACATCAAAATCCGCGCCCAAAACGCCTTCTGCTCGCGAACTGCGATTGAAAGCAGCGTTGAAGGCGAATTTAGGACGGCGCAAATCCCAAACTCGGGCCCGCAGCGCTGCGACGGATGAAACACAGGCGAAGGACGAGCAGTAATGGATTCTATTTTGGTACAAGGCGGTGGCCCGCTGAATGGGCAAATCCCCATAGCAGGCGCGAAAAACGCTTGTTTGACCCTAATGCCAGCAACATTGCTGAGCGAAGAGCCACTGACGTTGACCAACGCGCCGCGCTTGTCTGACATCAAAACAATGACCGAACTTTTGCGTTCATTGGGGTCCGAAGTGGCCACGATGCAGGACGGCAAAACACTTGCCATGTCATGCCACGGCGAAATCAACACACGCGCCGAATATGACATCGTTCGCAAAATGCGCGCCTCCAATTTGGTGCTTGGACCGCTTCTAGCGCGCGAAGGCGTTGCCGAAGTGTCACTGCCCGGCGGCTGCGCAATTGGCGCCCGTCCGATGAATATTCACACCGATGGCCTGACCCTGATGGGTGCGGATATTGAATTGCGCGACGGTTACTTGCACGCCAAGGCACAAGGTGGCCGTCTTAAGGGCGCTGTCATCGACTTCCCATTCGCTTCCGTTGGCGCAACCGAAAACATCATGATGGCCGCGACCTTGGCCAAAGGCACCACGGTCATCAACAACGCCGCGCGCGAGCCAGAGATCGTTGATCTGGCAGACTGCCTGCGCAAAATGGGCGCACAGATTGACGGCGACGGCACATCAACAATCACCATCCAAGGCGTCGATCGTTTGGGCGGGGCAACCCACCCTGTTGTGACCGACCGGATCGAGCTGGGCACATACATGTTGGCCCCTGCGTTCTGTGGTGGTGAGGTCGAGTGCTTGGGCGGTCGTATGGATCTGCTCACGTCTTTCTGTGAAAAACTGGACGAGGTGGGCATCGAAGTCACTGAGACTGACAAGGGCCTAAAAGTAAAACGCCGCACAGATGAGATCAAAGCGATCAACATCACAACCGAACCGTTCCCGGGTTTCCCAACCGACCTACAGGCGCAAATGATGGCCGTGCTGTGCACCGCCAACGGCACCTCTGTGTTGGAAGAGAAAATCTTTGAAAACCGCTTTATGCACGCCCCAGAATTGGTGCGCATGGGGGCCAAAATCGACGTTGCTGGTGGTACTGCCACTGTCACGGGTGTCAACAAACTCAAAGGCGCGCCAGTGATGGCGACGGATCTTCGGGCATCCATCTCATTGATCCTTGCAGGCCTTGCGGCTGAAGGCGAAACTAAAGTGAGCCGCGTGTATCACCTTGATCGTGGTTACGAAAAAGTGGTGCGGAAGCTGCAAGCCGTTGGCGCACAGATCGAACGGATTTCTGAATGACTGATGCACGGTTTGAAGACGGACGTGAAAAGCCCCTGAACCTAGGGGCACAGGACACCGAAGAACTGCAGGTTCTTTCGGCCCTGATCCAAGACGCGATCTTTCCAATTACTGAAATGACATGGCAGGCTAAGCAAAGACGCTTTGGCCTGCTGCTCAACCGCTTCCGCTGGGAAGAAGGCGCCCGCGGGCAAGCCGCCCCTGAGCGTGTGCAGTCGATATTGGTCGTGGACAACGTGATGTCTGTGGCCAGCCAAGGGGTGAATCGCTCTGAAAGAGACATGATCCTATCCGTGCTGTCTGCCACGTTTGAGGCAGGAAACGACGGGGCAGGGGACATCGTGTTAACACTGGCAGGCGACGGAGCAATTCGGCTTAGCGTTGAAGTAATCGAGATGACGTTGAAAGACGTAACACGGCCCTACAAAGCACCGTCAAAGAAAGCACCGAAGCATCCTGAGTAGGAGACGGACTGTCTGCTAAGCGGACTTTGTGGGTCTTCACTTTCAGACCAACAATCCTCAAGAACTCAAAAATGCCGCTGTTGGCTGTCATATTGAAAAATATCCGTCCTGCGTGGATCGTCTTGTCTAGTTCCAACAATTCCACTTTATTTTCTCGAACGGAGGCGTATGAATGCCAGACATTCGCAACAATGTGACCATTAACAACTATAGACCATTTTGTCCTAGCGCCTGAAACAGAAGGCAAATAGTTCAGAGCGTGTTTGCCACCACACAGCTCGCTAAGTAGCTGGAGGTAATCGAACTCTACAGTTCTGCGGTTCGGTGTAGAAACGTCGTCGCCTGCACAAACACTGTCACGCTAAAAGATAACATCCATCCCGAGTGAATACTTTGACGCCCATCCTACAACAAGGGGTCAGCATTCTCTTTTGTTGGCTGTAGTAGATATGGGCTCGTTGCCGACTTTTGCCATCTCCCCAATTCCCCAACCCCACTTGAGACCCAACCGCCATCGCGCTAAGTGAGCATCAGTCAATCGGAGAGACCTGATGCCCCAATTTCTTGATGCCCAAGCTGCTGACTTTGAAGCTACCTTTACCACATTGCTGAACGCCAAGCGCGAAGACAGCCCTGACGTGGACGCCATTGTTGCGGGTATCATCGCAGATGTGTGTGCGCGCGGGGACGAAGCCGTGTTGGAATTGACCGAAAAATTTGATCGCATTGCCCTAACCCCAGACACCATGCGCGTCACTGCCGATGAGGTTGAAGAGGCCGCATCCCAAGTGGCCCCAGATGTACGTGCTGCCCTCGAACTCGCCGCCGAACGCATCACCGCCTACCACAGCCGCCAAATGCCCGAAGATGCGAAGTGGACAGACGAGGTGGGCGCGACCCTTGGTTGGCGCTGGACCCCTGTGTCTGCCGCTGGTCTGTATGTGCCGGGCGGATTGGCCAGCTATCCGTCTTCCGTTTTGATGAACGCGATCCCTGCCAAAGTGGCGGGCGTTCAGCGTCTCGCGATTACCGTGCCAACCCCCGATGGCATCCTGAACCCTGCCGTTCTATTAGCCGCGAAACTTGCTGGCGTTGATGAGATTTACCGCATCGGTGGCGCCCAAGCCATCGCGGCCCTTGCTTACGGCACCAACACAATCGCGCCCGTAGATAAAATCACTGGCCCGGGCAACGCATTCGTCGCCGCCGCCAAACGGCGTGTCTTTGGCAAGGTCGGGATCGACATGATCGCAGGACCATCCGAGATTTTGGTGATTGCAGATGGTGACAACGACCCAGACTGGATTGCGCTGGATCTATTGTCCCAAGCGGAACACGACGAAAGCGCCCAATCGCTTTTGATCACCACGGACGCCGCCTTTGGTCAGGCTGTGGCAGATGCGGTTGATAAACGTCTGGAAACCCTTGAACGGCGCGCGATTGCGGGTGCCAGCTGGCGTGACTTTGGGGCCATTATCACCGTGCCCGATCTGGCCACCGCTGCGGCCCTGTCGGATCGCATCGCACCAGAGCACCTAGAGCTGTGCGTCGCTGATCCGGTCGCCTTGTCCAAGGACATCACCCACGCTGGTGCGATCTTCTTGGGTCAATGGACTCCCGAAGCCATCGGTGACTACATCGGCGGACCAAACCACGTGCTGCCAACGGCGCGGTCTGCGCGCTTCTCCTCTGGCCTCTCAGTCATGGACTTTGTGAAACGGACTACATTGGCGCAGATGACACCTGCCAGCCTGCGCGCCATTGGCCCTGGTGCCGAAGCCCTCGCGAAATCCGAGAGCCTTGAAGCGCACGGCCTTTCCGTCACGGCACGTTTGCGCAAACTGAACGATTAGACCCATCCAGTGATGTTGCCCTTGATTTGGGGCTGGTCTAGCATGTGACAAACTGAACGGGATCCAACACCAATGCCCAGCATCAGCCATATCGCTCTAGACGACGCGAACTTGCCCCCTCCCACGCCGGAGATTGAGCAAGAGCGCAAAGTCGCCATGTTCGACCTGTTAGAGCAAAACACCTTTGTCTTACCAACGCGCGATGGTCGCGAAATGCCCGCAGGGCCGTACCACGTTGGGCTGTCCATTCGTGAAAAGCGTCTTGTGTTTGATGTCACAACCGAAGCGGCAGAGAAGGCGGCAGAGTTCCACCTGTCACTGGGGCCATTCCGCCAAGTGGTCAAAGACTACTTCCAAATTTGCGAAAGCTATTTCGATGCGGTGAAGAATATGCCGCCCAGCCAGATCGAAACCATCGACATGGCGCGGCGCGGTATCCACAACGAGGGCAGCCGCGTCCTGCAAGAACGACTAGAGGGCAAAGCTGAGATCGACACCGACACGGCGCGCCGTCTGTTCACCCTGATCTGCGTCCTACATTTCGGAGCGTAAATGAGCGAACAGCTTCCACAATCGGTTCTGTTTTGCTGCGATCATAACGCAGTGCGCTCTCCCATGGCCGAAGGGATCATGAAGCAATTCTATGGAACAGACACCTACGTGCAATCGGTCGGGGTTAAGAACGACCTTGAAATCGACGGGTTCTCTATCGCGGTCTGCCAAGAACTGAATGTGGAACTGTCACGCCACCGCTCGCGCAGCTTTGACGAGATGGAAGAGTGGGGCGAAGACCTTAGCTCATTTGATCTTGTGCTGGCACTGTCACCAGCCAGCCAACGACGGGCGCTGGAACTGACGCGGTTCTATCACATCGATGTGGAATACTGGCCGATCCTAGATCCAACGGGACTGGGCGAAACACGCGAGGCGAAACTGGCTAGCTATCGCCAAGCGCGTGATCAGATTATTGAACGACTGCAAGAACGCTGGGGCGACCCAACGCATATCCCCAAATAGGGTTAGGTGCACATACGACCCACTTGCGTGCTAAAGGTTTTCCATTTTTTCCAGAACCGCTCGTTTGATGCATTGCCAGACTGACGCACATCTTGGGAGCGTTGCGGGTTGTTAAAAAACGGCACACCGCGCTGTTGTTCGCTTGAGGACAGGCTGCGATTGGCGACTGCTTGGACACATCCACAACGGGCACGCGACGCTTCTTTGCGCCCAGCCGCGCGACAGGCGGATGCGATAGGGCCAGAGGCATATAGGGTCGTGGATGAGGCGGATGCGATAGGGCCAGAGGCATGTAGGGTCGCGGATGAGGCAGAGGCACGCGCACCAGATGCATTGCTGCTGGAATAACGGGACCCACCACAAGACGCCAAAAATGCCATGATGAATAACGCTGTGAAAATACGTACCATGTTTTGCCTCATACCAAATGGACACTGTGGGATTTGCCCCATCTTGATGCCCAATACTGTGGTCCCACGCTGAGACCTTGCTCGGGGACAACATGACGTAGGTTAGGATTTGTTTCAATCACCCATGACGATGGGTCGCAGAAGGGTGATGAGGGGGGCGGGCAGAGACCCAAAACCCGTAGGGCGGGGTTCACTCCACCAACCCTCAGATGACGCCAAACAAGAATAGTCCAAGACTGACAAGAGTGGATAGCATTGAAACCACAGTAAATCCGAACCGCGCTGTCTTAAACGCCTTGCTATCGAATGCCTTGGACCCAACTTCAACAAAGCGTTCAAAAAGCCAAGTGCATTTGCTTTCTTTTTTGTTTTAACACCTCGCCAGAGCGGATGAATCACAAGCTGGAGTATTCTTTCGTCTGCCAAGTTTTTCGTAGATAAGGTAACACTTTTCCTATGGTCCTTATTTTGATGAGAAAATTTTGTCGGCAATCGTGTGATGAGTATTCTCATAACACCTTAAAAAGCCATTGGGGAAATAGAAGCTAATTGAAGGGAGGCCGCTTCCAGATAATGTTTCATAGATTTGTTCTTCTCAGTTTAGAGCTAAAAAATGTGTTTCTAGCTGATTTGAGAGGAATAAGGGCTGGAATATTGGCGGGTGTCCTTATTCACGCCACTAAGCATTGTGACTACGGCACGAAAACACACAAGGGTATATTCTTATGGAATTTCGTACGGCACGTGGGCGTCGTCATCAATTGTTGCTAAGTTCCTCAATAGGTACCGAGATATCAGTACTTGCTGCGAATATGCTGACAACCAGCCTAGCCGTTGAATACCGTCTTCAAAATCATCTTGAGTGTTTATTGCCTCACTATGTTCTGTAACCATTGACCAACCCTCAAAACCCGCTAATACCCACAACATGATACCACTCTCACATATCCGCAATTTCTCCATCGTCGCGCACATTGACCATGGGAAATCGACCCTCGCAGATCGGCTCATTCAAGAGACTGGTACCGTTAAAGATCGTGACATGCAGGCTCAGATGCTTGACACCATGGACATCGAACGTGAGCGTGGCATCACCATCAAAGCCAACACAGTCCGCATCGACTATAAAGCGGACAACGGCGAAGATTACGTTTTGAACCTGATCGACACCCCCGGCCACGTCGATTTCGCCTATGAGGTCTCCCGCTCTATGCGCGCGGTTGAAGGCTCTTTGCTGGTGGTTGATTCCTCTCAAGGTGTCGAGGCCCAGACATTGGCCAACGTGTACCACGCTTTGGACGCGGATCATGAGATTGTCCCGATCCTAAACAAGATCGATCTGCCCGCCTCTGACTGCGTCCGTGTGGCCGAACAGATCGAAGATGTGATTGGCATCGAAGCCAAGAATGCGATCCAAGTGTCTGCCAAAACTGGTGTTGGTATCCACGAGACATTGGAATCCATCGTCCACGATCTACCCGCGCCGATTGGCGACGAGGACAAAGACCTCAAAGCGATGTTGGTGGATTCATGGTATGACAGCTACCTCGGCGTTATCGTCTTGGTCCGTATCATCGACGGCCGCCTGAAGAAGGGCGACAAGGTCAAATTCCTGTCCAACGACACTGTCCACAGCGTAGACCGCATCGGCGTGTTCCGCCCGCAGATGGACATGATCGACTCGCTCGGCCCAGGTGAGATAGGTTTCCTAACCGCATCCATCAAACAGGTCCGCGACACTCGCGTTGGGGATACAATCACGCACAGCAATAAAACCGTCGAAGCGTTGCCCGGCTTTAAGCCTGCGCAACCGGTTGTGTTCTGTGGCCTGTTCCCCGTGGACACCGCCCTGTTTGAAGATATGCGTGACGCGATTGAAAAGCTTGCCCTCAACGACGCCTCCTTCAGCTACGAGATGGAAACATCAGCGGCGCTGGGCTTTGGCTTCCGCTGTGGCTTCCTTGGACTATTGCACCTCGAAGTGATCCGTGACCGGATCGAACGCGAGTATGACATTGACCTGATCACGACGGCCCCATCGGTGGTCTACAACGTGTTCCAACGCGACGGTTCAATGATCGAACTGCACAATCCTGCAGACATGCCCGACCTCACGCTGGTCGATCACATCGAAGAACCACGGATCAAGGCGACAATCCTTGTGCCAGACGAATACTTGGGCGACGTCCTGAAACTGTGCCAAGAGCGGCGCGGCGTGCAGATCGATCTGACCTATGCGGGTTCACGGGCGATGACGGTCTATGACCTGCCGCTCAACGAGGTGGTGTTCGACTTCTACGACCGCCTGAAATCCGTGACCAAAGGGTATGCGTCTTTCGATTACCAAATGACGGGCTACCAAACCGACAACCTTGTGAAAATGTCAGTGCTGGTGAACGACGAACCTGTGGATGCGCTATCCATGATGGTGCACCGTGATCGCGCCGAAACGCGAGGCCGTGCGATGGTTGAAAAGCTAAAAGACCTGATCCCGCGCCACATGTTTAAAATCCCAATCCAAGCGGCGATTGGTGGCAAAGTGATCGCACGCGAAACACTGTCTGCGATGCGCAAAGACGTGACGGCGAAATGTTACGGCGGGGATGCGTCACGTAAGCGCAAACTACTGGATAAGCAAAAAGCCGGTAAGAAGAAGATGCGCCAATTTGGTCGTGTCGATATCCCTCAAGAAGCGTTTATCTCAGCGTTGAAAATGGATTCTTAAAAAGCACTTACTCTTGGCAGATCTGCTGCCGAGAGCAAGTGACGGTGGGACAAGAGTATGACGCAGTCATGCTCGGTCCCACACAGAAGCTACTCCACACACACAACACACTCCACAAAAAAGGCGTGTAATCGGTTCACCCCATCGCGCGCCTAAATTTTGTCTTGGAACCCTAGTGGATCACTTAGCCAATGATGCTTGTGTCGCGACGGTTCACGATCAAACCACAGCAGATCAGAACAACAAAGGCAGGAATGGCCTTGGCCACTGGTGTGTGCATCAGGTGGTAATAAACAGCACTGAACATGATTGTCGCGATGCCGCCTGCCGCATACATGCTGGTGCGGCGGAACCAGATGCCAAAGGCACCCGCAATTTCACAAACGCCGATGAATGTGGCGAATAAGGCTGGAAAGCCCCGCGTGGCAAAACGGGTTGTCGCCGCAGGATTGCCCATCAATTTCGTAACGCTGCCCATAAGTATCATCAGCGTAACAATCGCCATTGCTGCCCAAACTACATACTTCATTTTCAAATCCCTTTTTGAATAACAGGGGACCCTAACAGATGATTTGGATTAAAGGTGACTATTTAGAGGATGCGTGAAAGCACAGAGGGTGCGGAGGGATGCGTAGAGGGTTATTGTCGTGTATGGCTTGTTTGATTTTATACAATGGAAATTTCTGAATGGCGTATTAGGATTTTGATCCACAAAAGTTTCTATATCATTACTCAAGTATTCTTGGGTTCAAAGGAATTATTGAATCTAAAACGCTGTGACTTTCAGATCTATCAATGACGAAAGATCCGCGCGAAATGGTTTTGGGATCGGAGATCGTTTTCGAAGTGATGTTAAGGCTTGGGTGTGAACGCTTCGTTGGTGTGCGTAGTTTCTTGATATCACAAATAGCTCGTCAAATAGAACGTTATTTGGCGTAAAAGCGCCACTTTTCTTGCTCAACAACTTTTCTTGGCGACACACTTTCGATGTGGCGTGAGTACGCTGACAATGGAGTGGGAGTCTCAATTGGGTTTAGGCCTCGTGCTCTGAAAGACATGCCGCTGCGGATTTCTCAGGTGCACTATATTGGTTCTGAAACCGCAGAAGAATTTTTTGATCTATTGGGCGAGCTCCTCGATAAACCTCTGTTTTCGAGTCCACCACTACAGCAAATGGAAGTGGCCGCGTTGTGCGGCGAAATTGCTGCTAAAATGGCTTCGATCAAGCACAGCCGTTGGAGTTATGAAAATGAAATTCGGTTAAGTCATGCAGCACCACCTGATAACGTTCGAGTGGAAATCGAAGGGGTTAAAATCCCTTCAGCTGAGTATCCTGATGGAACTGAGTTCTTTTCAACGGTACAAGTGCGGGACGGAGTATCGGATCTGCCGATAAATTATGTTCCTTTGAGTTTTGTAAAGTACACAAATCGGGAGCATGATGCGGCAAGATCTATTGAACGTGTTGTTCGTGGTCCAAAGAGTGCGGCTGCGATCGAAGAAATTGAGCTTATGCTAATCCAACACGGTTTTTGAGATTTTGAAGTTTTAATGTCAGACTGCGTTTTAAGATAATTCTCCATACCAAACCTTCGGTTTGGTAGCGCCCGAACCGCCCCCACGGGGCGGGCGCTTTGATTCTAACCCTCGGTTCGACCGCTGGTTTCCATAGCGAATGGTTCGTTCAAATCTTGTTTCCCCTGGGCTCCGCCCGTTCAGGCCTGAAACTGTCCACTGGACAGCTTCCAAGACGGCCCTCACCCCAACCCAAAAACTGGATAAGTCCATTCCTGGCCCACCACCTCGTATTTCAGGTATTCCTTTGAGGTAATCATCGCCTCTTTTATCCGGTCCTGATTCACCTCCATCCGTGCCATCATCTCCCCCATATTACATCCGTGGATGTGTGATAAAACGTCCTCGTCGCGCATCGAAATGACAGAGGTGATGGGAACGCTATGCTTCATGATCCACAGATGCGCCTGATGGGTAGAGACGTAATTTATCTACTGCGCGGCGTTGTTGCGAAAATTTGTAAAAGAAATTGCACGAATTTGCGGTAGCATGCTGTGCTCCTGCTCTGGTCGGTTTCAAACTGTACAGATTGCTCCCCGTTCTGTGCAGTTGCCCCCAAACCCGTCAAATTCGGCTATTTTTGGTGGCGTGAAACTGCACAGTTTGTCCGCTGTTCTGTACAGTTTTATACTATTTTTTCCCGCTTAATGAGTGCTTAACCCACCGTGCGTGCGTTTAATATCCTGTTCTCACGCCGATTCTTGGCGTATGGACCCCGTGAACCGCCAAAGGATTTGCCATGACTTGCCCACTCTGCGCCGCTGCGACTGACGCCCTGATCGACACCCCAGTTGAAGGTGGTCCCTTTGGTGCATCTGTTCAGATTTGTGAAGAATGTGTTACCCAGCTGTCTGCGCCAAATCTCAACCATTTCCGTGGTTTAGCAACAACTATGTGGTCAGAAGTTCCTGAAGTTCAGGTTTTGGCAGCGCGGACATTAACCAAATTGTCTGACGAGGGCTGGGCCCGTGATCTATCCGATCAGCTGTATCTGGACGACGAAACCCGCGCATGGGCCGAAAACGTCGCCCCCGATTTGGGCCACAAAGACAGCAACGACGTTCCGCTCTTTGCCGGAGATACCGTTGTTTTAATTAAAGATTTACCGGTTAAGGGTGGTGGCTTCACCGCCAAGCGCGGCACCGCCGTTCACCGCATTTCACTGGTTGCAGATAATGCCGGTCACATCGAGGGCCGCGTTGAGGGGCAACGCATTGTTATCCTTACCGAGTTCGTCAAAAAGCGCTGATCCGTTTTTGGCGCGCTTTATGTGGTTTGATGAGGGTTTTTCTAGGAGCCCCCCGCTTTTTGTGATACCAGCTATGACAATATAACCCCTATACAAAAGGGATTAAACGTCCTAGATGCGCGGTTTGCGGTGTAATTTGCCCGCGCAATTACCAGAAAAGATGACGCCCGTGAAACAAGCTCTAGCCGATGCTCTATCCAAACGTGGATATGAAACTCTAACTCCCGTTCAAACCGCATGTATGGATCCCAAACTTGGTGAATCCGATCTGTTGGTTTCGGCCCAAACCGGTTCCGGTAAGACGGTAGGTTTTGGCCTTGCGCTTGGTGACACGTTGCTTGGCGACGCAGAAGCCTTCGATCGCGCTGGATCTCCTTTGGCCTTGGTTATTGCCCCGACCCGCGAATTGGCATTGCAAGTGAAGCGCGAGCTAGAGTGGCTGTACGCAGAAGCGGGCGTTGTTATGGCGTCTTGTGTTGGCGGTATGGACATGCGCGACGAGCGTCGCACGCTTGCCCGCGGTGCCCACATTGTCGTGGCGACCCCAGGTCGTTTACGCGACCATATCATGCGTAAAAGTATTGATCTGTCACAGCTTCGTGGCGTGGTGATGGATGAAGCCGATGAGATGCTTGATCTGGGTTTCCGTGAAGACCTTGAATTTATTTTGGGTGAGTCACCCGAAGACCGTCGTACATTGATGTTCTCGGCGACCGTTCCTAAAGCCATTGCTACATTGGCCAAAAGCTATCAGCGTGATGCAATTCGTCTTGAGACAAAATCCGCAGATAAGCAGCACGCTGACATTGAATATAACGCGATGTCTGTTGCCAATCATGACGGCGAAAACGCCATCATCAATATCCTACGTTTTTATGACGCGCCAAATGCGATCGTGTTCTGTAACACACGCGCAATGGTGAACCGCGTCACGACCCGTCTATCCAACCGTGGCTTCTCTGTTGTGGCCCTGTCTGGTGAGTTGTCACAGGCTGAACGTACTCACGCCTTGCAAGCAATGCGCGATGGACGCGCTCGCGTTTGCGTAGCGACCGACGTTGCGGCGCGCGGGATCGATCTTCCGGGGCTTGATCTGGTTGTGCACGCTGAGCTTCCGAACAACCACGAAACCATGTTGCACCGTTCTGGCCGTACAGGCCGCGCGGGACGCAAGGGCGTCAGCACGTTGATTGTCACCGCTAAGGTGCGCCGCAAAGCAGAACGCATTTTGCAAAGCGCAAAGGTCAGTGCAAACTGGATCAGCGCGCCATCTGCTGATGATGTTCGTGCGAAAGATCAAGAACGTCTTTTGGCTGATCCAATGTGGCATGAGCCAGTTGCTGAAAACGAAGCCGACATGGTCGCAAAACTGGTCGAAAATTTCAGCACTGAACAAATGGCAGCAGCTTATATGCGTCTATACGCAGCGCGCGTATCTGCCCCTGAAGAGTTATCAAAAGCGGGTGACAACAAGCCACCTAAAGCACGCGCACCGTTTGGTCCAAGCAAGTGGTTCTCTGTGAACACTGGCCGTAACCAAGGTATCGTTGTTGGTCGTTTGTTGCCGATCCTTTGCAATGGTGGTGGTATCACCAAAGATGATATTGGTGCCATCCGCATTCAAAACGACGAGACGTTTGTTGAGATGCAAGAAGGCAGCGTCGTTGGTTTCAAAGCAGCCTTGGGCAGTTCGATGACTGTCGAAGGTGGTTTGGTTCTGACTGAATTGGCAAAACCACCAGCTGCAGCAAGTAGCCCGCGTCCAGCATTCGGCGGCAAGCCAGGTGGAAAACCATCGGGCAAATCCTACGGAAAATCTGATGCCCCGCGCGGCGACAAGCCAAGCTATGACAAAAAACCAAAGCAGGATTATGATCACAAGTCTAAAGCGAATTATGCGCCAAAGCCACAAGACGATTACAAACCAGCAGTGGCCCCAAAGCCTGCCAGCCAGCCGGTTGAATGGGATGACGCACCAGCGCCAAAAGCGCGTAAGCCAAAACCAGAAAGCAAGGGTGGCAAACCTGCTGGTGCGCACCCTGCGTCCAAGCGTTTTGAAAAGCCACGTTCCACAATGGATCGTGCCCGTGATGATGGTGCCGTAGCTGAGTACAAGCCACGCGGTAAGCCAGACGGCAAACCATATGCTGGTAAGCCTAAGGGTAAGTTTGGTGGTAAGCCTAAGACTGGCCCAGGTGGTGCACCTGCTGTTGGAAAACCAAACAGCAAAAAGAACAAAGCACGTCGTGCTGCCGGTGATACTGGTAAGGGTGGCGGTCAAGCTCCTCGGCGCACGTAAAAGCAAAGGTTGCTTGGGCTCGCCCTTGCGCGACTTTGAATGTTGAAAATAGAAAAGGCAGGATGTTTCGGCATCCTGCCTTTTTCGTTGTTACGCTACGGCGCAAAGTTCGAGTGTAAGAGGTTCCGCTTGCGGCAAAGCGATTTTGGCCACTAGTCTGAAGCTGTACAAGTTGGGGTCATTCAACCGAGTATTAAGGTATTGCTGTGATTCATATTTTCTGTTCGGGAGCCACTATAATGTCTGACAAGATTGCCTATTCGCGCCACGGTGATATCGCCGTTCTTACGATTCAAAACCCACCGGTGAATGCACTGAGTCAAGCAGTGCGTCAAGGGTTCATGGATCGCATGGAACAGGCTGAGGCAGACAGTGGTGTGCGCGCGGTGATGATTGTGGGCGAAGGCCGCGCCTTTATCGCAGGTGCGGATATCACGGAATTTGGCAAGCCGCCGATGGCCCCAGCATTGCCTGATGTCATCAATCGGATTGAGGCATCGCCATTGATCGTCGTCGCATCAATGCATGGTGTTTCTTTGGGTGGTGGGCTTGAGGTCGCATTGGGCTGTCATTACCGTATCGCGGTGCCGTCAGCGCGCATTGGCCTGCCAGAGGTTAACCTAGGGCTGATACCAGGTGCCGGTGGCACGCAACGCCTTCCACGTTTGACAGGTGTGGATGTGGCGCTGGATATTATGACCACGGGCCGTCAAATTGGTGTTGCTGAGGCCGCCAAAATGGGTGTTGTCGATTTGGTGCAAGATGGTGATCCGTTGGAGAACGGTTTGGCATATGTCACAGATCTGTTGGCCAATGATGCACCCTGCCGTCCCGTTAGTGAAATCGCGGCTCCTGAAGCCATTGATTGGGACGCAGCCTATGACGCGATCCTTGCAAGTGGGCGTGGACAAATCTCACCTGCGCAATGCGTTCGTGCAGTCCAAGCTGGCGTTGAAATGCCGTTTTCTGAGGGGCTGGCCGCTGAGCGTCAAATTTTCACAGATCTTTTGAAGTCTGATCAAAGTAAAGGCATGATCCATTCGTTCTTTTCTGAACGCGCTGTTGGCAGCTTGCCTGAGTTGAAAGGTGTTAAACCTCGTCCGCTAGATCATATCGGTGTGATCGGCGGCGGCACTATGGGTGCTGGGATTGCAACGTCTGCTTTGTTGTCTAGCTTGCAGGTGACATTAATCGAAATGACACCTGTCGCTTGTGAGGCCGCCCATAGGCGTATTGCAGGCAATCTTGCTGGTGCGTTGAAGCGTGGCAAGATCACAGCCGAACAGCACGAGACAATTTTGAACGAAACGCTGACGGTTACGAACGACTATGCTGGTTTGTCAGATGCGGACCTTGTCATAGAAGCGGTGTTTGAAGACATGGCCGTTAAGAAAAAAGTTTTCACACAATTGGACAGAGTTTGTAAGCAGGGTGCGATCCTTGCCTCCAACACGTCCTACCTAAATGTAGATGAGATTGCGGCGGTCACCTCGCGACCCCAAGATGTGATTGGTCTGCACTTCTTTTCACCCGCCCATGTGATGAAACTACTTGAGGTGGTTGTAGCCGAAAAGACTGCAATCGACGTTGTAGCAACGGGGTTTGAACTAGGCAAACGCATGAAAAAGATCAACGTGCGTGCTGGTGTTTGCGATGGGTTTATCGGCAACCGTATCCTTGCCACATATCGCGATGCAGCTGATCAAATGGTGATGGAAGGTGCGTCTCCCTACGACATTGACGCTGCGCTTGAAGGCTTTGGATTCGCGATGGGGCCGTTTGCCGTGGCTGATCTGGCTGGGTTGGATATCGGTTGGGCTGTGCGCAAACGCAAACGGATTGAGGCGGGGATTGAAGGTGTCAGTACCTATGCGGACAAAATGTGTGACGCGGGCAACTTTGGGCAGAAGACTGGTACGGGTTATTACGATTATGCTGCAGGTGCCAAAGCACGGGTGCCTAACCCGGAGGTGATGGGCCTTATCGCTGCAGATAGAACAGCTGTGGGGACTGTTCAGCGTATATTTACCACAGAGCAAATTATACGCCGTTACATGGCTTCAATGGTGAATGAGGCCGCGAAGGTTGTGGGTGAAGGTATCGCGCGGCGCCCACTAGATGTAGATATGACGTTGTTGTTTGGATACGGTTTTCCACGCCATTGGGGCGGTCCGCTGAAGTGGGCTGATATCGTTGGATTGCCTGATCTTCTGGAAGACATTGCGACATATGCCAAAAATGATCCTAATTTTTGGGAGGTGGCGCCGTTACTTAAGGAACTAGTAGCGACGAGCAAGAGTTTTGACAGTTTGAACAAAGAGAGCTGAATGGCTCAAGCGAAAGGGGACCTTCCATGGACCTGAACTATTCCAAAGATGATCTAGCTTTTCGCGATGAGGTTCGCGCCTTCTTGGCTGAGAAACTAACAAAGGAGTTATCCGAAAAGGTGCGCCTTGGCGGTGATTTGACAAAGAACGATATGGAAGGATGGCACGCGATATTGAACGCTCAAGGGTGGCTTGCACCCAATTGGCCCAAAGAACACGGCGGTGCAGAATGGAACGCTGTTCAGCGCCATATTTTTGACGATGAATGCGCCAGCTCGCATGCGCCGCGCGTTGTGCCATTTGGCCTCTCTATGCTTGCCCCCGTCTTGCAAAAATTTGGCAACCAGCTACAAAAAGATCATTGGTTACCCCGTATACTTTCGGGTGAGGATTGGTGGTGTCAGGGTTACTCTGAACCGGGTGCTGGGTCTGACCTTGCTTCGTTGAAAACCAAAGCTGTCCGAGAAGGCGATGATTACATTGTGAATGGTCAAAAAACGTGGACCACCTTTGGCCAGCACGCCAATATGATATTCTGCCTTGTACGCACCGACAGCAAGGTCAAACAACAGGCGGGAATTTCGTTTCTTCTGATCGACATGAATACCCCCGGAATCGAAGTGCGACCAATCATCTTGTTGGATGGTTCTGCTGAGGTAAACGAGGTTTGGTTCACGGATGTTAAAGTCCCTGTTAAAAATCTTGTTGGTAAAGAAAACGATGGATGGACTTATGCCAAGTATCTGCTGACACATGAGCGTACCAATATTGCGGGTGTTGGATTTTCTACAGCCGGATTGGCTGCGGTCAAACGTATTGCAAAGGCAGAGATGTCGGGTGGCAAGCCGCTTATACAGAACCCGCTCTTTGCAGCACGCGTCGCGCAAGTTGAAATTGATCTGATGGCAATGAACACTACAAATTTGCGGATCGTTTCACAGGCTGCGGCGGGTGGTGCACCGGGTGTTGAGGCATCGATGTTGAAGGTCAAGGGCACCATTATCCGTCAAGAGATTAACGATCTAGCGAGGCGGGCGGTTGGCCCATACGCTATGCCATTCGTTTCTGAAGCGGTGGAGGGCAGCAATGAACCATTACCAGATCCACATGATGCTGGCCCCGTTGCCGCACAGTACTTCAATAATCGAAAAATCTCGATATTTGGCGGCTCAAATGAAATTCAGCGTGGGATCATTGCCAAAGTAAAGATGGGGGGCTGATCTATGAATTTTGATCTGACTGACGAACACCAAATGCTTCAGGACTCGCTTCGGCGGTTTTTGAAATACTCCTGCAACTCGAAAACGCGAAATGAGGCTCTTAGCTCTGAGACTGGTGTAACATCTGACCTTTGGCATGCGATGGCGGAGATGGGAGTAATAGGGGCGTTTTTTACCGAAGAACAGGGTGGTTTCGGCGGGACAGGCGCAGATATCGCGTTAGTTTTTGAAGAGTTGGGCCGCGCAAATGTCGTGAGTCCGTTTCTGGACAGTGCGCTATTATCAGGTCGTGTTCTGGCTGCGGCTGGTGAATTGGACCGTGTAGCAGACCTTATCGGTGGGGACCTTCAGTTGGCTTTGGCCCACGGTGAACCAACCAGCCGGTATGACTTGAATTATGTGCGAACAGCTTCGGTGAATGGTATCCTGAACGGACGCAAAGCCGTGGTTGTAAACGCGCTGGCTTCGGACATTTTAATTGTATCAGCCCGCACCAGTGGCAAGGTTTATGACGAAGCCGGTATTTCACTTTACTTTGTTGAAAAGGATGCTGCCGGATTAAATATACAGGATTACGCTTTGATCGCTGGCGGCCATGCGGCGGAGGTTACACTGGACAATGTTCAAGGTTCTTTGATCGGCGAAGAAGGTAAAGGTTTCGCTTTGTTGAAAGAGGCTTATGCCATCGCGACAGTTGCGCAATGTGCCGAAACCTTAGGCGAGATGACTGCGGCAACTGAACTGACACAGGAGTATCTTGTGACCAGACAGCAATTTGGGCGCCCTATTGCGACCTTCCAGGCATTAGCGCATCGCATGTCCGACATGTTGATTGAAATGGAACAGGCGCGTTCCGCAGTTATTCGCGCAGCGGGTTATTTCGAAAGTGATGAGCGCACCCGCGACATCAATATTCACGCGGCAAAGAATCTCATGGGACGTGCTGGGCGACTAATAGCTGAGGAGTCAATTCAAATGCATGGCGGTATCGCGATGACCCAAGAGTACGAGCTGGCACATATTGCTAAACGGATCACGATGGCAGACCATCGGTTTGGAGATACGGATTACCACTTGGAGAAGTTTATGGCGCTCACACAATCCTGAGACGGGGAGAGCGTACCCTTCTGATATGTGAATGGAGAAACACGAATGAGCGCATACGTTGAAGACGCAAAGGACCGCCTGATTGTTTGGAACGGCAATGCTGGCAAGCGTGGTGCACTTACTCCAGAATTTTATCAGACTATTTTGGATGCGGTTGAGAGGGCAAAAGATCGTCGCATTCGCGCGATTATAATCACTTCCCAAGGTGGGTTCTTTTGCGCAGGTGGTGATTTGAACGCGTTGATCGAACGCCGTAGTTTGCCAGAACCAGAGCGTCGCGAAAAAGTGGAGCTGTTGCATGATGTGATCCGTGCTGTTCGCGCGTGCTCCGTCCCTGTGATTGCGGCTGTTAAAGGTGGTGCTGCTGGGGCCGGGGCATCTATTGCCTTGGCTTGCGATTTTATTGTTATGGAGGCAGGAGCAAAATTCACCGCCGCCTATGTCAAAGCTGGATTGGTACCAGATGGCGGATTAACTGCGTCCCTTGCCCGTATGATTCCTCGACCTTTGGCTATGGAGATGTGTGTTCTTGGCCGCCCTGTGGTTGCTGAGCGCATGCTGGCGTTGGGTGCAGTAAACGCGGTCGTTGATGGTGACCAAGTCATAGGTGAGGCGCATGTGTGGGCGGATGTGGTCGCCGAAGGCCCACGTGAAGCACAAGGTCGCATTCGATCGATGATCGCAACGGCTTATGATTGTTCAGAAGCGGTGCAGCTTGATTTGGAACGTGATGCTATGGCGTTTGCAGTTGGCGAAAACGAAGCCGCTGAGGGGATCGTCGCCTTCCTAGAAAAACGCAAACCTGAGTATGGCGGATGACCCAAAGCGTCTATGACTATCTGGCGCATCAAATCGCCACGCGTGCTGATGCACCAGCTATGTCTGACAGCACTAGCATCAATCTAAACTATGGTGCGTTGGGCGCGGCATGTGATGAAGTCGCAGAAATTCTCATAGCCAACGGTGTGCAGCCAGGCGATCGTGTTTTACTACTGTCTGAGAATTGCGTTGCAGCCGTTGCAGTTCTATTCGCCGCTTGGAAAATAGGAGCCTGCGTGGTTCCTGTGAATGCGCGCCAGACAGAGGCAGAGGTTGCGCGTGTTATCGGGCACTGTGAGCCATCCATTATTATAATGACGACCCGTGTCTCGATTGATGCTGAGCACCACGCTGTGCGGTTGAATGGAGCTGAGTTCACAGGCAGCTATGGTTCAATTCATGTCGTGGCATCGGTCGGTGGCCCTTCTGAAATGGCGGGTGATGTTTCTGTTTTGCTGTATACGACGGGCACTACGGGTGATCCCAAAGGTGTCATGTTAACCCATGGAAACGTTCGATTTGGCGGGCTAACTTCGGCCAATTTGCGTGACATGACGCATGCTGATGTTGTTTATGGCGTTTTGCCAACAACGCATGTTTTTGGACTTTGTTCAGTGGTTGTTGCTGCTGTCTATGCTGGCGCACCTGTTTTGCTTGCCCCGCGATTTGAGGTGGCCAAAGTGTATGCGGCATTGCGCGCCGGAGTGACTTTGTTTTCAGGCGTTCCACAAATGCACGCGTTGTTGATGCAGTATACAAAAGAACAAGGTTTGAAGGCCCTTGGATCAAAGACGTTGCGCTATGTCTCTTCGGGGGCTGCCCCCTTGGATCCGACATGGAAGCGTGAGGCTGAAGCATTTTACGGCGTCGCCCTTCAGAACGGATATGGCATGACGGAAACCACGGCTGGTGTCTCTGCGACGCGCAATGGCATTGGGGCGGTTGATACGTCGGTTGGTCCTGCGCTGCCCGGTGTTGAAATCGCGATTGATCACAACGTTGAGGGCGGGAATGCCAACATGGGGGAGGTGTTGTCGCGCGGGCCACATGTGATGAAAGGGTACTACAGGAACCCTGAAGAGACAGCCAAAGTGTTGGATGTTGATGGCTGGATGCACACAGGAGATTTGGGGCAGATCGACGAACAGGGTTTGCTGCACATCTTGGGGCGTTCCAAAGAGCTGATTATTCACGGTGGTTTTAATGTCTATCCGCCTGAGGTGGAGGCTGCGTTGAACGATCATCCTCTGGTCGTTCAGGCGGCTGTAATTGGGCGGCCCAGAGACGGCGACGAGGAGGTGCTTGCCTTTGTGCAGGTGGCCGACCTGAAAGGTATTTTGGTTAAGGAATTACAAGACTTCGTGGCGCAACGTTTGACGGCATACAAACGCCCTAAACAGTTTATCTTGGTTGAAGCATTGCCTGCCGCACCTACGGGAAAAATTCTAAAGCATAAGTTGCTGGTTACATTTTCTGATCTGTTGAACTGAGCGTTAGGGCGGGATAACCCCGCCCTAAACTCAAACTTCTGCCGAGACAGCTGTGGCGCGGATATTGCGGATATTTTCCCCGTATGGCGCAGGATTAGTGACAGAGCCACCACGGAACACTGCAGAGCCAGCAACGAGCACGTCTGCACCCGCATTGGCAACCAAAGGAGCGGTTTTTGGATCAACACCACCATCGATCTGAATGTGGATCGGGCGATCGCCGATCATGGAACGGATTTGCCGCACTTTTTCCACTTGAGAATAAATGAATTTTTGACCACCAAAACCGGGGTTGACCGTCATCACACAGACCAAATCGACCATGTCTAATAGGTATTCGATCGAAGAAGCTGGTGTTGCGGGATTAAGGGCGATCCCAGCCTTTGCACCACTCCCGCGGATGGCTTGCATCGTGCGGTGAATGTGTGGTGTTGCTTCTACGTGCGCGGTGATGACGTCCGCACCTGAATCAGCAAAGGCTTCAATGTAACTGTCGACGGGCGAGATCATCAAATGGACATCCATGACGCCTTTGATGTGGGGCCGAATAGCTGCACAAGTCGCTGGCCCAAATGTGATGTTGGGCACGAAATGACCGTCCATGACATCAACGTGGACCCAATCGGCCCCCTGGTCTTCGATCGCTTCGCATTCAGCACCAAAATTGGCGAAATCAGCGGCTAGTATAGACGGGGCTATTTTGAGGGAGCGATTGAATGTCATAGCGTACCTTTTTTATTGATAACTGTGGTTGTTTCTTGCGACTGAGGTGGGGAGCCTCCGTTGGGAGTTTGATTGATGTACTGTGCCGTAAAACAATGCCAAACGCTAGACATGGCGGAGCGTTCTTTTTATTTTGACTTATGAATTAAATGTAGGTCAAAGTTGATTTGATCGTGGAGAAGGAAGCATATGTTCATCGGATTAGATTTGGGAACGTCGGGGTTACGGGCTCTGTTGGTTGATGAGGCAGGTCGTGCGGTGGGCGATGCAGATTCAACCTATGACGTGGCACACCCCAATATTGGTTGGTCTGAGCAAGACCCTAGCGATTGGACACTGGCGTGCAAGACGGTGATGGCAGGCTTGCGTGACGCCGATCCCAAGGCATTTGGGGCGGTGCGCGGCATTGGTATTTCAGGGCATATGCATGGTGCAACGTTGTTAGATCAGAATGGAACAGTGCTGCGCCCTAGCATTTTATGGAATGACACGCGCAGCCATGTTGAGGCAGCAGCACTTGATGCGATGCCAATGTTTCGTGCCCTTACCGGTAATATCGTTTTCCCCGGCTTTACTGCGCCTAAGGTAAGTTGGGTCGCTAAACATGAGCCGGAATTTTTCGCCAAAACAGCAATGGTCTTGCTTCCAAAAGATTACATGAGCTTTTGGTTAACGGGGATCTATTCTGCAGATATGTCTGACAGTGCGGGAACCTCTTGGCTCGATGTCGGTGCGCGTGATTGGTCTGATGATTTACTTGCTGCGACAGGTATATCACGGTCACAGATGCCAACGCTCTTTGAGGGTTCGCAAGTGGTTGGTGAATTGCGCCAAGTCGTTGCTGAGGAATACGGTCTGCCAAGCGGTGTTCAAGTCGTGGCAGGCGGTGGGGACAACGCGGTTGCTGCATGCGGTGTCGGTGCAATGTCTGAAGGAACAGGATTTGTGTCATTGGGCACATCAGGTGTTTTGCTGGCTGGGCGTGATGGTTTCTCCCCAATGTCAGACAGTGCTGTGCATACGTTTTGTCATGCAGTTCCAGACCAGTGGTATCAGATGGGTGTTGTTTTGGCAGCGACTGACAGCCTTAATTGGCTTAGTCGCATTACAGGGCAAAGCCCTGCCGCACTTACTGCAGAGCTGGGCGATGCCCTGCGTGCCCCAACGAAAGTGCAATTCTATCCCTACCTTTCGGGTGAACGGACACCTCATAACGACAGCTCAGTGCGTGCGGGTTTTGTTGGATTGGACGTTGCCACCGACCGCGCCGAGATGACCCAAGCGGTTCTTCAAGGGGTGAGCTTTGCGATGCGTGATAGTCTTGAGGCGTTGCGCCTGACGGGTGCTAAGCTTGATACAATTTTGGCAATTGGAGGTGGTGCGCGCTCCTCCTATTGGGTGGAAATGTTGGCGACTGTTCTGAACTTAAAGCTTGAGTTACCTGAACAAGGTGACTTCGGTGCAGCGCTTGGCGCGGCAAGGTTGGCTATCTGTGGGGTGACAGGTGCTTCCATTGAGGATGTAATGACGAAGCCACCAGTAGACAAAACAATTGTTCCAAATGCTACGATGCTGGAAGCTTACCAATTGCGTTACGATCAATTTCACAACAATTTCCCTGCGTGGAAAACGATACAGTAAGAATGGAATTTTAGATGAATTTGTCTCCAACAAAATTATCATGTGTATGCGTTGGCGCAATCCTTGCGCTGACAACCAGCACTGGCTTTGCCAATCCTTTGCCATCTGCTGATGTTGATTTTCCTGAGATCAATCCGCCACAAATTGCGTTGGGACAATTACTGTTTTTTGATCCAATCCTCTCAGGCAACAAATCAGTTTCATGTGCGACCTGTCATCACCCAAGGTTTAACACTGCCGATGGACTATCCCTTGGTATTGGTGATGGTGGTGTTGGTCTTGGCACGGAACGTGTAATTGATGCTGCGAACCTGCCAGAAAAACGCATTCCGCGCAATGCACCTGCGTTGTTCAACTTGGGTGCTGCTGAATTTGTTAGCTTCTTTCATGATGGACGTCTTGAGGTTGATAAGACCCGCGCCTCTGGTATTCGCACACCTTTGGGTGGCGAAATGGAAAGTGGCTTTGCAACGCTGCTGTCCGCGCAAACCATGTTCCCAGTGTTGTCAGCTGATGAAATGGCAGGACATTTTTCTGAAAACGATGTGTCCAAAGCAGTGCGTCAAGGTGTGTTGACAGGTCCGGGTGGGGCATGGGACATTTTGGCAAAACGCATCGAAGACATTCCAGAATATCGCGCGCGTTTTGATCCGATTATTGGGACGGATGCCCCGATCCACTTTACCGATATCTCAGACGTAATTGCGGCTTTTGTCGATTTTGAATGGCGGGCTACGAACAGCCCTTTTGATCTTCATTTGCGATTTGACCAGCCGCTTGAAGCAATGGCTGAAGCTGGCAAACAACTGTTTTATGGTGAAGCGGGATGCGCTTCTTGCCATAGTGGGCTGTTCCAAACGGATCATGATTTTCATGCGATCGCCATGCCGCAGATCGGGCCGGGCAAAGCTGCTGGATTTGAGCGTCATCAGCGGGATGAAGGACGCATGCGTGTGACTGGCGATCCTGCGGATGCATATGCCTTTAGAACACCCTCGTTGCGCAATGTCGCGCACACCAGCCCCTATGGTCACAGCGGAGCTTATGGAACGTTGGAAGGTGTGGTGCGTCATCACCTTGACCCGATTGCATCACTTAACGCTTACCTGGAAAGTGTGGCTGTTTTGCCTGTGGAGTTGGGCGAGGGTGATTTTGCGGTTATGCGTGATCCTGATGAGGTTGCAAAAATCGCTGTGGCAAATGCACTGAAACCAGTCGATTTGAAAGAAAAAGAGGTCGCAGAAATTGTTGCATTCTTAAATACATTGACTGACCCCCAAAGCCTAAAAGGCGCATTGGGAATTCCCTCGTCTGTTCCGAGTGGTCTGCCGCTGGATCAATAAGGAAGGATATCCAAGGCATCGCCTGAACGTATAACCTGCAAACGTTGGTTCGGTTTTGCCTTGGCCCATTCGCTATGGGCACCATCAGGCCAAACAATACGGAATGATACGCCTTCAGCTTGATCCAAACCAAAGTGTTGTGGGCCAAGTATTCCGCCAGCATGGCCACCCCCCAAAGTGATCTCACGTAGCTGCAAGCCGTAGTCATCCATTAACTCAATCCAGCCACCAATCGCGCGGGTGTTGGCACCTTGTTGGCGGGGTTCGATGGACAGCCAATTTCCGGCCTCTTTGGTTGTGTTGCGATATACTTCGAGCGGTGCAACACGATTGACCACGGCCAAATCCAGTAATCCATCGGCGTTAAAGTCTGCCAACGCAGCACCACGCGAACGGTGTAGGCTAGCGATGCCAGCCTCTAGGCCTGCTTCGCTAAAGGTCGTATCTTCGTTCTGAATTAACAAATTGTTTGGGTCTTCAATTGCCATGCCTGGCATCTGTTGTACATTGCCTTTTGCGATGAACACATCGTCCCTGCCATCGTTCTGAACATCGCCAAGGCTGATATGCCAACCTGTCGACGGACGCCCATCACCACCGGTATAAGGTTTGTGTGCTGTGGCCCCACGTTTGAAGGAAACGTCTTTGAATTCGGCGTCTTTGCCTGTCCATTCTTGAAGACGTTGATCCCCCATTGAGGATAGGAATACATCGATCAAACCGTTGCGGTCGATATCGCGGCTGGCGATGCCCATACCCCACACTTTGTGGTTGATCCATCCGTCGTCTTCTCCGTAAAGGCGGGGCGTTTCTGCAATATCCCACAGTTGTTCAGAACCATTATTTACATAGTAATGGCGGTCATTGCTAACCCGCAGTTCAGCCACGCCATCACGTGACCAGTCTGAAAACAACATGGACAGTGGGCAATAACCTGGGGCTAAGGTTTTGGCTGAATAGGTTTCGCCGTTTGGACGTAACAGCAGGTTGGTGTCACAGGCCTCAAATGGGCCGTCGGGGTTCTTTCGATCCACATAATGCCCAAATGCAAGGGTTGGCAGCGTGTTGGTACTTTCCCAAGTTGCAGAAAATGCCGTGCTCCATTTATCCTCAAAGGTGACGCCCTCAAGCTCCATTGGAGTAAAGGTACAGTTGCCGTCACCGCGTAAAATCATGTCCAGACCGACGCGCAGCACAACTAGATCCAGTGCGCGGTCATTGTCGATATCAATGGGGTATACGCCTGTCGTCGCGGTTAGCTCGGGTAATGGTTTGGGCTCAAATCGAACCATCCCACCATCGGCACTGATGTTACGCCAAAGGGCAGGGGGGCTTTCGCCGCCTGCAGCAACAAGATCAAGGCGATCATCGTTGTCACAATCAAATACGGCTAGGCCGCCGCCAACATAATGTTCCCATCCACCTGTATATGCGTGTTGTGGAACGGATTGGGCCTCAAACGTCGGAGCCGCAAAAGCGGGGCCAACGATGAGCATTATAATTGCGGTAGTTTTAACCCACATCTTCGCGCACTTCCTGTGCTGCCATATCTAATACAAAATCTAATGCGTAAGCGGCAGCGCCACGCGCCCACATTAAGTTGTCCCACTTGTGGATCACCACGTCTGGTGGGGGCTTGTCAATTTGAACGATGGACTTGCGCATGTCCTCAATAACATCTTTGGCGTAAAGATGATTAAATTGTATTTGTTCACCGGCTAAGATGATTAGCTGTGGATCAAATACGTTCACTAAATTCGCAAGACCAAGGGCAAACATACGACCCGCACGATCCACAATGGTTTTAGCTGTTGGGTCCCCGTCTTTGGCGGCGGTCAACAGACGGCTGACGTGATTCTCAATCGGTTGGTCTAAATCCAAGAAACCGATACTGGCTGCTTCACGAACTAACGCATAATCAGCCACATATGCCTCAAGGCATCCGCGCTGGCCACAACGACACAATGCGCCCTCAAGCTGCACTTTTGTGTGACCAAATTCTGCACCACATCCACGCGTGCCACGATAAATCTGACCATTGATCACAAGGCCCATACCTACACCACTTTCGATGGTAACCACGATGAAGTCAGAGTGGTCGCGGCCCAAGCCAAATGTCTTTTCTGCCATCGCGACCAAGTTGGCGTCATTGTCTAAAAAGGTTGGAACACCCAGTTTTAGGTTCAATTTATCACGTAAATTGATGTTGCGCTCTTTAAGAGATGGTGACCAATAGACGGTTCCGTTGGCAGCATCGACAACACCCGCGAGTCCAACACCAATCCCTGAAAGATCGTGAACAGCTTTGCCGACAAGTGCGGTGAGGTCGTCCAGGGCATGAGCGATTTGTTCCGTCAATCCTATAGAAGATGTAGGGCCGTCAAGGAATGGTACTTCAAGCTCTGCAATTTGTGTCCCTTCGAAATCAACCAGCATCAAAGAAATTGAATGACCTGATACCTTGATGCCTGCGACCAAATGGGCACCGCTTGCGATCTTGAGGTCTACGCGAGGGCGGCCGCGCTTCATGCCAGTCGCAGACTCAGTGTCACGAGGTATCTCTTCGATCAGGCCATCACGCAGCAATTCGGCGGTTACAGTGGTCACAGTTGCGCGGCTGATTCCCGTATTTTGAGAAAGATCGATACGTGGAATTGGGCCGCGACGCTCGATCTCACGCAGCAAAATATGCCGTCCTTGTTCACGTTGATGTCCAAAAGCCATAGGTTGATCTCCTTCAAAAACCTTATAAGAATATGAGGCCCAGACATAAAGGATGACTTTTTTAATCGAAGATGTCCAATTTAATTTGCAATTCGAATTTAAAAAGGTCTACATAGCTTCATTCTCTACCGCCGGGCGATTCCGGCGGAGAGTTCTGTTCGCTTTGGGAGGAACACATGAAACTATTTAAAACTGCAGCCGCAGTCATGACCGGTGTTGTCATGGGCACAGCGGCATTGGCTGACGATGTAATCGTCGGCGTAAGTTGGTCAAACTTTCAGGAAGAGCGCTGGAAAACTGATGAAGCCGCGATCAAAGCTGCTTTGGAAGCTGCTGGCGCGAAATATATCTCTGCTGATGCACAAGCATCTGCTTCTAAGCAGTTGACTGACGTTGAAGCATTGATCGCACAAGGCGCGGATGCGTTGATCATTCTAGCAATGGATAAAGACGCTATCGGTCCAGCTGTTGATCAAGCAGAAGCTGAAGGTATCCCAGTTGTTGGCTATGACCGTTTGATCGAAGATGATCGCACGTTCTACCTCACGTTCGACAACAAAGGCGTTGGCCGTATTATCGCAGAGTCAGTGAAAGCTGTTCAGCCAACTGGCAACTACGCGATCATCAAGGGCGACAAAGGAGATCCTAACGCATTGTTCCTTCTTGAAGGCATGATGGAAGTCATCGGTGACGATGTTGCTGCTGGCACAATCACTATTGTTGGTGAAGCATTCACTGATGGTTGGAAACCTGACAACGCTCAGAAGAACATGGAGCAAATCCTGACATCTGCAAATAACGAAGTTGACGCTGTATTGGCAGAAAACGACGGTATGGCTGGTGGTGCAATTGCTGCACTTGAAGCACAGGGTCTAGCAGTTCCAGTGGGTGGCCAAGATGGCGACCACGCGGCGTTGAACCGTGTTGCACGTGGTACACAAACTGTTTCAGTTTGGAAAAACGCTGGCGATCTAGGTGGAGCAGCCGGTCGTATTGCGGTCGCTTTGGCTGGTGGTGCTGCACTTTCAGACATTGAGGGTGCTGTTAAGTGGTCTGGTGGTTCCAAGGGCGTTGAAATGAACGCAATCTTCCTTGATCCAACACCTGTCACAAAAGACAATATCAGCGCAGTGATCGACGCAGGTCACATCGCTAAGGACAAAGTATGCGCAGGCGCCATGGATGGCGTTGCTGGCTGTAACTAATCCTACCGACACTGGCGGCACATTTGTCGCCGGTGTCATTACCTAATTCTCTAACATTCTGACGCCGCCCTTCGTCGCTGCACTTTTGTGGTGTAAGATGCGCGTGACCGTACATTGGATATCGACATGAGCAACACAACTGAAACCAAAACTGCGCCACCGCATGGCCTACCGCCTCAAGATAAAGGTGGTCCATTGGCTCGCTTTCTAAAGGCGACTGAACTCGACACAAGACTGCTTGGGATGTTGGGTGCACTTGCACTGATCTGGATCGGCTTCCATGTTTACGGTGCAGTATTTAACGGTTTCGGTGCGTTCCTAACTCCGCGCAACCTTTGGAATCTTTCGGTTCAAACATCTTCGATCGGGATTATGGCCTGTGGTATGGTTCTGGTAATTGTAACTCGCCACATTGACTTGTCTGTTGGCTCTGTCTTGGGTTTTTGTGCAGTCGTCATGGGAGTGACCCAAGTTTACGTTTTGCCGCCGTTAATGGGGGTTGGGCATCCAATGATCTGGATCATCGCCGTTATTGCTGGCATGATTGCAGGTACCTTTGTTGGCGCAATCCACGGTTGGCTAATAGCATACCGAGCCATCCCTGCCTTTATCGTGACCCTTGGTGGTTTGCTGGTGTGGCGCGGCGTTGCCTTCCTAATCACAAGTGGTGAAACAATTTCCCCCGTCGATCAAACATTCAAATTGCTGGGTGGTGGACCCTACGGTGCCGTTGGCGAAGTTGGTAGCTGGATCGTTGGTGCATTGGGCTGCATCGCAGTTGTGGTGATGGTTTTGAACAGTCGCAAACAACGCACACGCTTTGGTTTTGTCATGCGCTCAGTTTGGGCTGATTATTTCATTGGTGGTATCAGCTGTGCTGCGGTTATCGGTTCTGTCTTATTGGTAAATTCATACCCTTGGCCCAAGGGCATCGTGAAACGCTATGTCGCGGAAACGGGCATCGAAGTTCCAGCAGAAGGTTTGTTCATCAGCCACGGTTTTGCGATCCCAGTTTTGATCTTAGTTGTTGTGGTTATTTGCATGACGATACTGATGCAGCGAACACGCTTTGGTCGCTATGTCTACGCAATCGGGGGCAACCCAGAGGCGGCAACACTGTCGGGTATCAACACCAAATGGATGACTGTTAAAATCTTTGCATTGATGGGGTTTCTCACAGGCTTGTCCGCGGTTGTTGCTTCGGCCCGTTTGGGGTCTGCAACAAACGCACTGGGTACATTGGATGAGCTGTATGTGATCGCAGCGGCCGTTATTGGCGGCACGTCTTTAGCAGGTGGTATAGGCACAATTTATGGTGCGGTTCTGGGAGCCCTGGTGATGCAGTCGTTACAAACTGGAATGGTGCTGATTGGATTTGACGCAGCCATCCAACAAATCGTTGTCGGCGCTGTCTTGGTCTTTGCCGTCTATCTCGACAATCTTTACCGCAAAAGCGCGAAGTGAGGACAACAGTTATGAGTAATACAAACACACCCCTCGTCGAAATGCGCGACATCTGCATCTCTTTTGGCGGCGTTCATGCCGTGGACCACGTCAGCGTTGAACTTCATCCTGGCGAAGTAGTGGGCTTGCTTGGGCACAATGGTGCGGGTAAATCTACGCTGATCAAAATCCTATCGGGTGCCTATGCAATGGATTCGGGCGAAATACTGATCAACGGCGAAAAAGCTGAGATCAGAAACCCACGTGATGCACGTAGCTATAACATCGAAACAATCTATCAGACGTTGGCTTTGGCCGATAACTTGGACACCGCCAGCAACCTGTTCTTGGGACGTGAATTGGTGACGCCATTTGGTTTGGTCGATGATGATGCGATGGAAGCAGAAGCACGCGAAATCATGGCGCGGCTGAACCCAAACTTCCAAAAGTTTAACGACCCAGTTTCGGCGCTTTCTGGTGGGCAACGCCAATCAGTTGCCATTGCTCGCGCTGTATATTTCAACGCGCAAATCCTGATCATGGACGAACCAACGGCAGCCCTTGGACCACATGAAACTCAGATGGTTTCCGAACTGATTCAAAAACTAAAAGCCGAGGGTATTGGGATTTTCCTAATCAGTCACGACATCCATGATGTGATGACCCTATGCGATCGTGCCTCGGTTATGAAAAATGGTAAATTGGTTGGGACAGTTGATGTGGACTCTGTCACCGATGATGATCTATTGAGCATGATTATTCTCGGTAAACACCCTCATCAAAAAGAAGCCTAATGACAAACGATCTAACACTCGTAGCTGACGTTGGCGGAACAAATACAAGATTTGCTTTGGCTGACGCTAATGGCATTATAGCAGAGAGTTTTATCAGGTACTCAAATGCGGATGTTGATTGCTTCGTTGAGGCAGCCCAAGAGTATTTTGCAGCTTTGGTCGGGCCAAAGCCAAGTTCAATTTGTATCGCGATTGCTGGGCCTGTTTCCGCTGGAAAAGGTGAGCTGACTAACGGCGATTGGGAGTTTGACACAGAGGTATTGGCGCAATCTTTGGGCCTTGAGCGAGCACATCTTTTGAATGATTTGGTTGCGCTTGGCTATGCATTAGACGTGTTACCTGACCATGTTGTGAAGCAAATTAGTGGTGGTAAACCGCATGGCGATCAAGCTCTTGTTGCGGGCATCGCCACAGGGTTTAACGTCAGCATGTGCCACGCGGGCCACGTGATTGAAGCCGAGTTGGGTCACGCGAGCCTACCAAGCAGCGTTATGGAAGTTTTGCGCGTCGCGGTTGGCGACAAGGCCAGCAGCTTCCACAAAGTTGAAGCGTTGTTTTCAGGTGACGGGCTCGCTGCGTTGCATGTTGCACTTGGTTTCAAGGAAACGAATCCGGCACAAATCACGGCACTAACAAATGAAGAGGGTGCTCAGACGGTCGCTCTTTTCGCGAAGGCCTTGGGCTTGTTCTGTGGGGAAATGGCATTCCAATATATGCCTTTTGCCGGTCTATATTTTAATGGCAGCGTGGCACGCGCGATTATGAATTCGGAAACTGCGGCCAAAGCAATCGCTGCCGAAGCTGGCAAAGATGAAACCTTCTCTGGTCGTTTTGGCCAGGTTCCACTGTACGTGATAACTGAAGATAACGCAGCGTTATATGGCTGTGCGAGGTACGCTCAATCACGGGCTTAAGTCGATCTTTACGTGATGGGTATGGATGTATGTTTTGAAATTGCCCTGATATTTCAATTACCCTAGCCTTCAACGTAATATGACAGAGGATGGGTTATGACACAAAAACCAGTGAACCGCTTATTGGTTTGCGCCACATGCGAACGCGAGAGTGATGTTACCGCACGCCAAGACTGTGCAACATTGCGCAGTGCGATCAAGCTTGCTGGGCTCGGTGATCATATAGAAGTGGAGGCAACGCCATGCCTTGGTGGATGCGTCCATGCCGTGAACATCTCGCTTCAGGGCGAAAAGCGTGGCACCTATGTTTTTGATGGGTTGGATATCAAAGCGTCTGAAACGGAAATCGTTAAGCTGTGTCAGTTGTTTCTTGAGCTAAAGAAGGGCTGGATTGAAGATGCTCGCTCATTGGGAGAGTTACGTAATCGCTTGCGCGCCCGTATCCCAACGATGGATTAATCTGTTGTGTTCATGACCTGAATATTGACCCGCAACGGAACGCCATCAACGCTAAGTTGGCTGTGGTTGTTTGCGTTCAGCGCCACTTCGACCAACACATCACCTTCGGGCAAGTGATCTATGTGGAACCAATCTGCATAGATTCGTGCGACTTTATCACCGTTCACATAGAGATGCGCATGGCCCTCGCCTGTCACATCAGCCGTGCTGGCGTTTTGGGGAGCGAAGGTAAAGTTAGTTTTCTGAATCTGGAGGTTCCAGCCAGACGCTGGATCTTTGAACACCTGCACAGCAAGTGTTGGGGCTGCATCACTTGCAGGTAGGTCGATTGATTTGACTGCTGAATGATCGTGGCCATCGCCATTGTGTCCAGTCGCGTGATCATGGCCGTCAAACGTAACACCATTACCAGCCGCAATTGTGAACCCGATGCCGCCACCAAAGACCAAACCGATCAGGAGCATTGAAAGTCTACGATCCATGTAGTTTTTCCTGTTTGAGAAAGTGGGAAGCGGTGGTTAAGCCACTTCGCCTTCTTTGGTCCAAAAGTATGCACAGAATGCACCGAGGATGACCCAAGCAGCCAATCCGACACTCAGTGCACGAGAAGCAAACAACGCACCGATTTCTGTTGGAACGGGGCCTGTGAATTCAGCGGGTTGTGGTGCACCAATGATGTGGGGCAGCAGAAGCAGCACAATCGCAGCGCCAAGGCCAACCATCGTGAAGTGGAAGGCGATCAACCACATCGCGATTGCAGCTGTCGCAACAGTCGCAAACCACCAGTACTGGCGCAACAACACATCGGCGGCCGCAACACCTGGGACCTCTGGGGGCAATGAAAAGGCAGGTGCAAGGTGCGCTGCGATGAAGCCCATAAGGCCCCAGATCATGCCGTTGCGCAGTGTGATGTCGGCACCACGTTCCTCTGCGACGCCCATAAGCGCCACAAGGATCATCGCATAACCGCAGTAGGTCAGCATGGTGAACAAAACAGATAGGAGGTCGCGCATGGGATCAAACCCACTCACGTCTTGAATTGCCGAAATAGGAGCAGCACCAAAATGCACCAAGTTGCCAGTTTCATAAAGTTCAGCATGCAATAAAACAGGTTGCACAAACGCATACTGCAACAGGGCGATCAACAACCCAGCTGTAGCACCAGCGAACAATGCGCTGGTTACAATGCGTGCAAACATTTTAGTGGCAGGGGAAGCCAGTTGCGTGACGCACGTCGTGTGCAGCATCGTGCAATGCTGCTGCTTGAACGTGGCCAGTGACGGCAATGATGCCTACGCCAAGAATCAATGCGAAAAATGCAGACGCCAAACCTGTGCGGCTGGCTGATGCCTGATCTTCTAAGGTCATAGTTGCTGCAGTCGTCTTCATTGGTCTTCTCCTTACTGTCACACCCGACAGATTTAATTACGTTTCAGCCCGGCAGGTCTCCTGGCTTGCGTCTCATCACGTGGCTTCGACCTTCCCCACCAAATAGGGTGAGTGGCAAATTCGAAACCCGCTCTTCGCATACAGTCGCGGGGGCGGCCTGGGATTTGGTTGACTTAAACCTAACCCAATTCCCTCTTCGTTCATCGACAAAACCGACAAACACCAAGCCCTTTACGTCTACAACCCCATCTGTGAGTCGCACAAGGGACAACTTAATCTCGGAGGCTATTCTGGCCGTTTACGGCGCAATAAGTATGCATCCATGATCCATCCATGTGCGGCGCGCGCTTCCGCACGGGCCGAAATGATCTCGTCTTTGACAAGATCAAGCGGGCCAGAGCGGATGATTTGATTCTCCATCCCTAGATACGCGCCCCACCAGATATCAAAATCTGCACCATTCAGCGTTTGAAATGCGCAGTTGCCATCGAGCATAAAAATGGCGCTGTCAGCACCTTTGGGCCAACCATTCTCGCGTAACTGTCGCCCCGTGGTCACAACAAAGGGTGCCCCTATTTCATTCACAGGGATTGCGTGGGCTGCAGTCAAAACTTGAAGTGTTGTGATCCCCGCAACGACGCGTACCTTTGGGTAGGGTTTGAGACGCGAGGCAATACGCAGCGAACTGTCATAAAGCGATGGGTCGCCCCAGATCAACAACGCCGCGCGTTCAGTGTTACCTGCGGCCTTGATCCACGCATCCGCGATTGCATCATGCCACAGATCCACGTTTTCCAAATAGTCACCATCTGATTTACGCACGGGCAGATCAAATTCGATAATTTGTTGGCCATTGCCCACCACAACCTTCTCAACAATCTGACGGCGCAGATCAGCAAGGTCGGATTTTTCACCGCCCTTGCGGGGGATCAGAATCGTTGTCGCCTCTTGGATTGCGCGTGCGCCTTCAAATGTAAGGTGGTCAGGATTTCCGGTCCCGATACCGATGAGTGTCAGGTTATCCATCGTCGTAATCTGTCGCCAAAGGACCGTATAGGATCAGGGCTGGGTTCGGTGAAAACTCTGCCTGAAGTTCCTTTGCCAATTCAGAAACCGTTGTGCGCTTTAACGACTGTTCCGGTGTGCTGACCGCTTCGGCCAAAAGGGCGGGTGTGTCATGTGGCAAACCATGCGCGATCAATTTCTTAAGCAAGGCCGGAAACGTCCGTTTACCCATGAACACCACGGTTGTTGCCATAGGATCGGCAAGTGCCACAAGATTTGCATCATCAGGTAAAGTGCCGTCCACATCGTGCCCAGTTACGAACTGAACACGACGTGCCGTCATTCGGCGGGTTAGGGGAATGCCGGCGGCGGCCGCAGCGGCACAGGCTGATGGAATGCCGGGAATGATTTCATAAGGAATGCCCGCTTCACGCAGCGCTACAATCTCTTCCTCAAGGCGCCCAAACATTCCGCCATCGCCACTTTTGAGACGGACAACACGAGCGCCTGTTTGCGCATACTCAACCAACAATTGACTGACATGGCTTTGCTTGGGGGATGCGCGGCCTGCACGTTTCCCAACGCCGACCAAATCGGCACCCTTGCCAGCATGTAACAGAATAGGACCGGACGACAGGTCATCAAACAAAACAGCATCTGCTGTCTTCAAACGGTCCACCGCTTTCAAAGTGAGCAATTCAGGATCGCCGGGCCCAGAGCCGACGAAGCTTACAAAACCGGTCATTTAGCTGGCCTCTGCAATCAGGTGAAAGAAGGTGCCCGTGACGTTGCCATTGGTGGAGCCGGTTTCTGGAACTGGGTTGCCTTCTGCGTCCAAGACTTCGGCCAGAGGTGCATCAGGTTCCTCTACAATGGTGGAATAATGGAACTCATGGCCACGCAATGCTTCACCCGTGGCAAACCCAGGCATTGGTGCAATCAAATGCGCTTTGCGGTAGCCAAGGTGGAACTTGCGTTTTTCATAGCTGGTGACAAGGCCAAGAAGGCCTAGCATTTCGTGACTGTTGCCTTCCTTGTCGACCAAGGCTTTACCCAACGCCATGTAGCCGCCACATTCCCCGTGCACAGGACGTGTTTTGGCGTGTTCCATCATCGCTTTGCGAAAGTTAGAAGCTGCTGCCAACGGACCTGCGTGCAATTCTGGGTATCCACCCGGCAACCAAACTAGATTGGCCTTTGTGTCAGGTGCTTCATCGGCAAGTGGTGAGAACGGAATGATTTCCGCCCCATGCGCCCGCCATCCAGCAACTAGGTGCGGGTAGGTGAATGAGAATGCCGCGTCTTGTGCCAACGCAATGCGTTGCGCAGGTGGTTTAGGTAGTTTGCCTGCCGGCAATCGATCGCCACCTGTGGCTGTGGCTTTGATGGCTTCTAAATCCACGTTCTCACGCAGGAAGTTGGCATACCCAGAAATCGCCACTTCAAGGTCGGGATGTTCCACTGCTTGGATTAGTCCAAGGTGGCGTTCAGGCAACGCAAGATCACCGCGGCGGGGCAAGCTTCCCAACACCTTAATACCGTGTTTCTCCATGCCTAAACGGGTCAGGCGTTCGTGGCGCGGTGACGCCACACGGTTTAGGATCACACCTGCAAAATTAAGATCGGGATTGTACTTGGCAAAGCCCAAAGCTGTTGCCGCCGCAGACTGTGCTTGACCACTTACATCAATCACAAGGATCACGCCCCAGCCCATTTTGGCCGCCGTCTCTGCGCTGGTTCCGTGCCCCGTTGCACCCGGTTTCGCAACGCCATCATACAGACCCATGGACCCCTCAGCGATTACGATGTCCGATCCTTCAGCTTGAGCTGAAATCGCGCCCAACAGTGACGGGTTCATCGCCCATGTATCAAAGTTGAAAGAGGGCCGGCCAGCCGCTGCGCGGTGAAACGCAGGGTCAATATAATCAGGACCACTTTTGAAGGGCTGAACGTTCAAACCGTCTTCTGCCAAAGCACGCAGCAGTCCCAACATGACAGTTGTTTTGCCGGTACCAGAACTAGGTGCAGAAATGAGAAGGCCTTTGGGCATATTATTCATCGTCAGGACTCCAGCTGGCCCAAGGGCTGTCAGCGGTTTGAGGGCGATAACGGCGGTCATAGTCTGTCGCGTAAAGACAGCTTTCGTCGAACCCTTCGCCCGCTAAAGCCGGGCCAACAAGGATCAACGCGGTACGTGCAATTTCAGGCGTGACCGTTGCGGCGATGGTGGATAAGGTTGCACGGATGATTTGTTCGTCTGGCCATGAGGCGCGGTAAACAACCGCAACAGGGCAGTCATCACCATAAGATGGGGTAAGGTCAGCAACGACTGTATCAAGGTTCTGGATTGACAGGTGGATCGCCAATGTCGCGCCAGTGGCGGCAAAGTTCTTTAGGCTTTCACCCTCTGGCATTGAGGACGCGCGGCCAGGTGTGCGGGTCAACACAACTGATTGCGCCAACCCAGGCAATGTCAGTTCAGTGCCCAGTGCTGCAGCAGCGGCGGCAAAGGATGGAACACCAGGTGTTACGCTTACCGCAATATTTTCAGCGCGCAGACGGCGCATTTGTTCACCCATTGCAGACCATACAGATAAGTCGCCTGAATGCAGACGCGCCACGTCTTTGCCCGCCTCAGTTGCTGTTTTTATGGTGGTGATGATGGTATCAAGGTCCATCGCTGCGGTATTAATGATCTTAGCGTCGGCAGGGCAGTGGCCCAAAATTTCTTGTGGAACCAGTGATCCTGCGTATAGGCAGACAGGGCATGCCGCGATGATGTCGCGGCCACGCAGGGTCAAAAGATCAGCGGCACCGGGGCCTGCGCCAATGAAGTGTACAGTCATGATTTGGATCCTTGGGCGATGGCACAGGTTGCCATACGGTCATTAGAAATGGAACGGGGTGCCAGCAACTTTGCGTCATTGCTCAAAGCGGCGAGGGCAGCTGCCTCTGCCATGCTACCCGTGTCACGGTGGGTTTGGCTGGCTTTTGATTGGGTATGGGTTTCGATTTGGTTTAGCGCAGACGCGTCAATTGAAATGATCGGTGCACCAATTGTTTCGGCAAAATCAATGAATACTGCAGTTGTTGATTTGTCTTCGGCCGTCGCAATAGCATCTACCGCGTTAACGCCCGCTTCGCTGAAGGCAGAGGTTAAGCTGTCGATGGTCGCGTTGCTGCGAAACCCAAACCCTGCAACGATCATCGTGTCACGCTCCACTGGACAATGGGATAGGCGCTAGACCAACCACGTTTTGTACCAAGAGGTTTGGAGTTGGCGATTTCGATGCGCATCAACTCACCGCCTTTGGCGGCATGCGCTTGCGCAACAATTACCTCAGATTCTAGGGTCACGGCATTTGTTACGAAACGGCAACCGACCGGCATGATATTCCAAAGAGCATCTAGCAACTCTTGGGTTAGACCACCGCCAACAAACACAACGTCTGGTGCGGGTAGATCGTCTAACACGTCTATTGATTTGGCGGTAATAACGTCTAAACGTTCCACCCCCAACGTCATAGAATTACGCGCAGCGCGTGCGGCACGTTCAGAGATTGCTTCTACTGCAGTGGCGGTGACAGATGGATGACTTAGCAACCATTCAATGGCAATTGAACCAGACCCTGTACCAAGGTCCCAAAGGTGTTCACCAAATTTTGGCGCAAGAGCAGACAATGTGAGGGCACGAATAGGGCGCTTTGTGATCTGCCCATCATTGGCAAATAGCGCATCGTCTTTGCCTGATGCTTTGCTGATCGCAGGACCACTGCCCTTGATATCAATCGCTACACATACTGGATGCTGAACTACCTCACTGAGTTGATCAAACGCGGTGACGCGCTCGCGTGGACCACCAAGGGCTTCCAAAACTGTCAAATCACTGCCGCCAAAACCGTTGTTTGAAATGTAACTATTCAGCTCCTGCACAGCCGCGCCATCGCGCAAAAGCGCGATACACCGCTGACCTGTGGAGAGATGTGCGCGCAGACGCGATAATGGTGTTGCATGTAGTCCAAGGCAAAGAGTGTTTTCTAACGTCCACCCCATCTGAGCTGCAGCCAGTGAAAAGGTCGCGGGTCCTGCGATCGAAGTCCATTCATCCTGGTGTAAATGACGGGCGAAAACACTGCCTGCACCAAACCAAAACGGATCGCCAGAGGCCAAGGTGACAACGCGTTTGCCTCGCAACTCCAAAAGCTGTGCAATACCATCGGCAAAGGGAACTGGCCAAGTGATCAACGCAGCATCAATCGCAGGCAGCAATGATAAATGGCGTGCGGCCCCCATAACGATTTCAGCGCTTTGAAGCGCCTTGAGGCTTGCAGGCGTCATGGCATTTGGTCCATCTTCGCCCAAGCCCAAAATGGTCAACCAAGGGACATTAGACATGACAGATCACCTGCTTATTCTTGGCGGCACCACAGAGGCCACGGGTTTGGCCCTTGTTCTGCATGACGCTGGCATGAACGCTACGTTTTCCTACGCGGGTCGTGTTGCACGCCCCAAACGCCAACCTTTGCCTACGCGCATTGGTGGTTTTGGTGGTGTTGAGGGATTGGCCAAATACATTGTTGAAAACGCTATCACGCATGTGGTCGATGCGACCCATCCGTTCGCTGCCCAAATGAGTATGAACGCGGTTGCCGCGTGTGCGCAAACGAATGCGCAACTGCTGGCATTGACGCGACCCAAGTGGGTTGCGCAAACGGGCGATCAGTGGCGACATGTTGCGGATATTAATAGTGCTGTTGCCGTGCTGAGCGGCACTGTGCAAAACGTGATGTTGGCGATTGGCCGCATGCATTTGGACGCCTTTGCGCCGTGCCCGCAGCATCAATACCTGTTGCGCGTTGTGGATGCCCCAAGTGGCGAAGTGCCATTGCCAAACCGTAGTATTATCGTTGATCAAGGGCCCTTTAGCGTCGAGAACGACATTGCCTTGATGCGGGATCATAAGATCGAATTGGTTGTTGCTAAAAATGCTGGGGGCAGTGGAGCACGCGCTAAGATTGACGCGGCCCGCGCCTTGAATATTCCGATCATTATGATCGACCGTCCGTACATCCCCGCGCGCCCAGAAGTGGGAACTGCACAAGAGGTTTTGGACTGGCTGGCTCATTTGGCAAGCGATCTTGGAGTGTAAACAATCGGGCCAATCTCGCGCTCAATAATGCGCGTTTGGCTGGAGCCCACCAAAACCATCGTGCGCATGTCTGCCATGTCTGGCGTGGTTTGTGACAGTGGTACAATCTTGATCGTTTCATCAGGGCGCGACACGTTACGGGCGAAGATAACGGGACGATCATCACCACAGGCATCTTTGAGAATTTCAAGTGTGCGCTCAAACCCTTCGGGTCGTGATTTGCTGCGTGGGTTATAGAAGGCCATAGCAAAATCAGCTTCGGCCGCTAGGCGCAACCGTTTTTCGATGATGGACCATGGTTTAAGATTATCACTTAAATTAATGGCGCAGAAATCGTGGCCAAGGGGCGCACCGGCACGTGCAGATGCAGCCAACATTGCAGTGATGCCGGGCAGAACGTTGATATCAATGTTCAGCCAATCCTCAGGCCCGTTTTCAAGCGCTTCAAAAACAGCGGCAGCCATTGCAAACACACCGGGGTCACCGGATGAAACGACGACGACATGTTTCCCCTCAAGCGCCATTTCCAGTGCATGTTGGGAGCGGTCAATCTCGACGCGGTTGTCACTGCCGTGGCGCGTTAGACCTTCGCGCGGCGCAATGCGATCCACATAGGGAAAGTAGCCAACAATGTCGGTCGCTTTGGCCAAGGCGTCAGTGACTTGCGGTGTGACAAGATAATCATCACCTGGTCCAATACCAGCTATGACAACGCTACCGCTCATGGACGGCGACCCTGACCGTGAACCACGATGATTGAGAAGTAAGGCGTCACTTTTTCACCTGCTTCGCTTAGCTTGCTGACGGTTTGGTTTGGCATCGTTGCGAACTCTACAATCCATGCGTCATCGAATCTTCCAGCAGTGCGCAGTGCACTACGCACTTTCTCAATGTTGCGGCCAATTTTCATCACGACCAATGCGTTTGTGTCTGCCATGCGGCGGGACAACTCGTCTTCGGGCAGGGTGCCCATCAGAACGGTCAAAACATCATCGCCCCAGGTGATTGGATGACCCGTGGCCGTCCACGCGCCCGACATACCAGTGATCGCAGGAACCACATCAACAGGCACGTCATTTTTCAGGCGTTCATACATGTGCATGAACGAACCGTAGAAAAACGGATCACCTTCACACAAGACAACAACGTCTTCGCCAGATTGGGCGAGGGTGCGCAGATGTGCCGCGCAATCTTCGTAGAACGCAGAGAGGATTTCGTTGTAACGCGGATCACTCAGCGGAATTTCAGTGGTGACTGGGTATTCCATCGCGAATTCGATGACGCCCTCGGGCAGCATTGGTTCAGCTATCTGTCGGGATTGTCCTTTGCGTCCTGCCTTGCGGAAAAACGCAACATGTTTGGCGTTGCGCACCAAGCGGTCAGATTTCACGCTTAACAAATCAGGATCACCTGGGCCAAGGCCGACGCCGTATATTGTACCCGTGCTCATTCTGCACGGCTCGCAATAGCATTGATCGCGGCAACCGTGATTGCGGACCCGCCCAAGCGGCCTTCAACAATGGCCCATGGCAATGGGTTCGCTTCGCGCAACGCTTCTTTGCTTTCTGCGGCACCGATGAAACCAACAGGGCACCCGATGATAGCGGCGGGACGTGGACAGTTGGGGTCTTCTAACATGTTCAACAAATGGAACAGTGCGGTTGGTGCATTGCCAATAGCGACCAATGCGCCCTCAAGGTGTGGACGCCACAAATCAAGCGCTGCAGCGGAGCGCGTATTGGACATCTCTTTGGCCATGTCAGGAACCCGTGGATCACGCAGGGTACAGATCACTTCATTGTCTGCAGGCAGACGTTTGCGCGTAACACCCTCGGACACCATGTAGGCATCGCACAGGATCGGCGCGCCATTTTGCAATGCGGCGCGGGCTGCTGGGCCGAAGGTATCTGAAAAGTGCACATGTTGTGCTAGATCAACCATGCCAGCGGCATGGATCATGCGTACTGCGATACTTTCGTGATTGTCATCAAAACGAGCTAAATCGGCTTCTGCCCTGATGGTGGCAAAGCTGCCTTTGTAGATGGTCGCGCCATCGGTCTCATAGGTGTATGGCATCAGTGGCGTCCTAATTCGTTGATCACGGCGTCTATAACAGAGTCTGGTTTGATCCCTTGCAGCACTGGCACATCCCACGAAACCCCGTTCAAAACAAGGTCAAAGCCGCCGTTCTGCCCTACAAGCACGACATCCGCATTGCGCGGTCGCGCACAACCTTTGGTACAGCCCGATACATGTAATGACCGACCATTAAGATGTGGGGTGATTGCATGTGCAATGGCGCGGGTGCTTTGTTGGGTGGCGGTGCAAGCTGGTGCACCGGGGCAGGCATCTACGCCAAGTTCAGGTGCGTCTGGTGTGGTGATAAAGCTGGTTTCTCCGGCGTCTAACTCGCCGCTCAGAAGAAACATGCGTGAATGCGTGAGCGTCAGTGTTGAAGTTGAGTTTGAAGCCAATAATGCGCATAATTCTTTGGTGGGTAAGCTGCCAAATGGTGCACCAAAAACGCGCCCTTGGGGCAATTGTGCGGGCACAAGTTGTGCAGCAGGCTTATGAGAGGTTTCGCGCGCGAAACGAAGGGGCAAAGGCACTGACCCAAGATGTGCGGCCATGCGCCGTATATCGTTGTCGCGGGTTTGTGCGAACCAACGTGCGATGCTTATTAGTTCGTTAATTGCGGTGTCTGCAGAGACAGCCACGCCAAGGGGGGAACCATCGGCGCGAATGATCAACCCACAGGGGCCTGTTTCGATCCGGATATCGGCCGGTGCATCGCTAAGTTGGGGCGGTCCATCGGCATCGATGGCAAAGCCGAATTTACCTGGTAACTCTGGAAGTTCAGCTAGGCGTTCTGTGAGCTCAAGTGCGAGGCGCGCCGTCAGGCCATCAGTTGATCGCAGAGCTGCACATATGATGTTGCGCCGCGCCTCAAGTTCAGGGGTTTCATCAAGCAGGTCTAGCGCAAGCAATGCATCAACAACCGCTTGATGATTGTGTGGTTTGATCCCGCGTAGTTGCAAGTTAGCGCGATTGGTGAGATCGATGATACCGTTGCCAAAGGTCGCAGATACGTCGCAAAGCCCAAGCGCCTGTGTATTGGAAAGCTGCCCCAAGCGTGGCCGCACCCGCATGATTAACCCATCACCAGATTGCATGGGGCGCAAGGCACCGGGGCACCAGCCTTTTACTTCGGGGCCACTCACGGCAACCGTTCCAATTCAGCGGCAATCGAATTGCGCCGCGTGTTCCATAAGCCAGCGTCATGTAGCGCGTTGAAACGATCACGCATGGCTGCAAGGGCTTCGGGGTTTGCATCCTCTAGGAATGAAACAACGCTGTCTTCGCCAAGGGTGGCGTCATAATAAAGATCGAATAGGTGGGCCGGGACCACTTGGGCCAGATGTGCGAATGCAGCCATGTGATCCAAGGTTGCTGCAATTTCAGCAGCGCCGCGAAAACCGTGACGTTGCATGCCGACAATCCAGTCGGAATTGGCTGCGCGGGCGTGGACAACGCGGGCGATTTCCTCGGATAAGGTCCGTGCACGGGGTTTGCCTGCAACGGTGTTGTCGAGGTGATACAGCTTGATGTCGCCACCACCCATGGCGGCCTTTGCAGCCGCAAAGCCCGCCTCATGAGTGGCGTAATCAACGGCAAGTAACAGATCAGTTTCAGGCAAATCCTGTGGATGAACAAAGCTGTCAGCTGCCGCAACGCGGGCTTTGATGCCCTCTGCGTTCAGTGTGATGTTTTGACCGTCCAGCGCATATGAGCTGGCCTTTAGCCATGCAGCGCCTGCAGCAGCGCGGCTTTCCTCGTCATAGGTTTCCACCAATGCTCCCATGCCAAGGCCGTAGCTGGCAGGGGCCGGGCCAAATACGCGGTCTTCGGCGTCTTTGCCAGCATATGGGTTCCAGTCGGCGGCTTCGTCACGTTTGGACAGGGCGCGGATGGCTTGGGAAAATAGGGCTGAGAGGGTTGGGAACACATCGCGAAACAGGCCGGAAACGCGCAGGGTGACATCTAGGCGTGGGCGTTCCAGTTCAGTGATCGGTATGATTTCAATTCCAGAAACCCGTTCCGATCCTTCATCCCAAACGGGTTTCACACCCAGTAGATGTAACGCCATCGCAAATTCTTCGCCAGCGGTGCGCATGGTGGCGGACCCCCACAGGTCGACGATCAATCCTTTGGGCCAATCGCCTTCTTCCTGCAGGTGACGGCGCACCAGTTCTTCGGCCAGTTTGACGCCTTGGGTATATGCAGAACGTGTGGGTATTGATCGCGGATCGGTCGTGAATAAATTGCGCCCTGTTGGCAGCACATCGGTGCGGCCACGGTAGGGCGATCCCGATGGTCCTGCGTCAATCCGTTTGCCAGCAAGCGCATCAAGCAGTCCGGTTTGTTCGCCTTGTGCAGATTGCGTTGCATCAAAGGTGCCTGAGACAACGGGTGCTCGGCCATAGATATGCAGGCCGTCGCCAAACTGGCTTTCTTTGATGTCACAGACAAAACGGTCGATGCGGGTTAACGCCTCTGCGGTAGAGGTGGCCGTATCTAGACCCAGATCAGCCTCAACGCCGATGGCTTGGGCTTCTGAACGAATGTCAGCCTGCAAGCGGTCGCGGCGGCGGGGGTCTAATCCGTCGGCGTTCGAGAACTCATCCAGCAGGGTTTCAAGTCGCAAAAACTGGTCAGGGGTTTTACTGTCCTTCATCGGCGGTGGGACGTGCCCCAAGGTGACAGCGCCAATGCGCCGCTTTGCTTGGGCGGCTTCGCCGGGGTCATTAACGATGAACGGATAGATAACGGGCAGATCAGCAATCAAGGCTTCGGGCCAGCATTCATCTGACAGGGCAACCGATTTACCTGGAAGCCATTCTAATGTGCCGTGGGCACCGACGTGGATCAGCGCATCGGCTTTGATCGCATAGCGCAACCAAAGATAAAACGCGACATAGCCATGGCGCGGGACACGGGCGAGGTCGTGGTAATCGTCCACACGCACATCGCGCTCGCCTCGTTCTGGCTGCAACGCGATCAGCGCCGCGCCCCTGCGGGTGGCGGAAAAGTGTAGCGCACAATCGCGAAACGCCGGATCGTCAGAGGGGTTGCCCCATGCGTTTGATAGGGCGTCTTGCAATGTTTGCGGCAACGTTTGCAGCGCGGCCTGATAATCGGCTAGAGGCCATGCGATGGTTTCGGTCCCTAGGCTGGCTTCAAGTGGCGCAGCACTTTGGGTTGTCCATCCTGCATCGTTTAGGTCATCGAGAATAGCATCGGTTGAAGCTATAGCATCCAACCCAACGGCGTGCGCCATTTGCCAGTCTTTGCCTGGATAGGTGGAGAGGACGATTGCGGGTGTCAGATCGGCGTTGTTGTTTTGCCCAAGTGTAATCCACCGGATGACACGTTTCGTGATTGCCTCAATCCGTGGGGGTTCAACACGGTGGGCAAAACGGGCAAATTGCAGGTTGTGGTCTTTTTTGCGCGGCTCTTTAAAAGAGGTGACGCCCGAAAAAATGCGGCCGTCTACTTCTGGCAGGACGACGTGCATGGCGAGGTCTGTGGGGGAAAGCCCGCGTTCTTCTTCATCCCAGGCTTTGCGCCGTGATGTGGAAAGGGCAACTTGGAAAACAGAAACGCCGGCCGCGTCTAAAGGAGAGGTGCCGTCAGCTCCTTTGCCGGAAAACGAAGTGGCGTTGACAATCGCATCAGGCTTTAGCGCAAGGGTTTGTCGGCGCAGCCAAGTGGCGGCGTCTGGTGCCTTTAGAGATGGTGCAAACAGCGCGACGACATCGCAACCCTTTGCCCTAAGGCTTTCGAACAGGGCTGTGATGGGGGCCATATCCGCAGAAGTGAGATAGGCGCGGTAAAAACTGATGAGGACACGGGGTTTTTCGCTGTCCGGGGCAAAGGCGGCAACAGGACAGGTTACGCCGTGTTCAGGTGTCCATGCACCAACGCTAGGTACGCCTTTTGCACCGCGCACTGGACCAGCATAAAGACCAGCAGCAAGGGACAATTGCGCAAGGGCTGCTTGGGCTGCCACTTCACCACCTTGATCACACAGGTGGGATAGGCGGCGCAGGGTTGAGACAGGAAGAGTTGAGACCTCATCAAGCCGTGTATCTGTTCGGCCATCCGCAGGGAGCACAGCCAAAGCAATGCCCTTTGCGCGACACAGGGCTTCAACTTGTTGCAGGCCATATGACCAGTAGGCGTACCCGCCGATCAAACGGATCAGGATACCTTTTGCACCCTCAAGGGTTTGTTCAACATAGGTATCAACGGACAGCGGATGTTTTAGAGCTGTCAAATTGGCAAGGCGTAGGGTTGGCAGTTTACCATCCCCACGATGCCAGCCTGCCGCGAAGGCACCAAGGTCACTGTCGGAGAAGGACAACACCACAAGATCCGCAGGCGATTGCTGCAGATCAAATGGGGTTTCTGATTCCTCTAACCCGTGGCTTTCGCGAAAGACGACGTGCATGTCAGCTTAGTCGACAAGCGCTGCGCGGATTGCGTCAGGGTTCACGTGGTCATGTTCAGCAATTACAACCAAACGGCCGCGGCGCTCTGTTGTGCCCCAAGGTTGGTCGTATTGCTGACGCACGCGGGCACCAACGGCTTGCACCAACAGACGCATTGGTTTCCCTTTGACGGCGGCATATCCTTTGACGCGTAGGATGTTCTGATCCTTGGCCATGGCTTCAATGCGTGCGACCAAGTCTGCAGGATCTGCGATTTCAGGAATGTCGACCACGATAGATTCAAAATCATCATGTTCGTGATCATCATGCCCATCGTGGTGTGATGGTCGTGCGTCCATGTCGTCTTCGGCTGCGGCCGCTAGGCCAAGGATCACGCGGGGATCAACAACACCTTCAGAGATTTCAACGATTGGAATTGGACGAGGCGATTCAGCTTCGATGACAGAGCGGGCTTTTGCGATGCCATCGGCACCAGCAAGATCAGTCTTAGTCAACAGAATGATGTCAGCGCAGCTGATTTGATCCTCGAACACTTCGGACAATGGGGTTTCATGATCCAGTGAATCGTCTGCCTCGCGCTGGGCGTCAACCGCTGCAACGTTTGGCGCGAAGCGGCCATCGGCCACGGCTTCGGCATCGGCCAAGGCGATTACACCATCTACGGTAATTTTGGAACGGATGTCAGGCCAATCGAAGGCTTTCAACAGCGGCTTTGGTAAGGCCAAGCCTGATGTCTCGATAAGGATGTGATCAGGGCGCGGCTTTAGCGCCATTAAGGCCTCGATCGTTGGAATGAAATCGTCAGCCACAGTGCAGCAGATGCAACCGTTGGACAGCTCCATGATGTTTTCGGCTGGGCAATCAGGGATCGCGCAGGATTTCAGGATTTCACCGTCGACACCGACATCGCCAAATTCGTTGACGACCACTGCCAACCGTTTGCCCTGTGGGTTTTGAATAAGGTGACGGATGAGGGTGGTTTTACCCGCACCCAAGAAACCAGTGATTACTGTGACGGGAAGTTTGGCGAGATCGCTCATTTGGCAGCATCCTGTGGCAAATTAAGTGGTGGGATTCGGGCAACGCAGTTCTTGCGGAAGTGTTCAGGGCGTTCGCGCCAAGGTACAAACCCGTCAGCGGCATTGTAGTAGCGGGTAACGCCATCTGTGATGATTTCGACCTGCGTTTCTGGGTCTAGGTTACCATAAACATAAGCATAGCGATTTCCGCCGCGCATCATGATGTTGCAGCCGCCTTGGCAGTTTGTGAAACATTCAACGGCACGTACGGTCACGTGTTCCGGCAAATCTTGTTCCAACATGGCTTTGTGCAGTAGATTGCCAGGGCGAAAAGCGTCGTCTTCAATGGCTTGGCCCATCTTGCAAGTCGTACAGACCAGCAATTCAACAGGTTCTAAAATACTTGTATCAGTCATTCTTTTGGCCTCAAATTTAGAGGGAAAGAGTTGGGCCATCCGAAACCCCGCGCATGGGGACCCGCATGCCCGGAACACCCCGTCCGGTTCACATAACGTCGATGCTGGCAGGTCTCCCGGCTTGCGGATCTGAGATTTCTCTCGCGGTATGTCCGACCTTCCCGATCTTGCGATCAGTGGTGTTGGGCAACCTCTCCGGTCACGGTCGCGGGGGCGGCTGCGTTTCGGGGAAAATATTTCCCGTATCGCATTCCCTTTTCACCTGATTTAACACAGGCACCAGCAAGGATTGGTTTGCGCCCGTCCCCCCATATTGTCAAGCATTTGCGGAGCCCCACATGACCGACGAAAACACACGCCACACCGAGAAAATGAAAAAGATCAAATCGGCCCGTGATCGCATGATGGAGACCAAGACCGAAGAGAAGGGCCTGATCGTTGTCCACACGGGGCCAGGCAAAGGCAAATCATCCAGTGGTTTCGGCATGATAATGCGCTGCATCGCCCATGAAATGCCCTGTGCCGTTGTCCAGTTCATCAAGGGAAACTGGGCAACTGGTGAGCGTACATTTTTAACGGAACGCTTTGCGGACGAGTGCAAATTTATTGTCTCTGGTGAGGGCTTCACATGGGAAACCCAAGACCGTGAACGTGACATCGCAGCGGCGCGTGCGGGATGGGTAAAGGCCAAGGAAGTGATTCTGGACCCAAAGATTGATTTCGTGCTGCTGGACGAGATCAATATCGCGTTGCGCAATGACTATTTGGACATTGATGAAGTCGTCGAGTTCTTGCAGACTGAAAAGCCATTCATGACCCACGTTGTTTTAACGGGGCGAAACGCGAAAGAAGAGTTGATCGAAGCCGCGGATATGGTCACGGAAATGGGCAACGTGAAGCATCCTTTCCGTGATGGGATCAAGGCACAAAAGGGCGTTGAGTTTTAAAACATAGCCTAACAACTATTGCACCAAGCGATATCCGCATTTCAACCTTGCTGGCATCGCATCCTCGGCATCGTAAGCTATGTCAAATTAGCCAATTATTCGATGTTGTTTGAGTGCTGTCAGTTTGGGCTTCAGGCGAAGGAAGCTACGAGAGAGGTAACGACAGCAATGCTGCCAGCGATGACCAAGCAAGCCGGATCTTGGAAATGGTGATCGTAACCATATAAGGCGCTGACGGAGGAAAGTGCAGTGATCAAAAAGGATGCGGCGACAATCGCCGCTGATCCTAGCAAAGCTGCAGTGACGACGTTGGTGAAAATGTTGGGTATGTTAATGTTCATTTTCCACTCCTGCTTAAATAATTAAGAAGTAAGGTAACATATTTTTGTTTGTTTACATATATTAATGCATTTTTTTACCTGAAAATCTGTTTTTTTAAAACAGGTTGAAATGGGTAAGCGTTAACCTGATACAAGGGTAAGCGCTGACCCAATGACTAACGAACGGGAATAAAATGAAGTCAATAATGATCCAAGGTACTGGCTCAAATGTCGGGAAATCGATGCTTGTAGCGGGCCTGTGTCGTGCTGCTAAAAGACGTGGTTTATCCGTTGCTCCGTTCAAGCCGCAGAACATGTCGAACAACGCCGCTGTGACGATGGATGGAGGCGAAATTGGACGCGCACAGGCCTTGCAGGCTTTGGCTTGCGGGATTTTGCCACACACAGATATGAATCCCGTTTTATTAAAGCCAGAGTCCGAGGTTGGCTCCCAAGTTGTCGTTCAGGGTCGGCGCATTGCGACTGTCAAAGCGCGTGAATATACGAAGTTAAAACCAACACTTATGGCCTCGGTTTTAGAAAGTTTTAAGCGTCTGAAATCTCAATACGATCTGGTTGTTGTCGAAGGCGCGGGCAGTCCGGCCGAAATCAACCTAAGGGTAGGTGATATTGCCAATATGGGCTTTGCTGAAGCGGCGAATGTACCTGTGATCTTGTGTGGAGACATCGATCGAGGTGGCGTAATCGCCCAAGTTGTCGGCACACAAGCGGTCATGGATTCGGATGACAATGGCCGTGTCGTTGGTTTCATGATTAACAAGTTTCGCGGTGACCCCAGCCTGTTTGATGACGGATACGAAATGATTAGCGATCACACGAGTTGGCGTGGTTTTGGAGTTGTGCCGTGGTTCAAGGATGCGTGGCGTCTACCTGCCGAAGATGCGCTTGATATTTCGTCAGGTCCGCAGGACGGCACATTCAAAGTGGTTTGTTTGACCCTGTCACGGGTTGCGAACTTTGATGATATGGACCCGTTGGCCCAAGAACCAAATGTTTCGCTTGTGATGTTGAAGGCTGGCGACGTCATTCCTGCTGACGCTGATCTGGTTATCGTACCAGGCAGTAAGTCAACCCGTGGCGATCTTGCCTACCTTCGCGCGCAAGGCTGGGATGTGGATTTGGCTGGGCACCATCGGCGTGGTGGTCATGTGTTGGGCATTTGTGGCGGTTACCAAATGCTGGGCCAAGTGATCAGTGACCCTGACGGGATCGAAGGGACTGCAGGGGACAGTGCCGGCCTTGGTTTGTTGGATGTTGTCACGCAGATGACGGGCGACAAACGTCTAACTTCGGTTCATGCTGTGCACGCTGACACAGAGTTGCCGTTTGAGGGGTATGAGATCCACATCGGGCGAACTGCGGGGCCTGATAGCGCGCGTCCTTTTGCGCATGTTGACGGTCAACCCGAGGGGGCACAATCCAGTGATGGGCGTGTCATGGGCAGCTACCTGCATGGGATGTTCAGCAATGATGCGTGGCGCTGTGCATTTCTAAATCGTTTGGGTGTGACTGCGTTGGGCAGTTACAGTTCAGGTGTTGAACAGACGCTGGATGACTTGGCCGATCACGTTGAGACATTTCTGGATGTTGAGGGAATACTGCAAGCCGCGAGTTAGAAACTTGCCGTTTGATTGGCACCATGCCATCGTTTAGAAAATACAATCTTTGAAAGACCAATGAATGCCTAAATTAAAGATTTCATCGGCTGATATGGTTGCTTCCGCGCGCGCACGTATCAAAGAAATTGAGACACCAGACTTAATTGTAATGTTGGATGACCCGTCAGTGATCGTCGTCGATATCCGTGACATTCGTGAGCGCCAACGTGGCCTCATTCCAGGCAGCTTTCACGCCCCGCGCGGCATGATCGAGTTTTGGGTGGATCCCGATAGCCCCTATTTCAAACCGATCTTTGGTGAAAATAAAACCTTTGTCTTTCATTGCGCATCTGGCTGGCGCTCTGCGATTACAACAGCCACCCTCCAAGACATGGGGTTTGAAGCGGCGCATTTGAAAGAAGGTTTTTCAACTTGGGCAGAACAAGGCGGTCCAGTTGAGATACCAACGCCCAAAGCAGGAACTGCGAAATGAGCAAACTTACAGATATAGCCCCACGCGACTTCTCGCTGCATCCACCGCGCATTGCGCTTGATTATCGCTCAAGCCTAAGCCGGGGTCCAATCCACAAACCGATTGTTTTCGCGACAACGATGACTGAGGCGACGGGACCAACATTCGGGCATGATGTTTTGGGGCCAAACGATCATGATCTTTTGATCAACCACGCGGTTGCTGGTGGGTTAGTAATTGGCCCACGCATTATGGTACACGGTGTGTTGCGTGATGGCGATGGTCGGCCTGTGCCGAACGCCTTGATCGAGGTGTGGCAAGCGAATGCAGGTGGACGTTATCGCCACAAGAAGGATGCCTACCTTGCTCCACTTGATCCTAACTTTGGTGGCTGTGGTCGTGTGATTACCAGTGAAGATGGCAGCTATTCATTCCGCACGGTTCAGCCAGGTGCCTATCCTTGGCCCAATGGTGGCAATGATTGGCGGCCCGCGCATATCCACTTTTCTGTCTTTGGCATGGCTTTTTCCCAACGCTTGATCACACAAATGTATTTTGAGGGCGACCCCCACATTGCGCTTTGCCCGATTGCCCAATCGATCCCTGATGCTGCGGCGATTGATCGTTTGACGGCGCGTTTGGATATGGATGCCACGGTGCCGATGGATATTCGGGCCTTCCGCTTTGATATCGTGTTGCGTGGACGCGGTGCGACTTTGTTTGAAAACCAGTTGGAGGGCACATAATGGCGAAGCTACCAGAAAGCGCGTCCCAAACTGCGGGTCCATATGTTCACATCGGTTGCGTCCCGGAGTTTGCTGGACTTGAACGCGGCTATCAAAGCCAACTGGGCACAAGTTTGCGAGCCGATTTGACGGGCGATCCTATCACTGTTCGAGGTCGCATTATTGATGGGATGGGTGATCCTGTTCTCGATGGTTTGGTTGAGATTTGGCAACCTGACGGCGCGGGCACGTTCCACAAAAACGGCAAAGGGTTTGGTCGTGCGCCATCTGATGCTGAAACTGGTGAGTTTGTTATCGAGACCGTCATGCCCGGTGCCGTCATTGATCAAAACGGCACTTTGCAGTCCCCGCATCTTGCATTGTGGATTGTTGCGCGCGGGATCAATGTAGGACTGCACACGCGGGCTTACTTCGCAGAAAACGTGGCTGACGATGATCCAATATTGTCTATGATTGAGCCGACACGTCGCACGACGTTGATCGCGCAAAAAGGTTCAAACGGATATCAGTTGGATATCCACCTTCAAGGTGAAAACGAAACGGTGTTCTTTGATGTCTGAAGTTGCTGGAAAACCCTGCATCCTATGCTGTGCAATCACAGGATCGGTGCCAACGAAGGCAGCTAACCCTGCTGTCCCAACCAGCATTTCTGAACAAATAGAAAGTAGCCATGCCGCCGCTGAAGCAGGGGCCAGCATCATCCATGCCCACGTGCGTAACGCTGACGAAACACCCAGCAGTGACCCTGACAAATTTGCAGAGCTGCAGGAGGGGTTAAAGAAACATTGTCCTGACGTGATTATCCAGTTCTCGACAGGTGGCCGTTCTGGTGCAGGACAAGAGCGTGGCAGTATGTTGTCTTTGCGCCCTGACATGGCATCCTTGTCTGTTGGCTCAAACAACTTCCCATCACGGGTTTATGAAAACCCACCTCAGCTGGTGTCGTGGTTGGCATCTGAAATGGTGAAGTATGAAGTTATGCCTGAGATTGAAGCGTTTGATTTGAGCCACATCTTAAAAGCGATTGAAATGGAGCAGGCGGGCTTGATCCATAATCGTTTGTACATTCAATTCGTGATGGGTGTGAAAAACGCGATGCCTGCGGATAAAACGGTCTTTGATTTTTACGTGAAGATGATGGCAGACCGCGCCCCTGATGCACCTTGGTGCGCTGCAGGGATCGGGCCAAACCAGATCGCTGTGAACGAGTGGGCTATTGCGGCAGGTGGCCATACGCGCGCTGGCTTGGAAGATAATGTGCGCCTAAATCGCGAAACACTTGCACCGTCGAATGCGGCATTGATCGCGCGTGCTGCTGACGTGTGCGCGCGCTATGAACGTCCTGTGGCAACACCACTCGAAGCGCGCGCACTGTTAGGCCTGTAATTGTTATACCCTAATAGTTTGGTCGCTTAGGTGACCAAACCACGCTGCTGAAACTGCTCTTCTTTCCACGTTTCGTTGTTCAAAATGTCTTCGAGACTCGAAACAGCGCGCAGGATATCGTTTTCGTCATTGAACAGTGGCGCAATGCCAAAGCGCATAATGTTGGGCGCGCGGAAGTCTCCGATTACTTTTTGTGCGATCAACGCCTGCATGCATGCAAAACCATGTTCGAATTCAAACGAAACATGACTGCCGCGTTGATCCGCATTGCGTGGGCTGGCTAGGGTCACGCCTGCGCAACGCTTTTCAACCTCTGCGATGAACAGCTCTGACAATTCGATTGAGCGTGCGCGCACATCATTCATGTCTGCGTGGTCCCACACGTCTAGAGCCGCGGACAGCAGGCTGAAGGCTGCAATGGAGGGTGTGCCAATACGCAATCGTTCAATATTTTCTGCTGGGCGGTATGACAGATCAAATGCGAATGGGGCGGCGTGGCCGTGCCATCCTGCTAGGGCTGGCTCAACATCGTTATGAAGGCGTTCTGCGACATAGATGAATGCGGGGGCACCGGGGCCACCGTTGAGAAATTTATAGGTACAACCGATCGCAAAATCAGCATCTGCTGTAATAACATCTACAGGTACGGCACCTGCTGAGTGTGCCAAATCCCAAACAACGATCGCGCCAACGGAATGTGCCTTGGCGATGATCTGTGCCATGTCGTGTTTGTAACCAGTGCGGTAATCCACCTCGGTCAGCATGACCACGGCAACTGTTTCATCGATCTGCGCCATAGCGTCCAATGGATCAGGTGTGCGCAAGTCGTAACCATCATTCTTTAGCTTCATCAGCCCTTCGACCATATAGAGGTCAGTGGGGAAGTTTCCGTTGTCGGACAGGATCACACGACGATCCGGAACCAGTGCAAGACCCGCCGCAACCGCCTGAAACACTTTGATCGACAATGTGTCGCCTAAAACGGTTGTCCCCTCTGGCGCGCCAATTAATTTGCCCACGCGGTCGCCGATGGTATTAGTTTGTGTGAACCATCCCTTGGTGTTCCACCCCTTGACCAACTCCGTCTTCCATTCGTCATTTAGGAAGTTCACGATTGAAGCCTCACAGCCGCGCGGCATTGGCCCCAATGAGTTGCCATTGAGGTAAGTCATTCCTTCGGGAATGTGGAACATTGCGCGGGTTTTGCTGAAATCGGTCATGGGCTTGTCCTTTGGGCTGGGGCATCCGCCCACGTGCTGCGTTGAACAAGTGCTACAAAGTTGTTTGACTATTATCAATTCGCAATGTCGTCTATCAGACGATCAGACGATCTTAAATGCAGCTCTAATTTGGGCATCTTGATCAGCATTAAGGTATTCAGGGTGATGGCTGTCCAATACCCTCGGGCTTTCGTCTTGGCGTGGTCCCATGCATCCAGCGCACCGTTTTCTGCCCATGTGCGGGGCTGTTCGCGGCCCGCCAGCTTGGGGTAGTGGTAATCGCGTTCCATCGCTTTGTAAGTATGATCCGCTCCTAGAAAGTGACCATCTCCAAGGATGGCTGCGCATATGGCATCAAAGCCAAGGTTTTCCTCAGATACTTTAACACCGCGCATGGTGCGGTATGTCATGGCGTGAATTTCATCGTCCAAAATAAACGCCTCAAAACTGACGCCCAACAAGGCGGCTGTCATGCCAGAGCTTTCATAAATTAAGTTCCCTCCAGCTAGGGCGGCGGCCACGCTGGTCATCTCTTTTTCAACGCCGTATTGCGCATCAATTGCTTTGGCATCCGTCATGTAACACTCCACACCCGAAGGCAGCCCCAGCCGATTTGAAAGCTGGGCAGAGGCTGCATTGAGTAATGTCGTTTCGCCACCACCACCTGCAAATGCTCCGCTGTGTAGATCGATGACCAAAGGCCGGTTGGAAAACACCATCGGGAAACCCGGGGAAATGACATTTGCCATCACAAGGCTGGCTAGTGTTTCGGCCAACGATTGGGCAAGGAAACCTGCCATTGTTACAGGGGCTGTCGCGCCCGCTTGGGCTGCGGTGATGCACGACATTGGAATGTTATATTAATGCATTCTTAGAATACTTTGGCGGCGTCTTCGCCACAGCGCACGGGAGATATAACTGGGCTGATGTGGGTTTTTAGGAAAGGAAGTTTGGCGAATTCTCCTTCACCACCAGCGGCTATATCCAACATTTTGACGATTGTATCGACGTGTTCTGCGCTGGTGTCCGCAGTGGCAACTGGTTTCGTCATATTGCGCAGAAGTGCGTAGGCGGTGTTCACATCTAGATCGAAATTATCAGGCAAGTCAGTTGCGATACAGCAGTGGGTGAACCAGGCAACGTTGTCGAGAGTGTCTTGAAGGCGGGTAAAGTCATGGAGGCCTTTGAGCATTGAAGGGCGGTATAAACCGGTCTCCATATCCAAAGTTTTTACCGCTGCCCCACCGGTTCCAAAGTAGCCTTTGTCGCCACCCACTTCGATTGAACGATCAGGGTCTCGGCCGTGCAGCACAAAGGTTTTAGTGGACATCGCAATGGCATCTTCGACCAGTGCGTTGGGGAAACTGACGCGCCCGTTGTCAATCGCAATCGCCCCTGCCGCAACCAAATCGTCACGCAGCCTGTCGGGGACTTCGCCCATTCCTAGATCACTCAGGAGGCGTAGGGCCGTTTGATAAATTTCCTTCAAATCAGCTTCACTTAAGGGGCGGTATTGCCCACCGATTTGTCCGGCAGGTGCTGGATTGACCTTTGGCGGTGCTGCGCGTTGAGCTAAGCGGTGTTGGCGTCCTGAGCGTTGGGATTTTGGCGGTGTTTGTCACATAATATTCCTTTGGCTCATCCGTGCGCAGCGCTTCAGTATAGACTAGGAATAAGCTGAATTGATGACGCAATGGCTTTCTTATGGATTAACCTATTCGAAATATTAATTTCGATGAATTGGGAATGAAAAATATGCGATTGACGAAAGGTTAGGTTTTGAGATTAGCCGAGATAAATGAAAAAGGAATTCTAAAATGAAAACGCAGACACGTGTTGTAGTTATTGGTGGCGGTATTGCTGGCTGCTCAACCTTGTATCATTTGACCCAAGAGGGCATGACAGATGTTGTATTGGTTGAGCGCAATGAACTGACATCTGGCACAACATGGCATTCTGCGGCGCAGGTTACAAATTTTGGTATGAACCAAACGATGGTCGGGCTTAAGGCGCACTCGATCAACCTATATAAAGATCTGGCTGCAGATCTCGAATACCCGGTGAACTACAATCACGGGGACGGAGGCATCCGTCTTGCCAACACTGAGGAGCAGATGGAGGGTTACCGCCACTTTGCCTCGATGGCTCGCGGCATGGGTGTCGAATTTGAAGTCATCGATGCAGCCGAATGTGCTCGCCGTCATCCGCTGATCTCGACCGACAACCTGCTGGGTGGTCTTTGGGATGGCAGCGATGGTGATATTGATCCTGCACAGCTGTGTCAGGCACTTGCGCGCCGCGCCCGCAAGGCGGGGGCGGAAGTGTACCGCAACACGCCAGTGACGGGGGTGACCCAACACAAAGATGACAGCTGGACGGTCCACACGGAACATGGTGACATCGACTGCGAAATCGTAGTGAACGCCTGTGGCTACCGTGTGAACGAAGTTGGCGTGATGATGGGTGTGCACCACCCCGTAATTTCGATGGAGCACCAGTATTTTGTCACCGAAGACATCCCAGCAATTGCTGAGGCATGTCATCGCATGCCGCTGCTGCGATGCCCTATCAGCGACTATTACTGCCGTCAGGATAAGAACGGCTTGTTGGTCGGGTTCTATGAACAGGACTGCAAAACATGGGGCATGGATGGGATCGACCCACATTTCGTCAATGCCCTTTGCCCTGATGATTTAGACCGTGTGACGGACGTGTTGGAAGGGGCCTTTGCCCGTATGCCTGCGCTGACTGAAGTGGGTATACATACAATAGTAAACGGCCCCATCACCTATACAATTGATGGTGCACCACTGGTCGGCCCAATCCCTGGCAAACGCAATGCGTTCTGTATCATTGGTCTGCGCGCGGGTCTTGGTGAAGGTGGCGGCCATGGTTGGCTTTTGGCACAACAGATTGTGCATGGTGAAGCGTGCTATGACACGTGGTGTATCGATCCGCGTCGCTTTGCGGGGCACACAAATGTTGAACTAACCGCGCTGAAAGCGATCGAAGATTACCAAAACGAATTCCGTTTCCACTTCCCAAATGAACATCGCCCTGCTGGTCGCATGGCCAAGACCACACCACTGACCCCTGTCTTGGCGGCTGAGGGTGCTGAGTTTACTGTCGTGAATGGTTGGGAACGAGTTGAGTTCATCAAGCCCACACCAGATTTCAAAGTCACCCACAGCTACCGTTTTGACGAAAGCTTTGACGTGGTCAAAGGTGAGGTAGAGGCGGTGCAAAGCGCTGTCGGCCTGTGCGAAATTAATGGTTTTAATCGCTACGAGATTACAGGGGCTGATGCACAAAGCTTCCTTGATCGGATGATTTGTGGGCGTCTGCCAAAGAAGGTGGGCAAGGTTGGTTTGGCCTATCTGTTGAACGAACACGGTATGCTGAAATCCGAGGCAACGATTGCGAATATTCCCGCTTCTGACCGTGGGCCTGATCGTATCTGGTATGGGTCAGCCGCGGCATCCGAATCCCATGACATGGATTGGTTGCTGAAGAATTTGGGCGCTGATGAAAATGTGCAAATTAAATCACTGACCAATGACCAGACCATCCTTGTCCTTGCAGGTCCAAAGGCACGTGATGTTCTAAGTGCCGTCAGTCGCGAAGATTGGTCAAAGGAAGGGTTTCCTTGGCTATCTGTCCGTGAATGTTTCATCGGATTTTCACCGGCTACCGTCATGGGCGTTAGCTTTTCAGGGGAGTTGGCCTATGAAGTTCATATTCCAAATGCTTCCCTCTATGCGGCCTACTTTGCGCTGCGTGATGCTGGCAATGCACATGGGTTGAAACTGTTCGGGGCGTTGGCTGTTGAATCGATGCGCCTTGAAAAAGGTTACCTGCATTGGAAGGCTGATATCCTGACGGAATTTAATCCATTCGAAACTGGCTTGGACCGTTTTATACAGATGGATAAGGCCGACTTCGTTGGCAAAGAAGCCTTGATGGAGCAGCGCGCTGAGGGGCCGCGCAAACAGCTTGTTACCCTGACGCTTGATAGTACTGTGGCACCAGCACATGGCGGGGCTTCGGTGATGGTTGAGGGTTCTGTTGTTGGTACTGTGACCTCTGGTGGATGGGGCTATCGCGTTGGGCAAAACCTGGCCTATGCCTTTGTTAATCCGGACATGGCGCAGGTAGGGACAGCGTGCAAAATCGACGTAATTGGGCATCTGATCAAAGCATCAGTGTCGCCCATGGGGCCCTATGATCCGACAATGGCGTTGGTGCGGGGCTAAGGCCCGCATCACGCGAAACGATGCGCCTTCAGTTCAAGCTATGCAGCAGTTCAAGTGAGGGCGTGCCAGTTGAGGTCAAACCGCGACTTGCCTGATAGGCGCAGATCGCTTTTTCCGAATTTGGACCAATTACGTATCCGCGCCATCGGTATCAAATCCATTGGCGGTCAGTCGTTTTTGCAAAGTGATCCTGTTGTCTTTGGTTAGGCCGTTTTTGTCAGGTGGAAAGCTGGTGCGCAAAGGTCCGCCGCCACCAATAGGATCTGCAAGATGTCCAACACCGATCGCGTAAGCATCCGAGTTGTTGTAGCGTTTGATTGCACGAAAATTTCCCGTCATGGCAAACTTGGGGCCACCGGATTGGGGTTGGATTACATTGCCGTCTGAGCTGCTTGTTTCCGCGCCCCAGCGCAGACCACGCGTCCAGCCATTGCGCTGTAGGTAGGCGGCAGTTGAGGCCAGCGCATCCGTCGGGTCATTCGAACGAATATCAAGTCGACCATCGCCGTTGAAATCTACGGCAATGGCTTGATACGATGTAGGGATAAATTGGGTGTGACCCATTGCGCCAGCCCAACTGCCAGTCATTCCAGAGGCCAGAATGTCGCCACTTTGGATGATCTGAAGCGCTGCGATCAATTGCGTTTCAAAGAACGAACCACGCCGTCCATCAAAGGCCAAAGTCGATGTGGCTGAGATAACCGAAACGTCACCGCGCCGTTCGCCAAAGAAGCTTTCCAATCCCCAGATGGCCGCAATAATTTCTGCATCCACGCCGTATTTGGATCAATTGTATTTAATGTTCCGCGGTGTCTGGCAAACGCAGTGCGCCCCTGCTCACAAGTTTGTTAGAGGCTGCAATGGATAGATAATCTTCGAAGGTGCGTTTAAAGTCGTTTTGGTTTATGTCGCGTTTTACTACACCGGGTAAGTACCCTGTGTTTCTAAAGGCCTGGCGCAATGTGGATGCGAAAATGCCTTTGGATTTGGCGCGTGGATAAAAATTACAAACCCATGCGCTTTAGGCACCGTTGGATACAGGGCGCAAGTCAGAGGCTACGGATTTTGCACGTGCGGGGCCTGAAGCCACAGCGTTTGTGCATCCTGATAACCCCAACATCGCTACGCGAAGCGCAAAGGTCCGTCTGTTAATATGCATTGGGCTGCTCACCTCTTATGATTGCTTTACGCACCCCATAGCGTTGAGGGTGTTCCCGCAAACCACGAACCAATGTGATGTTTATACAATCGGCCAGAAATTGCCAATTTGACGTGCTGTTCTTAGTCGGCGCGCAGAAAACCGCCAATGTTTTGTTTTGCTATGGTTCGGGCAACCAAGATGGCACTGATCCATCCTGTGCAAACTGCAGCGGCAATACCCAACCAAACTCCCCAAACACTGAAATCCAAGATGCCAATGAAAATCCATATAAAGAAACCAACGGCGAAGCCTTGGCGATAAATGCTAAGCCACAGGGTCCAGATTGGTTTTTTCAACGCTTGAAGAAGTGAATTGATTGAAAACAGCATCATGTAGATTGGGAACAAAAAACCATCCACATGCAGATAGCTGGTTCCGATCGCGATCACTTCGGGGTCTTTGGTGAAGATCGACATCAACATCGAACCACCCAACCAGAAAACTGGTGCCGCAATGGCGGTCATTGCAAAGCCTAGCTTCCAACAGAAGATAAGTGCCTCGCGGATGCGGTCGAATTCTTTGGCACCAAAGTTCTGCCCCGCGATGGGCAGTAACGCCCCCGTCATACCCAGAACAGGCAACAACAAGATTTGTTCAATTCGCAGGGCTACGCCGTAGGCGGCAATGGCTGGTTCGCCAAAACCCTTAAGGGCATATTGAACAACAAAGCTGGAAAAGAACATTACCATCATTGCCATTGTGGCAGGTAACATTTGCCCAAGGATGCTCCGAAAACTCTTCAAGTCAGGTTTGAATTCAGAGAGTAAAACGCCCTGCATAACATCAAGTTTGAAAATTTGGCGCAGGATGAAGGTCATCACACCTGTCTGGCTGATGACAGTGGCCAAGGCGATGCCGTTGAACCCCATGCCGTCCCACACGCCAGGGATGCCAAACATCAACAGCGGGTTCAAAATGACGTTGGCAAAGAACGCCCCCATCAAGGCGCGCTGCAATGAACGGGAGTCGCCATGCGCTTGCAAAATTCCGTTGCCACCGTAGGCCAGCATGAAACCGGGCAGGGCCACAATCAACCAATGGAAATAACCAGTGCCTGCATCACGGTAGCCACCGGGTTCAGACACGATTTCGATCAATTTAGGGCCAAGCCACAGGGCAACGACCATAAAAATCACTGTGACAATCACGCCAAAGCTAAGGCCCTGTGCCGCCAGCTTGCGTGTGCCTGATGTATCTTTTGCCCCTTTGGCATTGCTGACCAGCGCGCTTAGGCCCGATCCCAATCCAAAGCCCACGGCCAAAAAGATAAAGAACGCCTGATAACCAATAGCTAAGCCTGCTTGGGCCTCCGTCGAAAGGCGACCTGCATAGTAGACATCAACCACGTTGTAGAGCGTTGCGAACAACATGCCTAAAGCGGCAGGTATAGCGAGGTTCTTAAAATGCAGGACCATTGGGCCTGTTGTTAGGTCGTCCTGCGCCATATTTAGGCCTCGCTGCTGTTCATGCGTCTCTCAAGCCACCGAACGCCAGAAGATACAATCAAAATCAACACAAGGTATTCCAGCACAAGAATCGTGTAGATCTCAAGCGGGCGGTATTCTGATACGACCAACTCGTTCGCCTTGCGGGTCAACTCCTGCATCCCGATGACTGACACCAATGATGACATCTTCAACATATAAACCAATTGATTGCCTAATGCTGGCAGGATGCGACGGATTGCTTGAGGCAGGATCACATAGCGCATTGTATCGCGGTAATTCAGCGAAATGGACTGTGCGGCTTCGTATTGGCCTTTGCTGATCGATTGAATACCTGCGCGGAAAATCTCAGCTTGAAAGGCGCTGTCGGACAGGGCCAAAGCAAAGACGCCAGCCCAGAAAACGTTCAACGTGATGCCACTCAACTGGGGCAGGCCGTAGTAAACCCACAGGATCAGAACAAGGATCGGAACCGCGCGCACGATTTCAACATAGGTGCGATTAAACGCGCGCCATGCTTTCTTTTCTGACAGACCGGGCAGGGCGACCAACAGGCCGGCGATGACGGAAATGATGATAGCTGTTAGGGACATCAGGATCGTGTTGTAGGCACCTGTTGCCATAAAGTGCAGGTTGTTGGCACCATTGGTGGTCGTGGGATCAACAACGTACCACCCCCAGTTTCCAGAACATCCAGATAGGATCAAAAGAAGGGGCAGAAGGACAATAACGCGTTTCATATCAACTGCTCCTAGTGGTTCAAAATTTGTTTGATGAATGCTGCAAAGCGATCAGACTTTGGTGCTGTAAAGACATCTTCGGCGGTGCCGACTTCGACGATCTCGCCTTTGTCCATGAACACCATCTTATCAGCCACACGGCGGGCAAACCCCATTTCGTGTGTTACAACGATCATTGTCATTCCGCTGGTAGCCAGCTCGGTCATTACGTCCAAAACTTCTGCGATCATTTCGGGATCGAGGGCAGATGTGGGTTCATCAAACAACATAATCCGCGGTTCCATACACAGGCTGCGGGCAATCGCGACGCGTTGTTGTTGACCACCAGAAAGCTGGCGTGGCAGCTTGTCTGCCTGATCGGGGATTTGAACGCGCTCAAGATGCAGCATGGCGCGTGCCTTGGCCTCGTCCTCTGACAAGCCAAGTACGCGGCGTGGTCCCAACGTCAGGTTCTCAAGGACGGTCAAATGTGGAAACAGATTGAACTGTTGAAATACCATCCCAACGGTGCCGCGAATTTTATCAGGACTATCTTGGCTTTGGGTGAGGGTCACCCCATCAACAACAATCTCACCGGCCTCATGGGCCTCAAGGCGGTTGATGCAGCGGATCAGTGTGGATTTTCCAGACCCAGATGGCCCGCAAATCACGACACGTTCGCCCAGCTTCACATCCAGCGACACGTCTTTCAACGCTTGAAAATCGCCAAAGTGTTTAGACACTCCACGCATCTCGATTAGATTTGGTTGATCAGTCATAAACGAGATAACTTTCCAATGTTCACGGTTTCGTTAACGAATTGGCACCAAAAAATAATTTCTTGGCACAGGGACTTTTCAATCCTATCTGGCAAGCTAGCTATCAATCACCGTTTGAAAAGGGAAACAAATGAAAATTTTTAAAATTGCAGCAACCGCCGTCATTCTGGCCGCTAGCTCAGTCCAAGCAAACGCGCAGTCCGCGCTAAGCGAAATTCTGTCCGGTGGTGTTCTAAAAGTTGGAACAACCGGTGACTGGAATCCGATGTCCATGCGTGACATCGCGACAAACACATATGAGGGCTATGATATCGACGTTATGACAGCTTTGGCTGCCGACTTAGGTGTTGAAGTTGAGTTCGTACCAACAGACTGGAAAACACTGGTCGCAGGCGTAACAGCCGGTCAATACCACATCACGGGTTCTGCATCTGTATCACCAGCACGCGCAAAAGCTGCTGGTTATTCCGACAGCTACTTTTCATTGGCAACAGTACCATTGACGCTAAAGAAAAACGCAGACCGTTTCAACAACTGGGACGACCTGAACAAAGCAGACGTTTCTGTTGCGGCCACATTGGGCACAACACAAGAAACACAAGTGAAGCAGTACTTTCCAGATGCAACACACCGCATCGTCGAAGCTCCAGCACGTGACTTCCAAGAAGTGCTGTCAGGCCGTGCAGACGCAAACATCACGTCAAACGTCGAAGCAAACAAATTGGTTGCTCAGTATGACCAACTGATGATCGTACCAGTGGCTGAAGGCCGTTCACCAACACCAATCGCGATGTTGTTGCCACAAGCAGACCAAGTGTGGATTAACTACGTGAACACGTGGATCACATTGAAGCAAGAGCAAGGCTTCTTTGACGAGTTGGGCGTGAAATGGCAGCTGTTGGCTGAATAATCGCACTTTATTACTATCGGGCCAGTCGTTCGTTCGGCTGGCCCTTTTTCATTTCTGACAGGTAGGTTTGATATGCTGACTATATACACCGTTCCCGTTGCGACCTACTGCGCCAAGCTGCGCGTTATGATGCGCCACAAGTCGATCGTGTGGGAAGAACTGCCGCCGCCCGGTGGTTACGGTTCAGCAGAATACAAGGCGATCGTGCCATCAGGCAATTTGCCCGCAATGATCCATGACGGTTTCATGTTGTCGGATTCCGAGGCTATAGCTGAATACCTGAATGAAGCCTTCGCTCAGACCCCAATGCTGCCTGACACAGTCCAGCTTCGCGCCAAAGCACGCGAAAAAGGGCGTTTCCATGATACGCGTTTGGAGCCTTCAGTGCGTGCTCTGTACGCCCAAGTGGCTTACGCGACCCGCGACGCAGAAGCCGTTAAAGCTGGTGGTGCTGCTATTTCCAAACACCTTGAGGCATTGGCGCTTTTGATTAGTGATCCAGCCCTACCAACGGATAAGCTATGGTTGTGCGATTGTGGGTTCGCAGTGACTTTCGCATGGATCAAAGCGTTTCAGTCGGCATTCGATCTGCCGGTTGTTTGGCCTGAAACTATCGTCGCCTATGAGGCACGCATCCATCAGTATGCAGCGGTATCAGACGAGCTGACACACTATAAGCCAGCGATGGATGACTACCTGCAAAAGGCAAAGCCACCCGCCGCCTAAGGTTTCTTTAGGATTCGCCCAACAATTACTTGCTTTCGCCAGCGACTCGACCTAAACGCGGCCAAGTTCTGTTGGGGTGTGCTTTTGCGCGCCCTTCACAGTTCTTTACAAAGACGCGATGAAGGTGTGCGGTGAGCGTACATCCTCCTCTCCGATCTAAGCCCTAGTTAGGGATGATGACAAATGGCACAAAGCCAAAATATCCGCATCCGTTTGAAGGCGTTTGATTACCGCGTGTTGGATTCGTCGACACAGGAAATCGTAAACACCGCTAAACGTACCGGTGCATCTATTCGCGGCCCAATTCCGCTGCCGAATAAGATTGAAAAATTCACAGTTCTACGTGGTCCACACGTTGACAAAAAATCCCGTGACCAATTTGAAATCCGCACGCACAAGCGCTTGCTGGATATCATTGATCCGACTCCACAAACGGTAGACGCGCTGATGAAGCTCGACCTTGCCGCTGGTGTGGACGTCGAGATCAAGTTGCAGTCTTAAGGAGGGTATTGATTATGCGCTCTGGAATTCTCGCAAAGAAATTGGGCATGACCCGCTTGTTCATGGAAGATGGTAAACAGATCCCTGTTACTGTTCTTCAATTGGATGGCCTTCAGGTTGTGACACAACGGACAATGGAAAAAGACGGCTACACAGCTGTTCAGCTTGGTGCAGGTACGCCCAAGGTGAAACGTGTAAGCAAAGCCATGCGCGGCCATTACGCTGCACAAAAGGTTGAGCCAAAGCGCAAGCTGGTCGAATTCCGTGTTTCCGAAGATAACTTGATCAGCGTCGGTGAAGAACTGTCCGCTGAGCATTACCTTGACGGGCAAAAAGTTGACGTATCAGGCACATCCATTGGTAAAGGTTTCCAAGGTGCCATGAAGCGTCACAACTTTGGTGGCTTGCGCGCGACACACGGTGTTTCCGTGTCTCACCGTTCGCACGGTTCCACTGGTCAGTGTCAAGACCCTGGTAAAGTTTTCAAAGGCAAGAAAATGGCCGGTCACATGGGTGCAGCTCGTGTAACTACGCAAAATCTTGAAGTTGTAAAAACTGACGCAGAACGTGGCTTGATCATGATCAAAGGCGCCGTTCCTGGCTCCAAAGGTGGTTGGGTTACAGTTAAAGATTCTGTGAAAAAGAAATTGCCTGATGGCGTGCCTTTCCCGGCCGCTTTGAAATCAGCAGCTGCAGCGGCACCAGTCGAAGCGCCTGCGGAAGGTGGTGAAGCATGAAACTTGACGTAATCAAACTGGACGGCACATCTGCTGGTACTCTGGATTTGGACGAGGCCTTGTTTGGTCTTGAGCCACGTGCAGACATTTTGCACCGTGTTGTTCGCTGGCAGCGCAACAATGCGCAAGCTGGTACACACAAGGTTAAGACACGTTCAGAAGTGAACTACTCTACCAAAAAGATCTATCGTCAGAAAGGTACCGGCGGCGCTCGTCACGGTGCACGTTCTGCTCCGATCTTCCGTGGTGGTGGTGTTTACAAAGGTCCAGTTGTGCGTTCGCACGGCCACGATCTTACTAAAAAGTTCCGTAAATTGGGTCTATGTCACGCATTGTCCGCCAAAGCCAAAGCCGGCGAATTGGTAATCATTGAAGACGTAAACACTGATGGCAAAACATCTGCTCTTGCTAAGGCTGTTAAAAACCTTGGTTGGAAACGTGCGTTGATCATCGACGGGGCTTCTGTGAACGAAGATTTCCTGAAAGCGTCACGCAACATTGAAGGTTTGGATATCTTACCGACAATGGGTGCAAACGTATTTGATATCCTAAAGCGTGATACACTTGTCATCACGAAATCCGGGATCGAAGCACTGGAGGCTCGACTGAAATGAGCACTAAGGCAGAACATTACGACGTAATCCGTAAACCGATTATCACAGAAAAAGCGACACGTGCTTCTGAAGCAAACGCCGTTGTTTTCGAAGTGGCAATCGACAGCAACAAACCAATGATCAAAGCGGCTGTTGAAGCTCTCTTTGGTGTAAAGGTTAAGGCCGTGAACACTGCGATCACTAAAGGTAAAGTGAAACGGTTCCGCGGTGCGCTGGGTCGTCGGAAAGACGTGAAAAAGGCGTATGTGACTCTCGAAGAGGGTAACTCCATCGACGTTTCGACTGGGCTGTAAGCTAGTTAAACAATTTGGGGAAACCCCGCCTGTGCTAGCAGGCGGGGTTTTTCTGTTTTTGAGGTGCCGAACTCTTCACCGAATACAATCAGTGGTCGAGATAAGCTCCCAAAAAATACCAATTATACACTGAAAACCATGCACTTCCACAAATTTATACGTTTTCGATTGGTATCACCGCAGAAGACGATCATACGGTGGTATGTTCTTTAAACCTCTCAAATCAGTGCTACACCACGCCCGCTATTTTCCGTTGTGGTCCGCGCTGACTGTTTTGCGCTGGCGTGCATTTGATTTGCGCTCTCGCGGGTTGGGGACGACATTGGGATTGATCGTGCGTTGGTTTCCGCCAGCCACCCGCCGATTTGACCGCGAAGCAAAGCGCGTGTTCCCAGACATGAAGCGTAGCGCGCGAACCAAGTTGGGCCAATCTATGGGTCGCCAAATGGGACGTACGTTGTTTGAAATTTACCACCTCACCGAATTTCACACTCAGCACCACAAGTTTGAAACCAATGGTCCAGGTTTGGGGGCGGTTAAAGAAGCCAGTGCTGCAGGCAAAGGTGCGATCATCGTCTCGGGGCATTTTGGCCAATGGGAAGCTATTCGCGCTGTGGTTAAGATGAACGGCTTAGAAAGCGGCGCTGTCTATCGTCCGCACAAGAACCGTCATTATGAACGACGCCTGCTTGCGGGGATCAAAGCCGGTGGGCAACCCATTTTGGCGACAGGACGGGCAGGGACCAAAGCCCTTGTGCGCCATATCCGTAGCGGCGGCATCGTTTCGATCTTGATGGATGAGAAGCAAGCGGAAGGGACAGGACTGCCTTTCCTAGGCCACGACGCACTCACATCACTTTCGGCGGCCCAGCTTGCGCTTAAATACGATGTACCCTTGGTCCCTGCATATGGGATCCGCATCGGAGACGGAAACGCGTTCCACGTAGAGTTCGAAGCACCCATCCCACACACTGATCCAGTGACAATGACACGCGCATTCAACGACAGCCTGTCCGCGCGGATCATGGCGAACCCAGACCAATGGTACTGGCTGCTGAGACGATGGGATCGGACTTAGGGGGTTTGGTGATCGGCTAGGCAGCAACCTCTTTGCGTGCCTTGACACATTCCTCACCCAAACCACTTGACCCGACCCCCTGTCTTTTATAGGTGAAGCCATCGGCACAGCCCCAGATTCGTCTGGGGCTTCGTCGTTGTTCGTAAAGAGCATCAATTCTGGGACCTTCGGGGCCCTATAACCATGACGGTGCACTCTGCACCCGATAAGCAAAACGGAAGACATCAACATGGCACTTAAGTCGTATAAACCGACTACGCCAGGCCAACGCGGGTTGGTACTGATCGACCGTTCGGAGCTTTGGAAAGGCCGCCCGGTCAAAACTCTTACTGAGGGTTTGACCAAAAAAGGCGGACGGAACAACACCGGACGAATCACGATGCGTCGCAAAGGTGGGGGTGCAAAGCGCCTTTACCGTATCGTCGATTTTAGACGTAATAAAATGGATGTATCGGCTACTGTCGAACGCATCGAGTATGACCCTAACCGCACAGCCTTTATCGCGCTCGTAAAATACGACGACGGTGAACAGGCATACGTATTGGCGCCACAGCGTCTTGCGATTGGTGATAAAATCATCTCTGCGGCCAAAGCGGACATCAAGCCAGGCAATGCAATGCCCTTCTCTGGCATGCCAATCGGCACGATCATCCACAACATCGAAATGAAACCTGGCAAGGGTGGTCAAATCGCTCGTGCTGCTGGTACATACGCACAATTCGTAGGCCGTGATGGCGGTTACGCTCAGATCCGTCTGAGCTCCGGCGAATTGCGTCTTGTTCGTCAGGAATGCATGGCCACCGTTGGTGCCGTGTCTAACCCAGACAACTCAAACCAAAACTTCGGTAAAGCGGGCCGTATGCGTCACAAGGGCATTCGTCCTTCTGTACGTGGTGTCGTAATGAACCCGGTCGATCACCCTCACGGTGGTGGTGAAGGTCGGACCTCAGGTGGTCGTCACCCGGTTTCCCCATGGGGCAAACCAACCAAAGGTGCACGTACTCGCAACAAAAACAAAGCGTCGCAAAAGCTTATCATTCGCTCGCGTCACGCCAAGAAGAAGGGACGTTAATCTATGTCTCGTTCCGTTTGGAAAGGTCCTTTTGTCGACGCATATGTGTTGAAAAAGGCCGAAGCGACTGCTGAAAGCGGTCGCCACGAAGTGATCAAGATCTGGTCACGTCGTTCTACAATCCTGCCACAATTTGTTGGTCTGACTTTTGGCGTTTATAATGGCCACAAGCACATCCCAGTGAACGTCACTGAGGATATGATTGGCCAGAAATTTGGTGAGTACTCACCAACGCGTACCTATTACGGTCACGCGGCTGACAAGAAGGCGAAACGCAAATGAGCAAGGATAAGAACCCTCGCCGCGTTGCTGATAACGAAGCAATGGCAAAAACTCGCATGTTGCGCACCAGCCCTCAAAAGCTGAACCTGGTTGCACAACTCATCCGTGGCAAAAAAGTGGACAAGGCCCTAACAGACCTAACGTTCTCCAAAAAGCGTATCTCTGGTGATGTGAAAAAATGCCTGCAATCAGCAATTGCTAACGCAGAAAACAACCACAACCTTGATGTAGACGAGTTGATCGTTGCAGAAGCTTGGGTTGGCAAGAACATGACAATGAAACGTGGTCGTCCACGTGCTCGCGGTCGTTTCGGCAAGATCCTCAAGCCTTTCGCAGAGGTTACAATCTTGGTTCGTCAAGTTGAAGCAACATCAGGGGAGCAAAGCTAATGGGTAATAAAGTAAATCCAATCGGCATGCGCCTTCAGGTTAACCGTACTTGGGATAGCCGCTGGTATGCAGACACTAAGGATTTTGGGAACTTGCTTCTTGAAGACCTTAAAATGCGCGAATTCATCAAAGTTGAGTGCAAACAAGCGGGTATTGCCCGTGTGATCATTGAACGCCCACACAAGAAATGCCGCGTTACGATCCACACAGCACGTCCTGGTGTGATCATCGGCAAAAAAGGTGCGGACATTGAAGGTCTGCGCAAAAAGCTGGCAAACTTTACTGCTTCTGAATTGCACCTCAACATCGTTGAAGTACGCAAGCCAGAAATGGATGCAGCTCTTGTTGGTGAATCCATTGCACAGCAATTGGAACGCCGTGTTTCTTTCCGTCGTGCGATGAAGCGTTCGGTTCAGAATGCAATGCGTATGGGTGCTCTAGGTATCCGTATTAACCTTGCTGGTCGTTTGGGCGGCGCAGAAATCGCGCGTACTGAATGGTACCGTGAAGGTCGCGTTCCGTTGCACACTTTGCGTGCCGACATCGATTACGCACACGTTGAAGCGATGACTGCTTATGGCATCATCGGGATCAAAACCTGGATCTTCAAAGGTGAGATCATGGAACACGATCCAGCAGCGCGTGACCGTAAAGCACAAGAACTCCAAGACGGCCCAGCACCTCGCGGTGCCGGCGGTCGTCGTTGATAGGGGGGCGTACAGATGCTTCAGCCAAAACGTACCAAATTCCGCAAGCAGTTTAAGGGCTCCATTAAGGGCCTTGCTAAAGGCGGTTCCGATCTAAACTTTGGGACTTACGGTCTTAAGGCAACAGAACCTGAGCGTATCACTGCACGTCAAATCGAAGCGGCTCGCCGCGCGATGACACGTCACATGAAACGTCAGGGCCGTGTCTGGATTCGTATTTTTCCAGATGTGCCAATCACAGCCAAACCTATCGAAGTTCGTATGGGTAAAGGTAAAGGCTCTGTCGACCGTTGGGCCGCCAAAGTTAAGCCTGGTCGTGTGATGTTTGAAATCGACGGCGTTGACGAAGTCATCGCACGTGAGGCATTGCGCCTAGCAGCTATGAAGTTGCCGATCAAAACGCGCGTCGTGGTTCGTGAAGACTGGTAAAACCTCGTGCCTAGGCGCAATGGTTTAGAAATAAAGAAGCCCCTGCCGAGTGATCGGCGGGGGCTTTTTATTTGTGTCGTATCCAACGCTGGGTCATGCTTTATCTATGAAACTATTTCGCAGCCGCTTTCTCAGGTTCGTCGTCCTCTCGATACTGTTGATCGGTAACATGTATTTCGCTGTCAGGTCAGCCGCGACAATTGTGTATTGCTCCGGTAAGATGTTCCGGCCTGGGGTGTCGACTGGAATTTGGGGCCCCTACCTTTGGTTTTCTCTTCGACCTTGGGGATATAGGCGCTTGGTAGTCTTTTGCTTCGCCCTGCAAAAGTCCTTCTCATTCTGTTGGGCTATAATCTGTTGGTGTTGTTGGTTTCGTTTTTCGTCTTTCGCCATGAAAATCACGATATTTGGTTCTGGGTGACGTTCATATTTTTTGCCCTCGCCACAAATTTGATCCTTTATGTTGGGACACGCATTGTGACTGATATTAAAGTGGAGTCCTCCTAATTGGGTTATGTGTCTCGTTTGGGGGAGATGCTGCCAACTTGGCGTTCTCGTCCACCACATCTAGCGGTCCCCCGCACCGACTTGATACTGATAATAAAAATTGGGTAAATCCTTTGCTTTCCCTATAAAATAAAAGGCACTTGCCACACTCCCCAAACCCTCCTATACGCAGCCATCTGCTGTGGACTCCACCAGAATCATGGTCACCCTAATGGGGCCAGCTGGTGATGTTGAAAGGAAAAGGCGATGAACGCCCAAGAACTACACGATCTGACACCAGATCAGCTTCGCGAAAAGCTAGCTGAGATGAAGAAAGAAAGCTTCAACTTGCGCTTCCAAGCTGCAACTGGCTCTCTTGAGAACCCGGCGCAAATCCGTGTTGCACGTCGCAACGCTGCACGCGTTAAAACAATCTTGAACCAAAAAGCCGCTGCTGCGGCGTCTGAATAAGGAGCACACCAATGCCTAAACGTATTTTGACCGGCACAGTGACTTCTGATGCTAACACCCAAACAGTAACGGTTGCTGTAGAGCGTCGCTTTACACATCCGGTTCTGAAGAAAACAATTCGTCGGTCCAAAAAGTATCGGGCCCACGATGAGAACGAATCCTTCAAAGTTGGCGATTCCGTACGCATCATCGAGTGCGCGCCACGTTCGAAGACAAAGCGCTGGGAAGTAATCACAGCATAAGCTGCGACTACTAACAGTATAATCGAAACCCTAGGGATCAGGCACGCATCGCCCCCTACAGGTCGGGAGAAACCATATGATCCAGATGCAGACAAATCTTGAGGTGGCTGACAACAGCGGCGCACGCCGTGTTCAGTGCATCAAGGTTCTGGGTGGTTCCAAGCGTAAATACGCATCCGTAGGCGACATTATTGTTGTCTCGGTTAAGGAAGCCATTCCACGTGGCCGTGTTAAGAAGGGTGACGTTCGTAAGGCCGTCGTCGTTCGCACGGCAAAAGAAGTTCGTCGCGATGATGGCACAGCCATTCGTTTCGACGGTAACGCCGCTGTTATTTTGAACAACAATAATGAGCCAGTAGGTACGCGTATCTTCGGCCCAGTTGTTCGCGAATTGCGCGCGAAAAACTTCATGAAAATCATTTCCCTTGCTCCGGAGGTGCTTTGATATGGCTGCTAAGTTGAAAAAGGGTGACAAGGTTGCTCTTCTTACCGGTAAGGACAAAGGCAAAGAGGGTACAATCTCTTCCATTGATCCAAAAGCGGGTAAAGCTGTTGTAGAGGGTCTGAACATTTCGATCCGCGCAACGCGCCAAACTCAAGAATCCCAAGGTGGCCGCATTCCTAAAGCTATGCCAATCGCACTCAGCAACCTTTCGTTGCTTGATGTAAACGGTAAAGCAACACGTGTTGGCTTTAAGATGGACGGTGAAAACAAAGTGCGTTTCGCCAAGACAACAGGGGATGTGATCTAGTGACTGATTATACACCTCGCCTAAAAGCTTCTTACGTTGGCACCGTTCGTGCCGCCATGAAAGAAGAATTTGGCTATAAAAACGACATGATGATCCCTCGTTTGGACAAAATCGTGTTGAACATTGGTTGCGGTGCAGCCGCTGTACGTGACAGCAAAAAAGCCAAATCAGCCCAGGGTGACCTGACATTGATTGCTGGCCAAAAAGCTGTGACCACGATTGCCAAAAAATCCATCGCGGGTTTCCGTGTACGTGAAGAAATGCCAATGGGTGCGAAAGTTACCTTGCGCGGTAATCGCATGTACGAATTTCTAGATCGTTTGACCACAATTGCTATGCCACGTATCCGTGATTTTCGCGGCGTATCCGGCAAATCCTTTGACGGTCGTGGCAACTATGCCATGGGCCTAAAAGAGCACCTCGTATTTCCAGAAATCGATTTTGATAAAATCGATGAAAACTGGGGTATGGATATTGTGATCGCCACTACGGCGAAAACCGATGACGAAGCAAAAGCATTGTTGAAAGCTTTCAACATGCCTTTCAACTCGTAAGCGGGAGGGAATAGATATGGCTAAAAAATCCATGATCGCACGCGAAGTTAAGCGTGAGAAGCTTGTAAAGCAGTACGCAGAACGTCGTGCAGCCTTGAAAGCAATCGTAAGCAATCAAGACCTACCTATGGAAGAGCGCTTCCGCGCTACTCTTAAGTTGGCTAAATTGCCGCGTAACTCGTCCAAAGTACGCTTGCACAACCGTTGCCAGCTAACTGGTCGTCCACACGCTTACTACCGTAAGCTCAAAATTTCGCGGATCGCGCTACGGGACCTCGGCTCTGCCGGTCAAATCCCTGGCATGGTCAAGTCGAGCTGGTAAGGAAGGGCATTAGATATGAACGATCCTATCGCAGATATGCTCACACGCATTCGTAACTCTTCATTGCGCGGCAAATCCGTAGTCGAGACACCAGCTTCAAAGCTGCGTGCTTGGGTATTGGACGTGTTGGCTGATGAAGGCTACATTCGCGGCTATGAAGCAACGACAGGCAAAGATGGCCACCCAGCTATCGAAATCAGCCTGAAATACTACGAGGGCGAACCTGTTATTCGTGAATTGAAGCGGGTTTCAAAACCTGGTCGTCGCGTTTACATGGGCGTTAATGACATTCCAGTGGTCCGTCAGGGCCTAGGCGTGTCGATTGTCTCCACCCCACAAGGTGTGATGTCGGACGCAAAAGCACGTGCAGCCAATGTTGGTGGCGAAGTGCTCTGCACCGTATTCTAAGGAGAACAATATGTCTCGTATCGGTAAAAAACCAGTCGGTCTTCCAGCAGGCGTAACAGCCTCTGTGTCCGGCCAAACCATCGAAGTCAAAGGCCCAAAGGGCACACGCTCGTTCTCAGCAACGGATGATGTGACACTGACGGTCGAAAACGATGCTGTATCTGTCACTCCACGTGGCAAATCCAAGCGCGCACGCCAACAGTGGGGCATGAGCCGCACACGGATTGCAAACTTGGTTATTGGCGTTACTAACGGCTTCAAAAAAGAACTAGAGATCCAAGGTGTTGGTTATCGTGCTGCCATGACTGGCAATACGCTTAAGCTTAACTTGGGCCTATCTCACGATGTTGATTATGTTGCACCTGAAGGCGTGATTGTCACATCTCCAAAGCAAACCCAAATTGTGGTTGAAGGCATTGACGAACAAGCTGTTGGTCAAGTTGCTGCTGAAATTCGCGCTTGGCGTAAACCGGAGCCTTACAAAGGCAAAGGTATTCGCTACAAAGGTGAATTCGTCTTCCGCAAAGAAGGCAAGAAGAAGTAAGGAACGCACAGATGGCAAACAGCAAAAGAACTCTGTTTCTGAAGCGCCGCATGCGCGTTCGGAACAAACTACGCCGGGTAAACGCGGGACGCTTGCGTCTCTCCGTTCACCGCTCAAACAAAAACATCAGCGCCCAGCTGATCGACGATGTGAATGGCGTGACGCTTGCGTCAGCTTCCACACACGAGAAAGCATTGGGTGTTGTTGGCAAAAACAACGTTGAAGCGGCTGCTAAAGTCGGTACAGCGATTGCTGAGCGGGCACTTAAAGCAGGCGTTGAAACTGCTTACTTTGACCGTGGTGGTTTCCTCTTTCACGGTAAGGTTAAAGCAGTTGCTGACGCCGCTCGTGAAGGTGGCTTGAAGATCTAAACGACTTGAAGGCGGCTCCTTTCGTTAGGGGCCGCCTCGATGATCCGGGGACAGTCGTTCACTTGGATCGAAATTAACGAGCGCTTGCTCACTCATTAAAGGATGTTCTCATGGCAGAACGTGAAAACCGTCGTGGCCCACGCCGCGATCGTGACGAAACACCGGAATTTACAGATCGCCTAGTCGCGATTAACCGCGTTTCAAAAACTGTTAAAGGTGGCAAGCGCTTTGGCTTCGCCGCACTTGTAGTTGTTGGTGACCAAAAAGGTCGCGTCGGCTTTGGTAAAGGTAAAGCGAAAGAGGTTCCTGAAGCCATTCGCAAAGCCACAGAGCAAGCAAAACGCCAAATGATCCGTGTTCAATTGCGCGAAGGCCGCACATTGCACCACGACATGGAAGGTCGTCACGGCGCAGGCAAAGTTGTTATGCGTTCTGCACCTGAAGGTACTGGTATTATTGCTGGTGGTCCGATGCGTGCTGTTTTTGAAATGCTGGGTGTTAAAGACGTTGTCTCTAAATCCATCGGTTCGCAAAACCCGTACAACATGATCCGCGCCACTATGGACGGCCTACGCAAAGAGTCTTCGCCTCGCGCGGTTGCTCAACGTCGTGGCAAAAAAGTAGCTGACATTCTGCCAAAGCGTGATGACGCGCCGGCCGCAGAAGCAACTGCTGAAACAGCAGAAGCATAAGGACCAGCATCATGGCTAAAACAATCGTTGTAAAACAAACTGGCTCACCAATCCGTCGTCCTGCAAAGCAGCGCGCAACTTTGGTTGGTCTTGGCTTGAACAAAATGCACAAGACACGTGAATTGGAAGACACACCTTCCGTACGCGGCATGGTGCGTTCGATCTCACACATGGTTGAGATCATCGAAGAAAAAGGCTGAGCCTAACGGGTTAGCATAGGACGGGGTTCATTCCGCCTTAAATAGAAACGCTTCGCAGGAAACTGCGGGGCGTTTTCTATTTCTGTGCAGCGTCTAATTCAGATTTACTTAGTTGATATTTGTCGGCGAACTTGTGGCGTGCTGCGACCAACCGAGGATCGTCTGGTTTAAGACCGAGCGTTTTAATGAATTCGATACGTTGCTTTGACACTAATTCACTTCGGTCAATTGCGGTGCCCATGAAGCGATCAATAACATTGCCGCCAGGTGAGACATGAAACCAACGTTTGAAATCACGAAAGTGATGTTGTGCGTGCAATCCGGTTACATGACGCTCCACCCAAGTCTTTTTAACCGGAAGATGAGCAGTCATATGAAACCATTCGTAGGTGAGGAAAGTCCCTACACCTCCAACTAGGACGAGTGCGGCTGGAATAACGATTGAATATTCTGGCAGAACCATGCGCGTCAGGAGCCAAACAGCGCCGTAGTTAATCACCAATATAGATAATGAAACCCAAGATGGAGCAAAGAAAAGAGGGATGTTCGTTGGAAAATCATGATGCCCGTAATGTGCTTGATAAAGGATGTCGAACTTCCATTGTTCCGTGGGGGGTGGCAAATGAAAGATGTGCCTATGCAAAGAGTATTCATTGAGCATTTGTAGTGGGACACCCAGCAAAGCTACAAAGAGCGACCACCATGGTCCGTGGTGTATCACCAATATAAGGCCAGCGATGAAGGCAAAGACCATAGGACGGACCGATTGATGGCTCATCATGATCTTCAAACGCGGTGGGAGTCGTACTGTTTGTGACATCGTTAAATCACACCACATCAACTTGCTGCGTGGCAACCGTGTTCGTAACGTCAACTACCACTTGATCCAATTCGGTACGAGGGCTATACGCCCCAAGTGGTCATTATTCAGGTGACTCGAAAACCAATCATGCCGTGGTTGTCCCATTTGCTTCTGGGGGCACATCCGGCTTAGGAGAAGCAAAATGTTTAAACTAAATGAACTACGCGATAACCCAGGTGCCACGAAGCCACGCAAGCGCGTTGGTCGTGGTCCAGGTTCCGGCACCGGTAAAATGGGTGGCCGCGGTATCAAGGGTCAAAAATCACGTTCAGGTGTAGCGATCAAAGGTTTTGAAGGCGGTCAAATGCCTTTGTATCAACGTCTACCAAAGCGTGGCTTTAACAAGCCGAACCGCAAATCATATGCGGTTATCAACCTTGGTCTTATCCAGAAATTCGTAGACGCAGGCAAAATCGACGCATCCGCTGCAATCACTCACGATGTGTTGATCGCATCAGGTGCTGTTCGTCGCGTATTGGACGGTATTCGCGTTCTTGCTAAGGGTGAAGTTACATCCAAGTTGACTATCGAAGTGCACGGCGCGTCCAAGTCTGCAGTTGAAGCTGTCGAAAAAGCTGGTGGCAAATTGACCCTCACAGCTAAAGTGACACTAGCAGCAGCTGAGTAATTAGACCTTCGCACTTGTGAGTAGCAGTTTTGCCCCTTACATAGTCTTAGAGTTTTCCAACCGCCGCCCATCGGAAAACCGCTGGGCGGCGGTTTTTGTTAAAGAAAGAGCCTAATAATGGTATCTGCCGTCGAGAATATGGCCGCTAACACAAGCTGGTCTTCGCTAGGTAAAGCAACAGACCTGCGAAATCGTATCCTGTTCACCCTTGGTTTGCTGATCGTATACCGTTTGGGCACATTTATTCCGGTTCCCGGGATCGATGGTGTTGCCCTTCGCCAGTTTATGGAAAGCGCCGGCCAAGGTATTGGCGGAATGGTTTCCATGTTCACCGGTGGTGCGCTTGGCCGTATGGGTATCTTTGCCCTAGGTATTATGCCCTACATCTCGGCCTCGATCATCGTTCAGCTGATGACCTCTATGGTTCCAGCCCTTGAGCAGATGAAGAAAGAGGGCGCTCAGGGTCAGAAGAAGATCAACCAGTACACCCGTTACGGTACAGTAGCTTTGGCCACTGTGCAGGCTTATGGTTTGTCTGTTGGCTTGTTCAGTGGCGACTTCGTTCAGGACGGCATAACACAGTCCTACTTTATCTTCTCCTGCATGATCACTTTGGTTGGTGGTACAATGTTCCTGATGTGGTTGGGTGAGCAAATCACTGCACGCGGCATCGGCAACGGTATCTCCTTGATCATCTTCGTAGGCATTATCGCTGAAGTTCCTGCAGCATTGGCACAGTTCTTTGCTTCTGGTCGTTCTGGTGCAATCAGCCCCGGTGTTATCATTGGCGTGATTGTTATGGTTATTGGTACGATAGCATTTGTTGTGTTCATGGAGCGCGCATTGCGCAAGATCCACATCCAATACCCACGTCGCCAAGTTGGTATGAAGGTATACGATGGCGGCTCTAGCCACTTGCCAGTCAAGGTTAACCCAGCCGGCGTTATTCCTGCGATCTTCGCAAGCTCATTGTTGTTGCTTCCGGTGACCATCAGCACATTCTCTGGCAACTCTACTAGCCCAGTGATGTCATGGTTGTTGGCGAACTTTGGTCCGGGTCAACCGTTGTACCTATTGTTCTTTATCGTGATGATCGTGTTTTTCGCTTACTTCTACACATTCAACGTCTCGTTCAAACCTGATGATGTTGCAGACAACCTGAAAAACCAGAACGGTTTTGTTCCTGGTATCCGCCCAGGTAAGAAGACGGCTGAATATCTAGAGTATGTTGTGAATCGTGTCCTTGTACTTGGTGCAGCTTATCTTGCAGCTGTATGTGTGCTGCCAGAAATTCTACGTGGCCAATTTGCGATCCCATTCTACTTCGGTGGTACATCGGTCTTGATCGTTGTGTCTGTGACTATGGATACAATTCAACAAGTGCAAAGCCACCTGCTTGCTCAACAGTACGAAGGCTTGATTGAAAAATCGAGCCTACGTGGCAAAGGTAAAACACGCAAAAAACGGAGCCCGATCCGCAAATGAATATCATCCTGCTTGGACCGCCAGGTGCGGGTAAAGGGACGCAAGCGCGTCATCTGGTCGAAACACGCGGCATGGTGCAATTGAGCACTGGTGATATGTTGCGCTCTGCCAAAGATAGCGGATCTGAGATGGGTAAAATTGTTGCCGACGTTATGGCCCGCGGTGCTTTGGTTACCGATGAGATCGTGATTGGACTGATCCGTGAGCAACTGAACACAGTTAAGGCCAACGGCTTTATCTTTGATGGTTTCCCACGGACCTTGGCCCAAGCGGATGCACTGACCCAACTGTTGACCAATGAAGGCGAAAGCCTTGATGCGGTTATCGAGATGGAAGTGGACGATACAGCGCTGGTTGCACGCATTGCAGCGCGTTCAACATGTGGTAACTGTGGTGAGGTCTACAACGACAACACCAAACCAGAGCCAGCTGATGGTAAATGTTCCAACTGTGGTGAAGCTGGGCAATTCAAACGTCGCGCTGACGACAATGAGGAAAGCCTGAAAACGCGCCTCATGGAATATTACAAAAAGACATCACCGCTCATTGGTTATTACTATGCCAAAGAGATGCTAAACCGGATTGACGGTTTAGGTGATATCGAAGCTGTGCAAGGCGATATTGCTGCGGTATTGAATACCTAATTAGGGTCACCCATTGTCGCGGCGCAAGTTGTTCAAAACAAGGGACGTGACAATTAAATGGGTTTTGAGAATAGTTTTGGGAATTGCAGCGTTGATCGCTGCAATTTTCGTTTCTGCTATGCTGATGGGAACATCAGAGCGGCCAACCCCTGACCGCTTGGCAGGATTTCACGAAACCACGCTGAGTGTTCGCACCGTAATGTGCTGCTTTAAGTCTTCATGTGGTATCTGGCGACCAGCGATCAGGTGCCCGAACTGATTGGGCAAAACGCACTTTTCTATGGTTTCCATGCTCACCGCGACGCCACTGCAGATTCTGTACTGAGACCAGTGGTTCTTCTTTAACACGGATCGGGCGAGAATGCGAAGGGCATCGGATGGCTAGCAATTGACCTTGCCACACGCGGATTTGTTGTGCTCGCGGTCAATCATCCGCGCACCACGTCACGCGATAGCCTGCCATCCGCGACTATTCGTATTTGGGAACGACCTGACGATTTGAAGGCGCGGCTGGATTTTGCGCAAGTGGGACTACCCCTTGGTGTTATGGTCGACATGGATCGCGTTGGTGCGGTTGGGTTCTCGCTTGCTGTGATCGCTTTCCTGACCAGATCGATTGCGGATGGATGAACGCGTCTGGCCTTGATCTGAATACGATTGATGAAGCCCGCTATGAATCTTCAAGCCTCGATCCGCGGGTTGGGGCGGTCGTCTCGATTGACCCTGCGTTGCCCCAAACGTTGAAAGCTGATGGGTTAAGCGCCGTCACCGTTGCCACCAGGATCGTGCAACTGGGCGAAACAGAAACAATACCTGAAGGTTTGCAGTGGGATAAGGTGGCAATGCAGCTTGCCAAAGGCGAGAGGGTGGTTGTGCCAAACACCTACCACTTCGCTTTTTTTCGGAATGCAGTCGTCTTGGCAAAGTTGTGATTTCAATTGGCAGTGAAGAAAACATCTGCTCTGATCAAGGCACACGAAACAGGGGTGGGGTCCATACTGAACTACACCAAATCGTAGGAAATTTTTTGGCGGATAAACTGGGGACATCAAACTAGCTCACGGCCCTTGACGCATACAACAAAAGCCAATAATCAGCCGTATCTCTAGCGAGAATCAAACCGTATGGCGGACTGTGTCTAAAATACGGGATCACCTGATCAGCTAAGGTCCGCAGGTATTCGTACCAACGGGCTTCTGTTGTGAAAAAAGGGTCCGGAACTACGGACCCGCAACTAAAAGGAATTGCACACGTGGCACGTATTGCCGGCGTAAATATCCCGACTGCAAAGCGGGTTCCAATCGCCCTAACATATATCACCGGTATCGGTACAACTTCAGCTCAAGCAATCTGCGAAGCTGTTGGCATTGACGCGACTCGTCGCGTTAACGAATTGTCTGATGACGAAGTTCTAAAAGTTCGTGAACATATCGACGCAAACTACACAGTTGAAGGTGACCTGCGCCGTGATACGACAATGAACATCAAGCGTCTTATGGACCTTGGTTGCTACCGTGGCTTGCGTCACCGTCGTAACCTTCCTGTTCGTGGTCAGCGCACGCACACTAACGCTCGTACTCGCAAAGGTCCTGCAAGGGCCATTGCTGGTAAGAAAAAATAAGGGAGCTCTGATTAATGGCACGTGAAAAAATTCGCGCGAAGAAAAAAGAGCGCAAAAATATCGCCGCAGGTGTGGTGCATGTTAACTCTTCTTTCAACAACACAAAAATCTTGATCTCAGACGTTCAAGGTAACGCAATTGCATGGTCTTCTGCCGGCACGATGGGCTTCAAAGGCTCACGTAAATCTACGCCATACGCGGCGCAGATGGCTGCTGAAGATGTGGCTAAGAAAGCTCAAGACCACGGCGTGAAAACGCTTGAAGTCGAAGTGCAAGGCCCAGGCTCTGGTCGTGAAAGCGCACTTCGCGCTTTGGCTGCTGCTGGTTTCAACATCACATCTATCCGTGACGTTACACCAATGGCTCACAACGGCTGCCGCCCACCAAAGCGTCGTCGCGTTTAAGCTGTTTATTACGGTTGCGGCCGCGTGATTTACGCGGCCACAATCCGCATTTCTGAAACCTCGGGCGCTTTTGTCTTTGGGACATGAGGCAAAAGCTAGAATGGAGGGACGTATGATCCACAAAAATTGGGCTGAGTTGATCAAGCCACAACAATTGGAAGTAAAGCCAGGTAACGATCCTGCGCGCCAAGCAACAGTTGTTGCTGAGCCGCTGGAACGTGGTTTTGGTTTGACAATGGGCAATGCCCTGCGTCGCGTATTGATGAGCTCGCTTCAGGGCGCAGCAATCACATCTGTACAAATCGACAATGTTCTTCATGAATTCTCCAGCGTTGCTGGCGTACGTGAAGATGTCACAGACATCGTTTTGAACCTTAAGCAGGTTGCCCTGCGTATGGAAGTTGAAGGACCTAAGCGTCTTTCTATCTCTGCAAAAGGTCCAGGCGTTGTAACAGCAGGCGACATCAGCGAATCCGCTGGTATCGAAATCCTGAACCGTGATCACGTTATCTGCCACCTAGACGATGGTGCAGATGTATTCATGGAACTGACTGTGAACACTGGCAAAGGCTATGTTGCTGCCGACAAAAACAAGCCAGAAGACGCACCAATCGGTCTTATTCCGATCGATGCAATCTATTCGCCTGTTAAGAAAGTTTCTTATGACGTTCAGCCGACCCGCGAAGGTCAAGTGTTGGATTATGACAAACTTACCATGAAGATCGAAACAGATGGCTCCATCACGCCGGATGACGCTGTAGCATTTGCTGCACGTATTCTGCAGGACCAGCTTGGTATCTTTGTGAACTTTGACGAGCCAGAATCAGCGTCCCGCGCGGACGAAGATGACGGTCTTGAGTTCAACCCGTTGCTTCTTAAGAAAGTTGACGAGTTGGAACTGTCTGTTCGTTCAGCAAACTGTCTGAAGAACGACAACATCGTTTATATCGGCGATTTGATTCAAAAGACCGAAGCGGAAATGCTGCGCACTCCAAACTTTGGCCGCAAATCTTTGAACGAGATCAAAGAAGTGTTGTCAGGCATGGGTCTGCACCTGGGCATGGACGTCGAGGACTGGCCACCGGACAACATCGAAGATTTGGCTAAAAAGTTTGAAGACAACTTTTAAGTAACACCGGTGCGGCGGGCCATGTGTCCGCCACACCAAACCGGTCTTGTGTAAGTGTTTGCACCGACATAATGCCGACACGATACCGACGTTATACCTATACTCGGTTTAGCGTCATACGATGGGCACCTGCCCCAAGGAGAGTCAGCGACACGCATCGCGGGCCAGACAAAGTAAAAACGCTCGTAGAGAGCACATTCGGAGATTAAGACTATGCGTCACGCACGTGGATACCGCCGCCTGAACCGTACACACGAACACCGTAAAGCGTTGTTCTCAAACATGGCTGGCTCGCTCATTGAACATGAGCAAATCAAAACAACTTTGCCAAAAGCAAAAGAACTGCGCCCAATCATTGAGAAGATGATCACATTGGCGAAACGCGGCGATCTACATGCCCGTCGTCAGGCCGCTTCTAAGCTGAAGCAAGACCAATATGTTTCAAAATTGTTCGACATCTTGGGCCCACGCTACAAAGACCGCCAAGGTGGTTATGTTCGTGTTCTCAAAGCTGGTTTCCGTTATGGCGACATGGCACCGATGGCGATCATCGAATTTGTTGACCGCGATCGCGATGCTAAAGGCGCTGGCGACAAAGCACGCGTAGCTGAAGAATCAAACGCGGAATAATAATTTCGCGACCTTCTTGGTTGTTTACAAAGCCCCCGTTGTTTCAGCGGGGGCTTTTTGCATTTCTGCTTTCGTGGCAGGGGTTGCATGACCCGCTGGGCCTGCGCATATAATTTAGCATGAAATATTTTATTGCATTGATCGTCTCTCTTGGTTTTTCTGCACCTGTGTGGGCAGAGCAAAAAGTTCCCCAGTCACAAATGGAAATCCAACTTAGCTTTGTGCCGCTGGTGAAGCAGGCCGCACCGGCCGTGGTGAATATCTATGCGACACGCGTGACTGAGGCGCGCGGCAATAGTTTTCTGGACGACCCATTTTTCCAGCGGTTCTTTGAGGGTGCCGCACCTGAACCACGGGCGCAAAATTCATTGGGATCTGGCGTGATCCTATCGCCTAATGGGATTGTCGTGTCCAACTACCATGTGGTTGGTATGGCAACTGATATCCGCGTTGTTCTTAATAATAGGCGTGAATATTCCGCCCGTGTTTTGCTGGGGGACGAGGCAAGCGATCTTGCAATCCTGCAGCTTGAAGATGCGAGCGACTTGCCCAGCCTCGCACTGCGCACCAGCGACGATGTACAAGTCGGTGAGCTGACTCTCGCAATCGGAAATCCCTTTGGTGTGGGCCAGACTGTCAGCAGCGGTATCATCTCTGGATTGGCGCGGTCTGGTGGCTCTGACGGGAATGGAACTGGCTATTTCATCCAGACAGATGCGCCCATCAACCCTGGAAACTCAGGTGGTGCCTTGGTCGACATGGCTGGCCGCTTGATTGGAATAAACACATCTATTTTGACCAGATCGGGCGGGTCCAATGGGATTGGCTTTGCTATCCCGTCAGACCTTGTTGCGGAGTTCGTCAATCAAGCAAAGGCGGGCAGTGACAGGTTTCACCGTGCTTGGGCAGGCGTCTCTGGTCAGGTTCTGGATTACGATATGGCGGCGTCCTTTGGTCTTGATCGATCAGGGGGGGTCATCATTACAGATCTTCATCCCGCCAGCCCCTTTCGTACTGTAGGTTTTGAGGTTGGTGACGTGATAACAGCTGTCGATGGCCAACCAGTAATTTCTGGTGGTGAGATGTTGTTTCGAATGAGTGTGGGGGGCATTGGCAATACCGCCGTGGTAACTCGTACCCGAAACGGCGAAGCGTCTGATGTCACGGTTGAGTTGATTTCAGCACCCGACTATCCGCCACGCGATTTTACGGTGCTGGGTGACGATGCGATTTTGGCGGGGCTTGAGCTGGCATTGGCCAATCCAGCGGTAAGTGAGGAACTAAGGCTTTCGCCAAATATTGTTGGTGTGGTTGTGGTAAACACTGGCCCAATCGCTGTGCAAGTTGGGCTACGGCGTGGTGACATCATTGAAGCCGTGAACTCAAAGGTCGTTGAAACCCCTAGCGATCTACGCAAGGGGCTAACAAACTCTGGCCGTGGTGTGCGTCTTGATATCATACGCGGTGGCAGTCGCGTTCAACTTAGGTTCCGTTTGTAGTGGCTGATTTATTTGGTGCACCCCCAGTCGTAAACATGCCGCGACCCTTGGCAGATCGCTTGCGCCCCAAAGTTTTGGGTGAAGTGATTGGTCAGTCTCAGGTGTTGGGCGCAGATGCGCCGCTCACAGTCATGCTGGGTGCTGGCGCATTAACCTCCCTCATTTTTTGGGGTCCTCCGGGTGTTGGAAAAACAACAATTGCGCGTTTGTTAGCCAACGAAACCGATCTACATTTTGTCCAAATCTCGGCAATCTTTACCGGTGTGCCTGACCTGAAGAAGATATTTGAAGCCGCACGTATTCGCCACCAAAATGGGCAGGGGACCCTGTTGTTCGTGGATGAAATCCACCGCTTTAACAAAGCACAGCAAGACGGGTTCCTTCCACACATGGAAGACGGCACGATCCTGTTGGTGGGTGCAACGACGGAAAACCCATCGTTCGAGTTGAATGCTGCGGTTCTGTCGCGGTCTCAAGTGTTGGTGTTAGAACGCCTCGATCTCGTTGATCTTGAGCTGTTGGCCCAACGGGCAGAGCAAGAGTTAGAATGCCAACTGCCTTTGGATCAACCTGCGCGTGGAGCACTGCTTGAGATGGCTGATGGTGATGGGCGGACGTTGTTGAATCTGATCGAACAGGTTGCAGCGTGGGAAACAGACACGAAGTTTGACAAGGCCACATTATCTACACGGCTGATGCGCCGCGCTGCGCAATACGACAAAAGTGGTGACTCACATTACAACTTGATCAGCGCCCTGCATAAGTCAGTGCGCGGCTCTGATCCTGATGCGGCGCTTTATTGGTTCGCGCGTATGCTTGAGGGCGGCGAAAATCCACGTTTCTTAGCGCGCCGCATCACACGCATGGCTGTTGAGGACATCGGGTTAGCCGACCCGCAGGCCCAAGGTGTGTGCCTGCAGAGTTGGGAAATCTATGAGCGTCTTGGCAGCCCTGAAGGGGAGCTGGCTTTGGCTCAGGCTGTGGCCTATCTGGCACTGGCCCCTAAATCCAACGCGACCTACGTGGCTTATAAAGCAGCGCGCAACGCCGCCAAACAAACGGGTTCAGAACCACCACCCAAGCACATCTTAAACGGTGCTACATCTTTGATGAAAGATCAGGGATACGGTGTGGGTTATGCATATGATCATGATGCGGAAGATGGGTTTTCAGGGCAGAACTACTTCCCTGACACGATGCACAGGCCTGAGTTTTATGTGCCTGTCGAACGTGGCCACGAGCGCGAGTTGAAGAAGCGCGTCGACTATTTCGCAAAGTTGCGGGCCAAGCGCGAACAGTGACGCAAGGTTGACAAGTGGCGCGGTAAGCGCGACAGACCCCTGATGATGAAAACGATGATCTTTGTGGCCCTTGGTGGGGCCGTGGGCGCAAGCCTGCGATACCTTGTGGGGTTGGCAGTTGCCTTTCCCATGGGCACGCTGGCCGCCAATGTCATCGGTTCATTCGCGATTGGCCTGTTGTGGGCTGGGTTAGCGGAGAAAGAAATTCCCTACCTGATGCCCCTGTTGATGACAGGTGTCTTGGGTGGTTTCACGACTTTTTCAGCCTTTTCTCTTGATACCCTGCGCTTGATGCAAGACGGGCGGATCGGGATGGCTGGGGTATATGTATTGGCGTCAGTGGTATTGTCCCTGATCGCATGTTTTGTGGGCCTTTGGCTCATCAAAGGAGGTACGGCATGAGCCGTGTTCAAACCGTAATCGTTGGCGAAGACGAGGGCGATCAACGCCTAGATCGCTGGTTCAAGAAGCGCTTTCCCCATATTCCGCAGGGGCTGGTTCAAAAGATGTGCCGCAAGGGTGATTTGCGTTTGGATGGTGGGCGCGTAAAGCCTGTCACCCGCGTCGAAGTTGGTCAGTCAGTGCGCATACCGCCATTGCCTGACAATCAGGCACCGCCCCCAGAGGCCAAGACCCGCGTGTCTGATGCAGACCGCAAGATGATCCAAGCCTGTGTAATCTATAAAGATGACCAGGTCATGGCGATCAACAAACCTGCAGGCCTTGCGACGCAAGGTGGCACAGGCCACACCCGTCACGTTGACGGGATGTGTGAAGCGTTGAAATTTGACATGGATGAAAAGCCACGTCTGGTACACCGTTTGGATAAGGACACCTCTGGTGTTCTTTTGTTGGCGCGTACCCGCACTGCGGCTCAGTCTTTGACTGCATCATTGCGTCACCGTGAAACCCGCAAGATTTACTGGGCCTTGGTTGCTGGTGTTCCAACACCCTATGTTGGCGAAGTGAAGTACGGCTTGGTAAAAGCTGGTGGTCGTGGCGGAAGCGGTGAAGGCGAAAAGATGATTGCCGTGCATCCGCGCGATGTCGACAAAACCGTTGGCGCGAAACGTGCCAGCACGCTTTATGCAACGCTGTACCGTGTGGCATCCCGTGCTGCATGGGTTGCGATGGAACCCCTGACAGGTCGTACGCACCAGTTGCGTGCACACATGGCTGAGATTGGGCATCCGATCATCGGTGATGGCAAATACGGCGGCTCTGGTCAAGAGAACATGGGTGATGGTTGGGGTGCCCAGTTGGGTGGTGTGATATCTAAAAAGTTGCACCTACATGCCCGTCACATGCGTTTTGAACACCCGATAACACGTAAAGAGATCAAGGTGACGGCTGAATTACCCGAACATATGAAAAATAGCTGGGATACCTTTGGCTGGACCAATGATCTGGCATCAGAAGATCCGTTTGAGAATATTTAAATGAGTGATCGTTTGCGATTGGTTGTGTTCGATGTTGATGGCACGCTGGTGGATAGCCAAACGGATATTGTCAGTTGCATGAACGCAGCCTTCGCAGGGATGGATCAACCGGAACCGGCGCGTGCTGACGTGTTGGGACTCGTCGGTCTTTCGTTGGATGTGTTGATGCCGAAACTTTCGCCGAATTTGACGCAGGCTGATCATGCCCAGCTGATCCAAGCTTACAAAGACGCCTACATGACCCAGCGCCGCATTGCTGGGACAGTGGCGTCTTCGCCGCTTTATGAGGGTGCGCTTGACTGCTTGCATAACCTTAACGCAATGCCTGATGTATTGTTGGGCGTGGCGACGGGTAAATCCAAACGTGGTTTGGATAAGTTGATCGAGGGCCATGGCCTTGAGGGGCTATTTGTGACCCAACAGGTTGCTGATTTTCATCCATCTAAACCTCATCCCGCCATGTTGCATACGGCAATGGCAGAGGCGGGTGTTGACGCGGCGGATGCGATTATGATCGGTGACACCAGTTTTGATATGGATATGGCTGCCAGTGCTGGAATGCGTTCGATCGGCGTGAACTGGGGATATCATACCTCTAAGAAATTACAGGCCGCGACGCGGTTGGTTGATAGGTTTGACCAGCTCGAGACGGCCTTGACTGAGATGTGGAGTGAAGACGCATGAGTGACTGGAAGCAAAAACGGTTCTGGACAAATGTTGGTGTAGCCGAAGTTGATGGTGGTTTTGCTGTCCAACTGGATGGCCGTGGTGTGAAGACACCAGCCAAAGCACCGCTGAATGTTCCCACCAAAGTATTGGCAGATGCCATTGCTGCAGAATGGGACGCGCAAGAAGGCGTTGTGAACCCGAACCTGATGCCGTTCACGCGCTCAGCCAATGCGTCTATCGATAAGGTAATGATCCAGCACGGTGAAGTTGCTGACATGCTGGCAGCCTATGGTGACGCGGATTTGCTATGCTACCGTGCGACTGACCCGATCGAGTTGGTTGAACGTCAGTCTGAGAAATGGGATCCTGTCCTTGCTTGGGCGGCGTCTGAACTGGACGCAACACTAATGACGCGCCAAGGGATTATGCACTTACCACAGGACGAAAAACCGCTCAAACTATTAAGTGATAGAACCCATGCACTGACCGCCTATGAGTTAGCCGCTTTTCACGATCTTGTTAGCTTATCTGGCTCACTGATTCTTGGTTTTGCGACCGCATACGGTTATGAGCCCGTAGATGAGTTGTGGAATAAGTCGCGTCTCGATGAGCTTTGGCAGGAAGAACAGTGGGGGCCAGATGAAGAGGCTCAGGCGTTGTCTGACGTGAAAAAGGTCGCGTTTTGGCATGCAAAGCGGTTTTTTGACGCTTCACAGATTGCTTGTCGCAAGGACACCAATAGCGGTTTTGTTCAAACTTGAGAATTTAGGGCCGTTTAGGACCAACTGACCCTTGACGCCAAAGCAAAATTCCGAGCAAACTGTCCAACACTGGCTGAACTTGTTCGGCTAGATCATCTACGATGTTAAATGCATCGACAACCATCCAAACATGTGGTGGAAAATCAGGAAGAGGTAAAAATGAATAAATCCGTATTATTTGGCGCGATGACTGTAGCAAGCCTTGCGGCTGGCGCAGCAGCTGCTGGTACGCTTGAAGACGTGCAAGCACGTGGCAAGCTGAACTGTGGTGTGACTACTGGTCTGGTTGGCTTTGCTGCTCCAGATGCGAACGGCGAATGGAAAGGCTTTGACGTTGCTGTATGTCGCGCTGTAGCCGCGGCTGTTCTTGGTGATGGCAATGCTGTTGAATTCGTCCCAACAACTGGCAAGACACGCTTCACAGCGCTTGCTTCTGGCGAAATCGACATGTTGGCACGTAACACAACATGGACATTGTCTCGCGATGTTGACCTGAAGTTCACTTTCGTTGGCGTAAACTACTACGACGGCCAAGGCTTCATGGCACCAAAAGAGTTGGGTGTTGCATCTGCTAAAGATCTAGACGGTGCGACTGTCTGTATCCAAACTGGTACAACTACTGAGCTGAACTTGGCCGACTTCTTCCGCGCCAACAACATCTCCTATGAGCCAGTGCCAATCGAAACAAATGCTGAAGCACAACAGCAGTACCTTGCAGGCGCATGTGACGTGTTCACAACTGACGCATCTGGTTTGGCTGCAACGCGTGCAACATTCGAAAATCCACAAGACCATGTTCTATTGCCAGAAATCGTATCCAAAGAGCCACTCGGCCCATTGGTACGTCACGGCGACAACGAGTGGGGCGACATTGTTCGTTGGACTTTAAACGCTTTGATCACAGCTGAAGAGCTGGGTGTCACATCTGCAAATCTTGCGGAGATGTCAGCTGGTACAAACAACCCAGAGATCAATCGTCTGTTAGGTACTGAAGGTACTTTGGGCGAAATGTTGGGTCTGTCTGCTACTTGGGCAAACGACGCAATTGCAGTTTCTGGCAATTATGGCGAAGTTTTCGAAGCTAACATTGGGGAATCAACACCGATCGGTCTAGCACGTGGCTTGAACGCTCAGTGGACAGATGGTGGCCTTATTTACAGCCCACCATTCCGTTAAGCTAATCCAGTCAAAGGGCGCGGGATTTTCCTGCGCCCTTTTCACTTTTTCATACCTGAAATATATACGACCAATCTTCGGCCTTTGGCGCATAGACGCCGCATTAAGCGCAGGCTGGAACGCGGGGAACCACTTCATGACAATTATAACCGACCCTCCGAAGGGTTCCTTCAGGCTATCTATGCTGCTGAATGATACCCGCTACCGGTCGCTTACTTTGCAAGCAATCGCAGCTATACTGCTTGCATTGGCAATTTTCTATCTTGCCAACAATGTGGTCACCAACCTTCAAAGGTTGGGTTTGAACATTGATTTCTCATTCTTGGGTGCGCCCGCAGGATATGACATTAACCAGCGATTGATCGAATACACCAGCCAATCAACCAATCTAAAAGCTGCGTTCGTAGGTATTCTTAATACGTTACTTGTTGCGTTTTTAGCCTGTATCATGGCGACCATCTTTGGTGTGTTTGCGGGTGTACTGCGTCTGTCTAACAACTGGTTGGTTAGCAAGCTGATGTCGATCTACGTCGAGATCTTCCGTAACATTCCAGTTCTGATCTGGATCCTTATTATTTATGGCATCATGACAGTTGTCATGCCGGCACCACGTGCGTTTCGCGGTGAAGATGCTGAAGCTGCAATGTTCTTGGGTATTTCAGCCTTCACAAATCGTGGTGTCTACATCCCAGGTCCAGAGTTCTCACGTATTTTTGGTGAGATGGGTATCTTATCTGCTGGTATTGGTTGGCTTGTTGCCATCGCAATTCTCATCTGTTCTTTTTTCGGTGGACGCACTGTGACGCGCCGTGCCACACGCATCCAAGAAGCGACAGGCGTTCGCCCAGCGACCCTCGTGACAAACCTAGCGATTTGGTTCTTACCACTAATAGCGTTCTTCATTATCACTGGCCTGGCCTTTGAAATTCCAGAACTTAAAGGCTTTAACTTCAAGGGTGGCATCAAGATCGGTGCGCCGTTGATTGCAATCTGGTTTGCCCTGTCCATCTACACTGGGGCTTTCATCGCGGAAAACGTGCGTGCAGGTATTCAAGCGGTGTCTAAAGGACAAACCGAGGCTGCCAGCGCATTGGGCATTCGCCCCAACCGCATCATGAGCCTTGTTGTTCTACCACAAGCTTTGCGCGTCATCATTCCTCCGTTGATTTCGCAATACTTGAACATCACCAAAAACTCATCGCTGGCGATTTTGGTTGGCTATGCCGACGTTACCGCAACCTTGGGCGGGATCACTTTGAACCAAACTGGTCGCGCAATTGAATGTATCGTGTTGCTAATGTTGTTCTACTTAATAATTTCGTTGATCATCTCCGCGGTTGCGAACCTTTATAATAACTCTACCAAACTAAAGGAGCGCTGAGCCATGTCAGATACATCTGCCAATGCTGTCGCCTTTGTGCGTACGGAATCCGTACCAGCTTCTGCTCCACCAGTTAATGCGGCAGGGCCGGTTAAATGGCTTAAAGACAACCTGTTTGACGGTGTTGGGAATTCTATCCTAACCGTTCTGGCATTCGTTGCGATCTTTTTGATCCTTTCGAATACGATGCCATGGGTTATAAACGGAATTTGGGATGCGCCAACATTGGCCGCATGTCGTGAAATTCTTGACGGAACAACAGGCGCTTGTTTTGCTGTTCTTTCTGAGCGGTGGAACCAGTTGCTGTTTGGGTTCAAATACCCAACCGAAATGTACTGGCGTCCTGCGCTGGCGTTCGCGATGCTGTTTGTTGCTTTTGCACCGGTCTTGTTCTTTGATCTGCCGCGCAAGTTGTTGATCTTTACAGGGCTATACCCGTTCATCGCATTCTGGCTGATCTGGGGCGGACCTATCGTTAATCCGATTCTAGCACTTGTTGGTTTGATCGTGGGTTATATGGTGTTTGTGCGGTTGGAAAAAACCAGCTTTGCAATGGCAATGGGAGCGGGCGTTGTTTCCGCAGCCGTTATTTGGTCTCTTTCCAAGGTCATCGGCTCTGACAGCGCAATCTTTTCCATTGGTTACCTAGAAACAGTGCCCTCCCGCGATTTGGGTGGTTTCATGTTGAATATGATGCTGGGTGTTACTTGTGTGTCCTTGTCATTGCCTTTGGGCATTGCCTTGGCGTTGGGTCGTCAGTCATCCATGCCACTGATAAAATATGTTTGCGTGATCTTCATTGAGTTCATTCGTGGCGTTCCGTTGATCACATTGCTGTTCGTAGCGAGCGTGATGTTGGGGTACTTCTTCCCTCCAGGTTCAGGAGTTGATTTGTTCATCCGCGTTGTGATTATGATCACTTTGTTCTCTGCGGCCTATATTGCGGAAGTTGTCCGCGGTGGTTTGGCGGCTTTGCCAAAGGGTCAATATGAGGCTGCTGACTCTCTGGGCCTTGATTACGCCCAAGCGACACGCCTGATCATCTTGCCACAAGCGCTTAAGATTTCGATCCCAGGGATCGTGAACATTGCGGTGGGGCTGTTCAAAGACACCACATTGGTATCGGTTATCTCGATGTTCGATATGGTTGGTATGATCCGTGGCCCAATCCTGGCCTCAACGGATTGGAACGGCGTCTACTGGGAGCTGTTTAGCTTCGCAGCGCTTCTTTTCTTTGTCGTGTGTTACGGCATTTCACAATATTCGCAGTGGCTAGAACGCCGTCTTGCGACAGATCACTGATAAGGAGGCCAGAACATGGCTGAACAAGCAAAAATGCAAGTGTCCGATGAAGTCGCGATTAGCATCCAAAATATGAACAAGTGGTACGGTACATTTCACGTGCTGCGCGACATCGACTTAAATGTTCAACGCGGTGAGCGTATTGTAATTTGTGGGCCATCTGGCTCAGGTAAATCCACGCTGATCCGCTGTATCAACGCACTGGAAGAGCACCAAAAGGGTTCAGTCGAAGTTGATGGCACATTGCTGTCTTCCGACCTCAAGAACATCGACAAGATCCGTTCAGAAGTGGGCATGTGCTTCCAGCACTTTAACTTGTTCCCGCATCTTAGCATCTTGGACAACCTGACTTTGGCACCGATCTGGGTTCGTAAAACACCTAAGAAAGAAGCTGAAGAACTGGCGATGCATTACCTTGAGAAGGTGAAAATTCCTGATCAAGCTAATAAATTCCCAGGTCAGCTGTCTGGTGGCCAACAGCAGCGTGTGGCGATTGCCCGTTCGCTTTGCATGCAACCACGCATCATGTTGTTTGATGAGCCAACATCTGCGCTTGACCCTGAGATGATCAAAGAGGTGCTCGACACCATGATCGAGCTGGCTGAAGAAGGCATGACAATGCTTTGCGTAACGCACGAGATGGGCTTTGCCCGTCAGGTTGCGAACCGCGTTATCTTTATGGACGAAGGTCAGATCGTTGAGCAAAACGAGCCGGAAGAGTTCTTTAACAACCCACAAAGCCCACGGACACAATTATTCCTGAGCCAAATTTTGGGTCACTAAGGTCCGGCGCATTTTGCGTATTTGAGATATTGAAACGGCTGCTCCCACGGGCGGCCGTTTTTCATTTGGGCATGAAAGCCTTCATGTGAAACGCACTTTGTGCTTTGGGTCGATTGAACGACTGGCTGATTGGGCAAATCTGCCGTACCAAACAACCACCGGCCATGCAATCTAGCCCTGCTTCTGTCGCCAAATGTGTTTTGCAAGTGGGGACGTCATAGAAATGGTCGACTGATAGGGCGGAGACGGGGCAGGCCGTGGCACAGGGTCGTTCTACGCAGCTCTCACAGGGGTTTGATACCTCTTGCTGCTGTTTGCTGATTAACGGCACTTTGATTGCCCCACGGATTGAAACCATCAAGCCAGCGGTGTCATGTACCAGCATCCCTGTTGGGCTTTGCCAAAACCGACCGCTTTGAGTGGCCCACGCGATGAACGGGGCATAGGGAGGTCCATCTGATGGAAAGACTGCTGTTCCTTGGAGATCGGAAGCGATTTGATTAATGATGCGTTTAGACCACCGATCAATTGGGTCAGGTTGCCCGCCTGAATATTCAGCATCACCTTTGAAGTGATCCCAAAAACCACTGTCAGCACCGATCAATGCCAATGTGTGGTCAGCCTTAGCAATATGTCCCATGACGAACAATCCGTGTGGATTAACTTTTGGGCTGAGCTGCGCAGTGATATCTACATTCATTTGTTGGTAAAGGGCAATTTGAGGGACCATCCAAAACGGCTGGGGCGTTCGTCCTGCCAGCGCAGGCCAATGTCCATTTTATCGTGACCTGCGGATGGCTGGGCTATGTAGGTGCCGAACATCTGGTCCCAGATCGATAATGAGAACCCATAGTTACTGTCGTGTTCTTGGCGGTGCGTTGAGTGATGAACGCGGTGCATGTCTGGCGTCACCAAAACGCGTCGTACAATTGCATCAATGGCTAAGGGCAAGCGAATGTTGGCATGATTGAACATGGCTGTGCCGTTCAAAATTACCTCAAACAGGATGACAGCAAAGGCGGCAGGGCCTAGCAAATAGACCAACCCAATTTTCAAAAGCATTGATAAAGCAATCTCGATTGGGTGGAACCGAATGGCGGTGGATACATCAATGTCTACATCCGCATGGTGAACCTGATGCAACCGCCAAAGTAGGGGAACCTTGTGGGTGATCAAATGCTGCCACCAGATTGAAAAATCCAAGATCAAAATCACAAGAAGCACTTCAATCCAGATAGGCAAGCTGATCGCGTTAAACAAACCCCATCCTTGGCTTTGTGCATCAATTGCAGCACCCACAGCCAGTAATGGCAATGCAACGGCCATCGCATTCAAAGCAACGGTGTTGATGACAGTGAAGCCCCAGTTTGTTACCCAGCGGGCTTTAAGGGTTTGGGTGCACACACGGCGGGGGGCGAGGGTTTCGATCAACGCAAGCAATGCAAACAGACCTAAAAATACACCCAGCCGTATAAAAGATACATTTTCCATTAGAGACAAACTACGGCGTTTAGAACCATGTGCCAAGCGGCACATGGACACAGTTGCGTTAGTCGCGGATCAAGCTGCCTGCGCCGTGGTCAGTAAACAACTCAAGCAAACAAGCGTTACGAGCACGACCGTCAAGGATAACAACAGCGCGAACACCTTCGTTGATGGCGTCCAAAGCGGTCTCCGTCTTAGGAATCATGCCCCCAGCAATCGTCCCATCCGCGGTCAGCTCACGAATTTGGGCCGCAGTCATTTCAGTCAGCACTTCGCCGTCAGCATTTTTAACGCCAGCAACATCCGTTAACAGCAGAAGGCGATCTGCCTTTAATGCACCCGCAATAGCACCAGCAGCGGTATCGCCGTTGATGTTGAATGTTTCACCATTTTCGCCAGCACCTAGTGGCGCAATGACGGGAATGATGTTGCTGCTAAACAGGTCTTCCAGAATTGAGGCGTCCACCACAGAGGGGGTGCCTACAAATCCCAACTCAGGATTTGTTTGGGTGCAAGTGACCAATTGGGCGTCTTTGCCTGATAGACCAACAGCGCGACCACCTTGGGCCCCAATGGCCTGAACGATACGCTTGTTGACCAAACCACTTAGAACCATCTCAACCACTTCCATGGTTGCTGCATCAGTTACGCGTTTGCCGTTCACAAATTCAGATTGAATATTTAGACGCTCAAGCATGGCGTTGATCATTGGACCACCACCATGAACGATGACGGGGTTTGCGCCCACTTGCTGCATCAAAACAACATCGCGTGCGAAACTCGCCATGGCTTCATCGCTGCCCATCGCGTGACCACCCAGTTTAATAACGACCGTTGCACCAGAATAGCGTTGCATGTATGGCAAGGCCCTGCTGAGCGTCTCGGCGGTTTCAATCCAATTGCGGTCCATGTCTTGCGTCTTCATCCCGTTTCCGTTCGATCAACTATTCGAGGTTTGCGATGATAGCGCGCAATGTTTCGATGCCCCAACCTTTTTCCGAAGAGGTAATAACCAGCTCTGGATAGGCAGCAGGGTGGGCAGCCAGCTTGCTTTTCACTTGTTTGATGACCTCAAAGCGTTCCTTTTCTTTCACCTTGTCGGCTTTGGTTAGAACAACTTGGAAAATCACAGCAGAGCTATCTAGCAAAGACATGATTTCTTCATCGACTTTTTTGACACCGTGGCGTGCATCAATTAATACAAATGCCCGGCGCAAAGTTTGACGACCAGACAGGTATTGCTTGAGCAAACGCTGCCACTTTTCGACAATTGGCAAAGGCGCATTTGCATAGCCATAACCTGGAAGATCGACGAGGTAATGTTCATCACCAGCGGTAAAATAGTTGATCTCTTGCGTACGGCCCGGGGTGTTTGACGCACGCGCCAAACCTTTGCGACCGGTTAGCGCATTGATCAAAGTTGATTTGCCAACGTTGGAACGGCCTGCAAAGCAAATCTCCATGCGATCGGCATCGGGCATCCCGTCCATTGCGACGACACCCTTTACAAAGTCGGTCTCGCCCGCGAACAGCAGACGACCTTTTTCTTTGCTTAGGGCCTCTGGCTCTTCGGCGATGTTAAATTGCATTTGCATCATAGTACCTGCACGCTGTCGCCTAGGGCGATTGTTCCATCTTGGATAACTTCCGCCAAGACACTGAATTCTTGATGGCCGAAGTGTTCCAACGCCCCTAACGTATCTGCGTCCCGCTGGCCAGTCTCTGGATTGGCTGCTGTGGACATACAACGCGTTGCTGGCTCTTTTACTCGCAATATCGCATTTCCAATCGCTATATCTTTGCCGACCCATGTAAATTCAGCCCATGGCGTGACACCATCGAACCAGATGTTGGAACGCCAGCGGTGAATCGACAAATTACGACCAAGGTATTGCTCTACTTGACTATGGGATGCTGTGTTGGCCAAGCTGATGGATGGATAGGCGCTGTCAGGATAACCATGTTTGTCCAGACGCATGATGTGGCTAGGTTGTGCACGACCACTAGGGACAAGTGGGGCACTCCAAGCGACGAGCGCCTCAGGGGCATCATCTGGATGAAACGTAATCTCTGGGCGATCGGGATGGCGCAACGTTATTTTTTGAGTTGCTTCATAAAGTTCCGCTGTGATTGCCATGAAGGCTGGGACACCAGCAGCACGATTAAAGTTCCCACAGCGAGCCCATTCACCAGTCTTCGCTTTGGATGCTTCGTGGGCCAAAGCCCAAACACGATCCCAAGGCAGGCATTCACCGGTTTTCAAGGCAACTGACGTTAACGATTCGCGGCCCAGGGCTTTGATCGGATGACGCCAGATGCTTGAAACTGATGACATGCTTTAGTCCTCTTTAGGTTTTCTTTTCAGACTGCCCTTGATGTTGCCGAACACGTCAGGTTTGTAACCTTGGCTGCGCATAATCAAGTATTGCTGTGTGAAAGTAATCGTGTTGTTTGCTATCCAGTAAACAACCAAGCCACTGGCGAAGCTGCCCAACATGAACATGAATACCCATGGCATCCATGCAAATATCATTTGCTGTGTTGGGTCAGTTGGAGCTGGGTTCAGTTTTTGCTGCAACCACATTGAGATACCAAGGATGATTGGCAATATGCCGATAAAGATCAACGCCATGACGCTGCCCGCTTCTGGTGCACCATTTGGGAAGAGTCCGAAAAGGTTCAACAGGGTTGTTGGGTCGGGTGCTGAAAGATCACGGAACGGGCCAAACCATGCGGCGTGGCGCAATTCAATTGTGACGAAGATCACTTTGTATAGGGAAAAGAAGATCGGAATTTGAAGTAAGATCGGCAAACAGCCGGCTGCTGGATTCACTTTGTTCTTCTTATAAAGCTCCATCATACCTTGCTGCATCTTTTGACGATCATCGCCTGCAGCCGCTTTCAGTTTTTCCATTTCTGGCTGAAGCTCTTTCATCTTCGCCATAGAGACGTAAGATTTATAGGCCAGCGGGAACAAAACAGCTTTGATAATCAGGGTAAGGCCAATGATGGACCAGCCCATGTTACCGATCAATTTGTTGATCTCGTGAAGCAACCAGAAGATTGGTTTGGTCAAAAAGAAGAACCAGCCCCAGTCGATACTATCGATGAATTTGGTAACACCGTCGGCTTGGTATTCCCGAATAGTTTCCCATTCTTTCGCGCCCGCAAACAAACGAATCGTGTTGGACGCTGACGCGCCCGGCTCTACAGTGATTTTGTTCATCACAGTCTCTGTTTGATAGATGTCTAAAGATGGATTGTACTTAGCTGTCAGGCGCGATGAAACGTCTTGGGCTGGGATCAAGGTGGTCATCCAGAAGTGGTCGGTCATACCGATCCAGCCATTTAGGACAGCCTCTATACGTTCTGCAGGGACACCCTCTTTTGGATGAATGTCGAAATCAGGCATGTCATCCCAATTTGTCTCCGTCAGCTCATCAGCCATCGTGACCAGACCTTCGTGCAAGACGAAGAAATTCTTTAGGTCTTTCGGTTCGCCATGACGCGCAAGAACACCGTATGGTGCCATAGATGCTGCGATAGTGCCGTTATTCGTTACGTTTTGCGTAATTGTGAACATGTAATCAGCATCAACATCATAAATGCGATTGAACAAAAGGCCTGCGCCGTTGTCCCATGCCAAAGTGATAGGCTTGCCCGGGGCAAGAATTTCACCATCTACAAGCTGCCAGTTTGTATTTGCGTTTGGCACGGTCTCAGGTTTTACGCCTGTGCTCGCGGCCCAACCAAAGAGTGCGTAATATGGTGAGTCACTGCCAACAGGTGAGAACAACGTAACAGTGTCTGCACCTTCATCTTGCGTGACTTTATAGTCGCTCAATTTTAACTCGTCGATACGTCCGCCCAGCAAGGAGATTGTTCCGCTTAGGCGTGGTGTTTCGATTGCGGTGCGGGGTGCTTCAAGCAATGCTGCAGGAGCTGCGGCACCTGTAGCAACCACATTGGCGGTATCTGTTTGTGCTGTTGGCGTTAGTGCAGTGACAGCGCCCGTAGATACGATGGAACCTTCTGCAGAAACAATTGCTGTTTCAGATGGGGCCGCAACCTCTGGAGTGGGGAAAAAGACAGTCCATACTAGAATCACAGCTAAGCTGAGTACGGTTGCCAGAATGAGGTTTTTGTTCTGATCATCCATTTGGGACTGCCACCTAATGTCGTTGAGTTCAGTGTCGGGTTCAACATAGTGCAGACCAGAAGGTCAAGTGGATTCGGTCATTTTGGGCCTTTCTTCGGTGACAAACAAAATCAATTTTCAGGTATTTGCGTTGTTTTGGTTACCCGGCTTGGCGCCCTCCGATTTGGGGGGACCCAGAAGTCTGTCCTCGTGCGCCTGCATCCAATCCAAAGTTTCGTTGAATGGCATCGGTTTCCCAATCCCAAACTCTTGTACGTGGTTGCAGCCCAGCTGGGCCAATAGTGCGTCTTCTCCGACAGTTTCAACACCCTCAGCTAGGGTTACGAGGTTCAGTCGTTCTGCCGTGGTTAATACCGCGCTGATCATTCGTTGTTGTTCGGGGTCCCTGTCTGCTTTCATCACAAAAGATCGGTCAATTTTAAGACGGTCAATTTTGAATCGCCTAATCGATGAAATTGATGCGTGGCCTGTCCCAAAACCGTCTAGGTCAAAGTGACAACCAAGTGCGACAAGACTGTTAATGTTTAAAGTGATCTGGTCATCCGCGGCACCAGAGATAACGCTTTCCAAAACTTCTACGGCCAGACGATCTGGTGACAGGTTAAAGCGGCCCAGTTCCCAGCTGATTTTTTCAATCAAACGCAGGTTGTTCAATTCGGATCCGCTGAAATTCACCCAACTTGCGGGACGTAAACACCTGCAGTGTCCCACGCATTGAGCGCAGTAAATGCGTGATACATGATGATCTCAGCAAGGTGCTCCAATAAACCTGCTTGCTCAATGGCGGGTAAAAAATCGACTGGGGCAATCATTCCGCGTTCTGGGTGGTGCTGGAGGGTCAAAGCCTCAAATCTGGTAACTTTACCGGTGTCTGTGGATATTTGGGGTTGCAACCATGGAATAATTTGTTCCGTTTCGAAAGTGCTCTGAACCTCTTCGCGTAATGTCGAATGGGCTTGTGTTGCCCGCTGCATCTCTTCTCAAAAGGCACGAATGGTTGATGGCTCACGTTTTTCAGCTTCCATAAGTGCAATGGACGCGGCTTGCATCCAATCACCTCCTGTAGAACCAGGAGAACGGCTGCAAAGACAAAATCCAATGGAAGTTGTTACGAACAGTGAAACCCCATCAACAGAGACGGGTTCTTCAATAGCGATTTGAAGCCGGCCTGCCAATCGAATGCAGACCTCTAAATCCATATGTCGACTTGACTCAAGGCTTAACGCTAAGTTGCAATCCCCCAAGCGCGCGATTTAATCTTGATCACGCATTTGCAAAATAATCCGCTCGCTAACACGTTTATCACTGTATCAACGGCAGTTTGGCCGTGGCGATCAACCAAAGACTGATAGTCATTGATTTGTATCTGGAACAAGGCTGAGCCTGTCGTTCGATCAGATGTTTGTGCGTAAGTTCTTTCGTCGAATTCTGTGAATATATCCCGCTGCAACAATGTTTTTGTACTTCGCTGAAGAAGCGCAACATTGAATTCCCGTTGCGAAAACCCTCCAACATCAATAAACAAAATTGGCATCAAAACGGCTGCGCCGATCAGTGCAGGTTCTCCACCAACCCAATATGCGGCCAAAACACCTGCCGGAAAAAAGCCAAGGTCTGCGCGCCTGTAATGGTGCGGCGCAGATCTTCGCGCAGTTTGTGCCAAGTCCAAGAGTGATTGAATGACATGATACACCTTGTTGCAGTGTCCGCAGAAAACGAACCTTGTAGAAGTGTTAGGTCTGATCTCTTTGCAATGCGTTAACGCAGTGTTGGAATGTTGTCTGAGTTTAGGTCAATTTGATCGGGTTCTCGGTTGAGCCCCATAAAATCAAAAATTTGGGGGTCTAATAAATGTGAAGGACGCGCGTTGGCCAGTGCATTAAACATGATTTGACGGCGGCCAGGACTGTTGGCCTCCCATCCATCCAGAATCTGTTTGACCTGCTGTCGTTGCAATCCATCCTGTGACCCACACAGGTCACAAGGAATAATGGGATAGTTCATTGCTGATGCAAACTTTTCACAATCGACCTCTGCAACATGCGCCAAGGGGCGATATACAAATAGGTCGCCTTCTTCATTTAGCAGTTTAGGGGGCATGGTTGCCAATTTGCCGCCATGAAACAGGTTCATAAAAAAGGTTTCAAGGATGTCATCGCGATGATGGCCCAGAACCACGGCTGAACATCCCTCTTCGCGGGCAACGCGATATAGATTGCCGCGACGCAGACGCGAACATAGCGAACAGAATGTGCGACCCGCTGGAATTTTGTCTACAACGATAGAGTAGGTATCCTTATACTCAATGCGGTAAGGTACACCCATCTTTTCCAAGAAATCAGGCAAGACAGTTGCAGGGAAATTCGGCTGCCCTTGATCAAGGTTGCAAGCCAAAATATCCACGGGCAAAAGGCCACGAAACTTCAATTCATATAAGACGGCTAACAGCGTGTAACTGTCTTTGCCCCCAGACAAGCAGACCAGCCAACGCGCGTCTTTCTCGATCATCCCATATTGGTTGATCGCCTCTTGTGTCATACGGACAATGCGTTTGCGTAGCTTTTTGAATTCAGTCGTGCGCGGTGCGCCTGCGAATAGGGGATGAATGTCATCGTTTTGATCAAGCATGTTACACCCTTTGGGTATTGTTCAGTCTTTTTCTTCAGGAATAGGATCATAACCATCGCCGCCCCACGGATGACACCGACATATACGGTGAACCATCAGATAGCTGCCTTTGATGGCACCATGTTTTTCTAAAGCTTCCAGCGCATAAGCGCTGCATGTCGGTTGATAGCGGCAATTGAAGCCGACCCAAGGGCTAAAAATTAACCGATACAATCGAATTGGCAGAGCCAAGACAAACACAAACGGGTTCATGTTCGGTCCTTTTTTGGGTGATCCTTGGACAGCGCTGTGCGCAAGTCTGCAAGCAGATCTTGAAAGTCACGCTCAGCGGTTTTGTCGCGTCGTCCAATCAGCACATAATCGGTACCCAAAGCTCCATGCTCTGGCAGCACGAGGCGCGCAATTTCGCGCAATCGACGTTTGGCGCGATTGCGAGCAACCGCATTGCCGACTTTTTTGGAGCAGGTATAGCCGATGCGCATTGGATCTTCATCACCCCGTTCGTTGATTTGGAGGACAAATCCTTGCATCGCAACGCGCGGCGCACGTGAAGCGCGCAGGAAATCAGCGCGCTTCTGGATGACTTCAATTTTTGGTGGGGTGCCCAAACGAAAAATACCCGCCAAAGGCAGTTCCTTATCAGCTATATTGCTAGATAAAGGGGCCTTAGGCGAGGTCATTTAAGCAACCAGTCTGGACGCGTATTACGCGCTCAGTTCCTTACGGCCCTTAGCACGACGTGCGTTCAGGATTTTACGGCCAGCTTTAGTAGCCATGCGCGAGCGGAAACCGTGGCGCCGTTTGCGCACGAGGTTAGAAGGTTGGTAGGTGCGTTTCATCGCTCCGTCTCCATATTGTTCGCAAGGGCCAAGATTCGGACCGTGCGTGTCTATTTTCAAGCTCGTCCTCTAAAGTGCTGCAAGGCTCAAGTCAAACCCTAGCGGTTGGAAATCGGACGGTTTTGCAACAAATACATAGATATCAATGAGCCATTGTTTTAATTACCCGATTAACGGCGAGAAAACACCCTAAAAGGGGCAGTAATTATCAAGGGCGCGTGAGAATTATGTTTCACGGTAGCGGTCCTGTGTCTGTTCAGTCCATTGATAATGGACATGAAAAGAGCAAGAGTGATGCATATTATGGCCAAATTCAACAATTTCAAACCTGATTCTGTTTCAAAGCTAGACCTAAAGAGGCATGTGCCACTTGCGGTGATTCTAGTTATCGCGATCATCGGTGCATTTACCCTGCGCGATTACCTGACGTTCGATACGTTGCGTGACAATCGCGAGGCACTGCTTGCTTACCGTGATGCGAACCTTATCCAGACTGCGTTTTTGTTCTTTATCGCTTATGTCCTGATCGTTGGTTTCTCTCTGCCGGGGGCAACGCTGACCACACTAACAGGCGGTTTTTTGTTCGGGACTGTTCTAGGCGCAATGTTAAGCGTAAACGGAGCCGCAATTGGGGCTGCCTTCATCTTTCTGGCGGCAAGGTACGGGTTTGGTGAAAAGCTTGGGGCGAAATTGGAAGCCTCAACAGGACCCATTAAAAAGATCAAAGATAGTATAGATGAAAATCAATGGACTATGTTGTTTCTGATCCGTTTGGTTCCAGTCGTTCCATTCTTTATCGCCAACTTAATTCCAGCCTTTATGCAGGTGCCATTGCACCGTTTTTTCATCTCAACTTTCTTTGGGATTATTCCAGCGACGGCTGTATTTTCATCTATTGGCGCGGGCTTGGGCGAGGTGTTCGCTGTTGGTGAAAAGCCGAACCTCAGCATCATCTTTGAACCTCATATATTACTGCCCATTTTGGGTTTTGCGGCGCTGTCTTTGGTTCCTGCCGTCATCAAGGCCGTTACTGGCAAAAGGGCGCTATAGATCATGAAACGTATTAAAACAGATGTATTGGTTATTGGTGGCGGCTCTGGTGGTTTGTCCGTTGCTGCGGGCGCAAGTCAAATGGGTGCGTCAGTTACCTTGCTTGAGGGCCACGCAATGGGTGGTGACTGTCTCAACTTTGGGTGTGTCCCATCCAAAGCGCTGATCGCCAGTGGTAAAGCCGCTTACAGCCAGTCACATGCCCTTCAGTACGGTGTGGCGGATCACAAGCCCAAGGTCGACTATGCGGCCATAAAAGATCATGTCGCGGACGTTATTGCAACAATTGCACCACTCGACAGTGTCGAGCGGTTTGAAGGGCTGGGCGTTAACGTAATAGAAGAGTATGGCGAGTTCATTTCACCAACTGAAGTTAAGGCTGGTGATACAATTATCACGGCCCGCCGTGTGGTTATTTCAACAGGTTCATCACCTTTGGTGTTACCGATCCCTGGTTTGGAAAATGTACCCTATGAAACTAATCAGACATTGTTTGAACTGCGCGAGCAACCCAAGCATCTGTTGATTATCGGTGGTGGTCCAATCGGCATAGAAATGGCGCAGGCGCACATTCGCTTAGGTTCTAAGGTGACTGTCATTGAGGGTGCAAAAGCACTGGGTAAAGACGACCCTGAATTGGCAGAAGTGGTGTTGAACTCATTGCGCGACGAGGGGATCGAAATCGCCGAGGACGCGTTGGCTGCCCAAATTAGAGGCAAAGCAGGTGCAATCGAGGTCGAAGTCAAAGATGGCCGTGTCTTCAAAGGCTCCCACTTATTGATGGCCGTTGGACGCAAAGCCAACATTGATAAGTTGAACATCGAAGCGGCTGGCATTGAACGCACGCGCACTGGTTTGGTCGTCGATGCTGGCATGCGCACAACGAACCACGGTGTCTATGCGATTGGCGATGTCGCCGGTGGTTTACAATTTACGCATGTTGCGGGGTATCACGCGGGGGTTATCATACGCTCAATGTTATTTGGTTTGCCCTCCAAAGCGAAAACCACTCATATCCCGTGGGCGACTTATACAGACCCTGAATTGTCCCAAGTTGGCTTGACCGAAGCTCAAGCCAAGGAAGAACATGGCGATAAGCTGGAGGTTGTGCGCTTTTACTACAGCCACAATGATCGTGCTATCGCGGAACGCAAAACCAAGGGTTTCATTAAATTGATGGTCGTAAAGGGCCGCCCAGTTGGCGCTTCTATTGTTGGATACCAAGCGGGTGAGCTGATCAATCTTTGGGCTTTGGCACTGGCCAACAACATGAAGATGAGCCAGATCGCTGCAATGGTTGCGCCGTACCCAACAATCGGTGAGATCAACAAACGCGCAGCGGGTGCCTATTTCACGCCTCGCTTATTTAACAGTGCTGCTGTCAAATGGGTGGTCGGTTTCGTGCAACGGTTCATCCCATGATGATTTTGGCTATCTGAGGTACGATGCTCAATTCACTATCAGGTCGATTTCTTATCCTGACCACCATCTTCGTGATGCTGGCTGAGGTTTTGATTTTTGTGCCCTCAATTGCGCGGTTCAGAGAAGACTATCTTCTTAATCGCCTTGAGAGGGCACAGATCGCATCATTGGCATTGTTGGCCGATGATATGCTTGAAACTGAGTTGGAAGCCGAACTGCTGCAAAATGCTGGGGTGTTTAACATCGTGCTTCGGCGCGACGAGGCGCGACAGTTGATGTTGTCATCCCCGATGCCGCATGAGATTTCGGGGACGTTTGATTTGCGTGAGGGAACTGCGGTGGTCTTGATGCGCGACGCTGTTATGCGCCTGACGCAGCCAAATAATGAAGTTATCCGCGTCATAGGGGCACCGTTACGTGAGGCAGGATTACTGATCGAGGTTACAATGGAAGCGGGGCCACTTCGTACTGCCATGATCGATTACGGCCTGCGAATCCTGCTTTTGTCTGCGGTCATCTCTGTCATCACAGCCTCACTGCTGTTTTTCGCGGTTCGTATCTTTTTGGTGAAACCCATCAAACGGGTAGTCGATCACATGCAAAGTTACGCTTTGGCTCCTGAAGATGGACGCCGGATCATTTCGCCAAGTGCTGGGATAACAGAACTGCTCGAAGCCGAAGAATCTCTCAAATCAATGCAAACGGAGCTGACCAACGCTTTGCGTCAAAAAGACAGGTTGGCGCAACTTGGTAGTGCGGTTAGCAAAATTAGCCACGACCTGCGGAACATTTTAACGTCTGCCCAGTTGTTTACTGATCGCATCGAGATGAGCGAAGACCCAACAGTTGTGCGCCTTGCTCCAAAATTAGTGAACTCGATTACTCGTGCAGTGCATCTCTGTGAAAGCACGCTGGCTTTTGGCAAGGCTGAAGAACCGAGCCCGACATTTTCGATGGTTCGCTTGGAAATGATCATAGCTGATGTGATGGATGGTGAACGACTGGCCGTTGGCGAACATGACGTTCGATTCGTATCAAACATTCCACCGAACTTGATGGTCCGTGCGGATGCTGAGCAGCTGTACCGTGTAATCTCCAATCTGGTACGTAACGCGCGCCAAGCGATCATGGTGAGTGGTAATGAGGCTGAAATTTCTGTCACCGCCTCAGAAACATATGAAAATTGGTTGATTGAGGTAACTGATACCGGGCCGGGTCTGCCAAAGAAAGCGCAGGAACACCTGTTCATGCCATTTCAGGGTGGAGTTTCAAAAGGGGGCTCTGGTTTGGGACTGGCAATCTCAGAAGAACTGGTCCGGGGCCACGGCGGATCGCTGGAATTGGTCTGCACATCTTCTGATGGGACTTCATTTTGTATCAAGTTACCTAAGGGTGATATCGTTTTCTAAAATATTTACAATATTGCGAAAACGAGGACTTGCATAGTTTCACAGGCAAGACTAAACCGCCACCGAGTGCACCCGTAGCTCAGCTGGATAGAGTACCTGACTACGAATCAGGGGGCCAGGGGTTCGAATCCCTTCGGGTGCACCATTTATTAAATTTTTCATATACATAGTTTTGTCTTTCATAATGCACCTTTACCTTTTTTGGTTTTGGTGTGTGTTCACGTTTTGCGACTACGAATTGATTAGGTTTTGAAGGCAACCGCTTTAGCAGCTTGCCTTGAAGCCTTGCCACGTTGCGAACGCGGATGGGGGCGAGGCAATGCTATTCGATAAGGTTGGTGCGGCCCGCAACGCAGTGTGCGGACATGGTCTTTTCTAATAGGGTAGCCAGAGGGGGGGGAGGGCGAGTGGCTTGTCCAAATTCCTTCTGTCAAAATTTGAATAATGACAGGGGATCACTTCAAGAGTGATCTTTTAGAATCCCATGCTGTTACGGTACAGGGTTCAAAAATTTGACCATTCCATGAAATTGAATGCGCCGAGTAATTAAACGCAAACTGAACCGCTCCAGCCACACGCAAGCGCAGACCATCGGGTAGTGCTGTGATTTCAAGGCCCGCTTGGGCCGTCGCCATCTTAACCAAACGATCCCAAAGGGTCTCGTCTGGCCAAGAACCCAAATACCACATCTGATCATCACCAGTCAGGACCGTTGCCCCTCCTTCGGTCTTCATTAAGACAGGCGAGGAGGATGATAGTTGTTCCATCCAGTGCACTACTGAACCACCACCCTCAACAGAACGAACATGACTTGGTGGGAAGCTCTCGCTGAGTTCAATTTTTATGTCCAGTTCCGGGATAACGGGCTGTGCCTGGGTTGGGATGCTCAACTCATCCGTAACTGTCCCTGTGCGTGGTCCAAGGACAGCCAGTGCAGCGCAGTCATGCAAACCATTCATCAACGTTTGATCCGTGTTGGCCAAGCCAGGTGCGAACACCAGTTTATATCCATTAAAATTATGCTGTGTGCTGGGAATGATATCAATGGAAAGTCCTGCACGGCGCAGTGCGCGATAGGCTGAGAATACCAAACGGAAGTAATCAAAGTCAGCGCCTTGCGGCATCGTGTTCCACGCCCAGTCAGAGGGGTAATCAAAGATCAACGCAACACTGGCTTGAACTTGAACCAATGGTCCAAGCGCAGCGATTTCCTGTGCTACTTGTGCGGCTTCTGCCATTCCTGCTGCAGGGGTGTCATCGGCTCGCAAGAGGCCCGCGTGCATCTGCTCTTGGGCAAAGGGAGCCTGACGCCAACGGAAGTAGCTGACAACTTCAGCACCGTGCGCAATTGCTTCCCAACTCCACAAACGAACCATGCCGTCTAGCGGAGCAGGGTTATAAGGTGCCCAGTTCACTGGGCCGGGTTGCTGCTCCATCACCCACCAGCGGCCCTTGCCAACGGCGCGGTATAGATCGTGGTGAAAGGCCTGCATGTCAGGATCACCCTGCTGCAAGAACGCAGCTTTGTGATCGTCGTCCCCTTCCAAGCGGTCCGATAGAAAACCAATTGGGTAGCTGTCCCAAGACGCGATATCCAGATCTTCGCCCACCTCGAAGTGGTCAAAGTCTAGGATGCGGCCCATGTAGTTGTGGATCAAAGGCACATCAGTTGCTGCGCGTAGAACGTTCACTTGGACGCGGTTGAATTTAACAACTTGATCGGAACTGAAACGGCGAAAAGCCATGACATGGGCAGGGTTGGGTTCAGTAACAGTTAGATTGGGCAAATCGATCTGGTCAAAACGATCGTATTCCATCGACCAAAAGACATTGCCCCATGCAGTGTTCAGTGCCTCAACATCGCCATAACGATCGGTCAACCATTCTTGGAACGCAGCCCGCGCCACATCTGAGTAGCTGATAATGGTGTCATGGCAGCCATATTCATTATCGATCTGCCACGCATGAATACGCGGGTCCGCGCCATAACGATTGGCTAAAACGCGGGTGATCCGCTCGCAATCTTGAATATAGCCTTGATGACTAAAGCAGTAATGACGACGTGATCCAAATTTGCGCGGATTGCCGTTTGCATCAACAGCCAGCATGTCGGGATGTTTTTCAATCATCCAACGCGGGGGCGTGGTTGTGGGTGTGCACATCACAACCTTCAGCCCAGCATCCGCCAATATAGCAATCGCACGGTCCAGCCATTCAAACGTGAATGTGCCCTCCACCTTTTCTAAACGGCTCCATGCAAATTCGCCGATACGAACCCAAGTGATACCAGTTTCCACCATGCGCGCTGCATCGCGTGCCCACATCGCCTCACCCCAATGTTCAGGATAATAGCATACGCCGAGTGTTGAAATCATAGGATCACCTGATGTTCTGATTGGCCCGTACCGACACTTTCTGACAGGAATGTCATACCGTTCGAGGGTTGTTCCGCACGCGTTTCTACTGACAAATCAATGGCTGCGGTTGTGCAGAAAATGGTGCGCAATTCTGGACCGCCAAATGCAGGGCAGGAGGCTTGCAATGCATCGAATTCGATGGCGTTTATAAACTGCCCATCCTTCGAATAACATGCGATGCGTGATGCGCCCCATTGCGCAAGCCACATATTCCCGTCGGCATCTATGACAGCGCCGTCTGGGTTTAGGTTTTCAGACCGTAGATCAACGTAAAACTCTGCTTCCCCCGTGGGCCAGCCATCTTGCGGCTCTAACTGCTGGCGCATGACCAATCGTGTCACGGTGTCTGTGTAATATGCAAATTGGCGGTCAGGGCTGAAGCAAATTGCATTTGAAATTGTGATGGATGGAAACAGTTTGCGCAGTTCCCCCTTGTACAAACGATAGATCGCACCTGCACCCGTTTCGGCGTTCTTACCCATCGTTCCAATCCAGAATCCGCCCCACGGATCGGTACGTCCATCATTAGAACGTGTGATCGGGTTGTCAGCTTCCAGCGCAATCACCAACTCGCGGGACCCGTCGTTTAGGGAAAACCTCCAAAGCCCAGTTTCCGAGGCAATAAGTAACGTGTCATGGTCAAGCCAACCAGCGGCCGAAACATGTTCGTCAAACTGCCATTCCTGCGGCCCATCATTGGTTCGCGTCAGCAGGCGTTTGTCAACAATATCAAACCAGAAAAGCTGTTGGCGGGTTGGGTGCCACAACGGGCCTTCACCCAATGCACAGACCCGATCATCGAAGATGCGGCTCACGAGATGGCTACGTCATATGCGGCGACGATCGCCTTTGCAGCCACACCCACATCTTTTGCCGTCATGCCAGGTTTGTAGATGGCAGAGCCAAGCCCAAAGCCGTCAGCACTCGCTGCAATCCACTTGTCAAAATTGTCCGGTCCTGCGCCGCCGACCGCGAACACTTCGGTCCCAACTGGCAAGATGGCCCGCATCGCTTTCAGGCCCGATGGACCGGCCATTGAGCCGGGGAATAACTTTAACCCATCTGCGCCCGCTTGAAGTGCTGCAAAAGCTTCAGTTGGTGTGAACACACCGGGCCAGCTTTGCATGCCTTTGGCTTTCGTGTGTGCAATGACCTTTGGATCGCAGTTTGGTGACACAATCAGTTTGCCCCCAACTGCGTCAACTTGATCAACCTGTTCGGTTGTCAAAATCGTACCTGCACCGATCAATGCATCCTTAGCAAAGGCATCAACAATATTGCCGATGCTTTCGAAAGGATCAGGTGAATTTGTAGGCACTTCGATCCGGTCAATCCCAGCATCTAAAAGGGCCGCGGCCACGTCAACGGCTTCGGACGGTTTGATCCCGCGAAGAATTGCAATTAGTGGGCGGCTCATGCTGTTTCCTTTACAAGGCGGTAGGCCGCTTGAAGACCTGCCAATGCCATACGGGCACCATCCGCCACAGTTGCTGGGACACCCTGGGCGGCCAAGGCATCGGCGTAAATTTGAGATAAGTTGTTGGCCCCGACGACGGCAACCTGTTGGCCCAACCAGAACGGACGGCCAGCAGCCAATTCGGCACCGATCAACAGGCCAGAAAGACGCGCACGCGCAACTTCTTTTGATTGCCCATTTAGCAAATCACAGGCGCGTAAATTAAACAGATTTGCCGAAATCCGTTCGGGGCGCGAAAGACTGTCAGCCAATGCTTCCTCAAAGGCGGGTTTGTCCCAACCGTCAGTATCAACAGAATGGCGTAATACGGATGAGGTGGACAACAACTCAAACTGTTCGCCTGTCATGTAGGTCTGAAAACTGACGACCTCACCGGCGCTGACATGTGCCCATTTGGTATGGGTGCCTGGAAGGCAAATGACACCATCCCAGCCAGAATTAAGGGCCAGAAATCCGGCGATCTGTGTTTCTTCACCGCGCATAACATCGGCTGGAGATGCTTGTTTAAGCCCTGGAATGACGCGCACATGAAGACGTGGGTCATCGCATACAGGAAGCGCATGTTGGCTGTGATCGGGTTTGGCAGGGACCGCAGTGTAGGGTGCTTCGACCCAACCTTGGCGCGCGCCAACCATGCCACAGGCGATGACGGGCATTGTGCTGGTTCCAAGCCACCCTTCGATCAGTTTCAATAAGGCACCTTCAAACTGGTCACGTTCCAGTTTGGCCATGCCATCATCTGATTGAGCATGGGCAAGCTGAGTGCCACCTTGCATTGCCCAAACTCGCAAGTGTGTGGTGCCCCAGTCAACGGCAATCCAATCTGGTGTCACTTGTTCGCTCATTTCATATCACCCTGTTACAACCACGCCGCCGTCTACGACCATACACTGACCTGTCATCATACGGCTGGTGTTAGAGGACAGGAATAGCACGGCATCAATAATATCTTTAGGGGTCAAATGTTCCTTCAAGCATTGCGCCGCCAAATGTCCTGCCAGTGCATCCGGCGTGGCCCACTTGTCCAATTGCTTTGGTGTCAAAACCCAACCAGGTGCCAGCGCATTCACACGAATTTTTTTAGGTCCCAACTCACGGGCCAAGCTGCGTGACATTGCCGTGATCCCACCGTTGGCAGAGGTGTAAGCCGTATAACCGGCACCACCCATGATGTAGCTGATCGAGCTGAAATTCACGATTGAACCACCCGATGCCTTCATCAGGCGCGCGGCTTCTTGGCAGGCAAAGTAGTAGGATTTGAGATTGATCGACTGCATCCAATCCCAATATTCAGGGGTGACCTCGTCCAATACGTGGCGGTCATCATTGGCTGCATTGTTTACCAGGACATCCAAGCCGCCGTGGGCCTTAGCTGCTTGGCGCATTGTGGCCTGCAAATGTTTGGTGTCTGTGATGTCGCCTTGCAAAAACAGTGGTGCGCGACCGTGTTTCGCTTCCATCTCGGCCACAAACGCTGTGGCGTCTGATCTGCCAATGAACGCGACATTCGCACCCTGTGCTAAGAACCCGTCAGTCAGGGACGCACCGATGCCCGACCCGCCACCTGTTATGTAAACGGACTTGCCAGTAATGTCGTGAAATGTTGCGTTCTGTGTCATCTTTTTTTCCTTACCGCACCGCGTGTCCAGTCAGGCAACCAGTCGCCATGGGCGATCAATAATTCATCCACCAAGGAGCGAATTTGGCGCATATCCAGCTCAGCCGCAGTATGCGGGTCCATCATTGCAGCGTGATAGATGTGTTCTGGGTTCTCGTCCAACAATGCGCGGACTGTGAGTTCCTGCACGTTGATCTGGGTGCGCATGAGAGCCGTCAATTGTGGGGGAATGTCGTTGATCACTGTCGGCTGAATACCGTTGGCATCAACCAAACAAGGCGTTTCAACCGCAGCACCTGTCGGCAACTGTGGAAGCTGACCGTGGTTGGGTAAGTTGCCATACATGACATAAGGTGTGTCAGTGACTATGGCGCTCATCAGTTCGGATGCAAATTCATGGCTTTTGCAAACCTCGACACTGCCACAGGTCATCATTGTTGCCGCTTGTTCTTTCCACTCTGCTGCCTGTTCAACACAGCGCATCGGATATTCATCCAGGGGGATCGAGAATTCTTTGATCAGATCTTCGCGACCCTCCTTGATAAACCACGGAACGTATTCAGCAAAGTGCTCTGAACTTTCGGTGCAGAAATAGCCAAGTTGATCCATAACTTCATAGCGCACTTTGTTGTCGCAACGTGGCATTAGAAATGGTGATTTAGGCAATGCGCCAGACGCATAACCCTTGTTTAGCAAAGGATATAGATCACGCATCTCGCCGCCGACTTCTTGTTCAAGGCGCAAGAAGAACGCGACGTGATTGACGCCAGCAACCTTGTAGCGGACCGATGATTGATTGATGTCTAAATCATGGGACAGCTCTTGAACCGTGTTCTGAACAGAATGGCACAAACCAACTTGCTTTAATGCTGGGAACCGTTCGGCCAAGGACCACGTGTTGATCGCCATCGGGTTCACGTATTGCAACAAAGTCGCGTTTGGACACAGGTCAATCATGTCTTGTGCAATGCTCCACAACACTGGAACCGTGCGAAGACCTCGCATAATGCCGCCAACGCCCAAAGTGTCAGCAATGGTTTGGCGCAGGCCGTACTTCTTTGGAATGTCAAAATCGGTGACCGTGCATGGCTCGTAGCCTCCGATTTGAAACGCTGTGACTACAAAATCCGCACCGTCCAACGCTTCGCGACGATCCAAGTGGGTCGTGACTGTTGCGCCTGTACTTACGGTCTTGATCATTGCGCGGGCCAAAGCCTCGCTTTCGGACAAACGGCCAGCGTCAATGTCCATCAGCGCAAAGTGACTGTTGGCAAGGGCAGGGGTCAACAATGCGTCGCCCACGATGTTCTTCATAAAGATCGTAGAGCCGGCACCGATAAAGGTAATCTTTGTCATGTGTATCGTCCGAAAGAAGTGGTTGTTATTTCACGGCGCCCAAAGTGAGGCCTGCAATGAAGTGTTTTTGCATTAAGAAAAACATCAAAACAGGTGGTAGAGCAGCAATGATTGAGCCCGCACTCATGAGATGATACATTGCTCGAAACTGTGCATTAAAGCTGGTGATCCCAGCAGTTACTGGCTGGGCATTTTCACCCTGCGTGAGCACAATCGCCCAGAAGTAATCATTCCAGATGAAGGTAAAAATTAAGACTGAAAGGGCTGCAATCGCAGGTTTCATCAGGGGTAATACTACGTACCAGAATATCCGCCATTCTGCTATACCTTCCACACGGGCCGCCTCTGTTAGCTCATAGGGCAACGCTTTGATAAAATTACGCATAAATAGGGTACAAAATCCTGTCTGAAATGCGATGTGGAACAGTACTAAGCCAGTTTTGGTGTTATAAAGTCCCATGTCCAGTGTCAGATCACGAACTGGCACCATCAATATTTGAAATGGTACGAAATTACCGGCAATAAACATGAAAAAGACAAGTAAGTTACCACGGAATTTGTAAACACCAAGCGCAAAACCGGCCATAGAGCTGAGTGCCACCGCGCCGATTACCGTTGGAATGGTGATTAGGAATGAATTCATGATGTAGCGGGGCATAGCCGAACTAAATACCATACTGTAATTTTTTATCATCTCAAAAGATGAAGGCCAGCCCCAGTAATTGCCTACTAAAAAATCTGTGTCTGGCCTTATCGAGAAAAGTGCTACGGCCAACAATGGGGCAAGCCAGAGCAACATCACGATAGGCAATAGCACTTGGTAGCCAAGTTGCCATGCGCGTGATGACTTTTCAATTGGTTTTGGGAACATTCGCTAAAGCTCCAAATCTGAGAGATTGGGTTTCATCAATTGGTGATTTTTTCATCTTGGTACATCCGCCACAAAAAATAACCAATAAATACCATCATAATTAAAAATAAAATGACTGCAATCGCAGCACCGTAGCCCATTTTAAAACCGTATTCTGATAGGGATTTTTCAAACATATAAAAACTTAGCACCCGTGATGAGCCGAATGGGCCACCATTTGTCATGATTGAGATTAAATCGAATGACCGCAGTGAGCCTATTATGGTCACCACAAACGCGATAAATGTTGCTGGACGCAATTGCGGCAAGATGACGTGCCAAAGCATTCGCATACCTTTGGCACCGTCTAGGCGCGCTGCTTCGATCTGTTCAGGGTCAACGGAATTTAGGCCAGTAAGATAAAGGATCATACAATATGCGGTCTGTGGCCAGAGCCCAGCCGCTATCACCCCATATGTAGCTAAGGAAGGGTCGCCCAAAACATTGATTGGCTCAAAGCCAATAAAACCAATGATTCCGTTGAATAGCCCAAATTGTGGATCATAAAACCAAGTAAAAACTAAACCAACGACGATCTGAGAAATCACGAATGGGAAAAAAAAGAGCGATTTATATAATCGAATGCCGCGCACAGTTTGATTAAGAAATAATGCAATAAATAATCCAGCTGGTATCGAGGCAAGGTAAAAAATCAACCATTTTAGGTTGTTCCAAATTGAAATATTAAAGGAACGGTCTCGAGTAAGCAATTTTTCATAATTTGCCATTCCAACATATTCGCCATGTGTGGCTAACGATCCAAGGCCATCCCATTTAAATAAAGAGATGCGGAAACTTTGAAGAATTGGAAAGACTACGTAAATCGCAAACATGATGAGAGCCGGCAATAAAAATAGCCATGGCGTAATCGCGATTTCATTCCTCTTATACCAGCCTTGTTTGGCCAATGTCTTATTCCATGGAGAAGTGTTGGCCATCGGGTCGCCTCCGCGGGGAGTGAAGGTCTAAAAATCACCAAAGAGAAACGTCATCAGGTTGTCTTTGGTGACTGTGAGAGCGGATGCGCAGGTTCCCCTGCGCATCCAATTAATGATGAGCTGAACACCAGCTCTAATGATTGGTATTTTTAGTAAGCTTCTTTGCGAACACCTTCGATGCGCTCTAGGATATCATCCAAGTTGTCTGGGTAAACCATGAACTCTTGGAAGCCTTCCATGGCAGCTTGCGCCATCTCAGCTGGGAAATCACGGTCGAAAAATTGAGCTACGCCGCCTTGGCTGTTTGACGACAGCATTTCAAAGCCTTTATTAAGGAATTTGTCATCGTCAACAGATGCCTTTGAGTTAACTGGCAGTTGACCCAAGTTGGCACCGTTATTCATTTCGGTCTGAGCTTCAGACGAAACAATATACGCTAAGAAAGCTCTAGCATTATCTTTGTTTTTGGCATTGGCAGCTATATGGAACGTGTCAGTTGGAGCATCTTCTGCCATAGCAATTCCTGGAGTGATTGCTGGAAATTGATGGAAATCCAATTGATCGTCTGTCAATCCACCCTCACGCAGTGGTGAAACAGCGAAATTACCCATCAAAATGGCCCCAGCAGAACCATCAATCATAAATGGTAATGATTGCTGCCAGTCTTTATTTTGATTGTCATCGATGAACGCGCCCATGCGAATAAGTTTGCCCCAGTTATCAAATGTTTCGCGAACGCGGGAATCTGTCCATTCGATTTCACCAGCAGCCATTTGCATGTGGAAGTCAAATCCGTTTGTCCGTAAATTAAGGTAATCAAACCAACCAGCACCGGTCCAAAGCCATTTGTTTCCTATGGTGTAACACTTGCGTCCAGACGCAATCATTGCTTCACAATTAGACAACATATCGTCAAAATTAGCAGGCTCGGAGAGACCTAACTCTTGGTAAATATCTTTTCTGTAATAGATACCCCACTGATAGTATGTGTAAGGAACACCCCATTGTTTACCATCAATTGTCAAAGCACCTTTTGTAGAAGCTAATTCATTGGCAATATCGGTACCATCGGCCCACATGTCAGATACATCTTCTAACAATCCAGCCTCAACATAAGGTTTCATCCGGTTGGCAGCATACCATGTCAGTACGTCAGGCGCATCTGCCGATAAAAAGTTACGTATTTGGGTCTTGTACGCCTCGCGATCAATCACATTAGTTGTAATGTTTAATTCTGGATTTTCAGCTTGGAATTTTGCAATCAAAGTTTCCATTGTTGCGCGTGGTGCAGGATTGGATGTATCGAGGTTGATCTTTAAATTCCCAGTCAGTTCAGCGGATGCTGGGCCAGCTAGTGCTATCGCAGTGGCGATCGATGCTACAGTCGCCTTTAATAAGTAACGCATGGTATCCTCCCTAGGGTTTCCGTTTTAAGTAGTCTCAAATAGTGAAACACGGTTTTATATATTGATATTTTAATCGTGACTCGCCTATGCTTGTCAAGATTTTCGTATCTTCAATAGGTAGAATTCTTGTCGCGGCTTTGCCCAGATATTGAAGACAGAGATTATAGTCACTTAGTGAGGCCGATGGCGTAAATGTATAATGCTCCCAATTCAGATGGTACTGTAGGCAAGGCAATGCAGGTCTTAGACCAAGTGGCATCCTTTCAGCGTCCCGTCAGGTTTTCCGAGTTATTGGCTAACAGCCCGTTTCCTAAGCCGACATTGTACAGATTTGTGCAAACACTTACTAATCAAGGCATGCTAACTTTTGACGCTGAACGCCAAACCTACTCGATGGGTATACGTTTGGTAAGCTTGGCGCATTCGGCTTGGCGTCATAGCTCACTGGCACCAGTAGCGCGGCCCTATATTGAGGATCTGGCAGCAAAAGTTGGTGAAGCTGTGCACTTGGCGCAGTTAGATAACGGCCATGTTCTTTTTGTTGATAAGTGCAAAGTCTCTGATCATTTTGAAACATTAGCCCAAGCTGGAAAAATTGCCCCCGGTTATTGTACGGGTGTTGGCAAGGCGATTTTGGCCTTTATGCCGGAGGCCGAACAAAAAAAGGCTTTGGATCAACAATCTTATGCGGCATGTACCCCCTTCACGCTGACAAACCGCGCTGCGTTGGTATTGGAGCTTGAGAAAGTGAAGACTGTTGGTGTTGCATATGACCGTGAGGAGCATGAGCAAGGAATTATCTCGATTGCATGCCCTATTTTAACACGCCAGAGCCGAGTTTTAGGGGCAGTATCAATTGCAACATCCACAAATCGATACCAAATTGAAGATTTAGAAAACCAAAGACCCAATTTACTAAAAGCTGCGAATTTAATTGGGACTGAAGCAGAATTATGGCAGTTTCCAACTTGGAGCTGAACAATGGGAGAACCGTTTAAGTGTCAGGTGTAAAACTATCAAATATCACCAAGAAATATGGTGATGTTCAAGTAATCCATGGGATCAATCTTGATATTAAGGATGGTGAGTTTTGTGTCTTCGTTGGGCCTTCGGGATGTGGCAAATCCACTCTATTGCGAATGGTGGCAGGGTTGGAGGAAACAACCGCTGGTGCCATCACCATTGGAGACCGAGACGTTACTGGTGAGGACCCAGCTCGTCGAGGTGTAGCAATGGTTTTTCAAACCTATGCCCTTTATCCGCACATGACTGTACAGGAGAATATGGGGTTTGGTTTGCGAATGAACGGCTATCCCAAGGCTATAATTAAAGAAAAAGTTACTGAAGCTAGCCGCATCTTGAAGTTAGATGATTACCTGAAACGCAAGCCTGCAGCGCTGTCTGGAGGTCAGCGACAGAGGGTTTCAATCGGTCGAGCAATTGTGCGTGGACCAGAAGTATTTTTGTTTGATGAGCCGCTGTCAAATTTGGATGCGGAACTGAGGGTGGAAATGCGTGTCGAAATTGCCCGTTTGCACAAAGAAATTGGGGCAACAATGATTTACGTTACCCATGATCAGGTCGAAGCTATGACGCTAGCTGATAAAATAGTGGTTTTGCGGGCAGGCGTAATTGAGCAAGTTGGCGCTCCAATGGACCTATATCGCGATCCTGACAATAAATTTGTTGCTGGCTTTATCGGCAGCCCAGCAATGAATTTTTTGAGTGGCCAAGTTGTCGAAGGAATGATTGAAGTTCCAGGATTGCAAAATTCCATTAAGATGGATGTCACTTTACCTACAGACGGCACGCCTGTTGAGCTAGGTTTGCGCCCTGAGGATTTAGCCATTGATATCAACGGTGACACCCACAGTATTGAGATGACAGAGAGTCTTGGTGGCGTTTCATATGCATATTTAGTGGGTGCATCTGGTGAAAAAATTGTAGTCGAAGAGCGAGGAAATTTTCGTTCACAAGCGGGTACAATTGTAGGCCTCAAGGTGGATGCTGATTCTGCGCGCCTGTTTGACAAAGTCACTGAAGTGCGGATCCGCTGAGTCTACAAATTTAACTCCAAAGCCGGTTTGGGGCGCTAAAATCAAAGCTGAGGTTCTATTTTTGTAATTACCGCTACTAATTTGATATTTAGGACATCAGCCCACATCGCTCTGGGAGGCAACTTTTTGGATCACTTTTAAGGCTTGATTTTGAGCTACGTTATAAGATGAATGTCAGGATAAAAGGCCTTTCCAGTTAGGCTAATGAGATGGCAATTTGAGCAACCCACATTTTGGCCAAGGCAATGACAGCGACAGACAATGTTGCCCGTTTTGTTCTTGGTTTATTTGATAAGTGGGCGTCCTCAGTCGAGTTCAATCCTAATCAGCGCAAGGTGTTTTGAAGACTTTATTAGCCCAGCATATATGATTTTCTAACTAAATGTTTGATGGCTTTAAACTAAATACATCCGGCGTTTTTGGTAGATAAGCCGTCGGTAATAGAATTATGTTTAAAACATAAACGTGGTTGTGTTTGGGGCGCTCTTTTAGCACTTTTAGATTTCTACAAACGCCAATCTGAAGGTTGAATCGGCGAAGTGTTAGGCATTGTTTTGTATGTCTTTTATGCTTGCCTAATAGCCTTTGGTTAATTGTTAAAGAGGGTGGAGATGGGCGTAGTAAGTTAGGTGCTGAGGTGAATGTCGAATTCGACCCAAGCCGTGCCTTGATGTTTGACGCCCAAACCGAAGAGCGCATGCGTTAAGTTAAAAGGAAAAGCGATGAAGGTTGGTTTTATTGGACTGGGTAATGTTGGCGGTAAGCTGGCTGGCAGTCTTATTCGCAATGGTATGGACACATATGTCTTTGACCTT